>Ga0307517_10004407_pt1 | contig 21615 bp, 25 predicted proteins | sample 23_EM_MG_FD_194515 | JGI IMG/M metagenome (GOLD analysis project Ga0307517, IMG submission 194515) | Populus trichocarpa ectomycorrhiza microbial communities from riparian zone in the Pacific Northwest, United States - 23_EM | ecosystem: Host-associated > Plants > Roots > Unclassified | place... | reverse complement strand
TTATTACAGGTCATTTGCATTCCGTATTAACTTCAGGTTTGGTAAACTCAATAGCCAGATCAAAAAGAACGAGCACGGAATTCAGAATGATGATACTAAAGGTGGCAGTAAAAGTTCAGGGGGAAATCAGTAATTAGAAGTCGGAAGTCGGAAGTCGGAAGTCGGAAGTCGGAAGTCGGAAGTCGGAAGTCGGAAGTCGGAAGTCGGTAATAATTTGAACGGCTAATATACGTCATTCACTATTGACTATTCACCATTGACTACCGTATCTTCGCGGCATGAAAGTGTATGGTATTCCTAACTGCAATACGGTTAAAAAAGCATTAGACTGGTTTAAAGCGAATAAAGTAAATTACGAGTTTCAGGACTTTAAAAAACTCGGAGTAACACCCGAAAAATTACAGGAGTGGAACGACAAGATGGGTTATGAAACCTTTTTAAATAAAAAGGGCACCACGTGGAGAGATATGGAGCCGGAAGTAAAAGAAAGCGTAAAAACATCTGCTGATGCATTAAAGCTGCTGGAACAAAAAACCAGTATGATCAAAAGGCCGGTGATTGAAGATGGTGGATTTCTATTCTTTGGTTTTGATGAAGGGATTTATAAGAAGCATTTTTTGAAGTAAGCTGATTATCAGAAGTTATTGCCTTATACAAAAGTGATAAGGTTTAGATTTCCTGCAATTTAAATTAAGCGTTCGATAAAACAGCAGGTATTTTAGCGGTATTTTCAAAAACCGACTAATACGTTAGTTTTTTTGACAGTTGATAGGGATTAAGTTAGAATGCGTTGATTGAGCCCGATTAAATTACTTTAACTCCAAAACCACTTAACTTAATCAACCACTTAACCCAATCAACCAAAATTGTAACAATTAATTTACCCTTCGCGCAATTGCTTAATTTATATTATTTTGCGCCTCAATAATTAACTAACTGAGATGAAATTTAAACTGTTGGCCAATTTCACGTTGGCTTTTTTAACTATTGCAAGTGCAGTGAGTGCACAGCAAGGCAATCCACCACCAGTTGCTCCCAACACAAAGTATGATTATCACGAGGCTTTTGGGCCACCATTTTTTACCAAGAATGGCACTGAATATCGTGCTGCTGATGGTGCACCCGGAGCAAAATACTGGCAGAATCGTGCCGACTACCAATTGTCAGCCAAACTAAATGACGAGACTAACGAAATTACTGGTTCAGAAATACTGACCTATACCAACAACAGTCCTCAAAAGCTCGGTTTCTTGTGGATGAACCTTGAACAGAACCTGTTTAAACAGGATTCAAGGGGTACTGCAATAGTTCCTTTAGTGGGTAACCCTCCCGTGCCTAACAGTCGTAACTGGGGTCGCGGGCAAGATTTTGATGCCGGATTCAAGATCAAATCGGTAAAGTTACTTAGTGCAAAAGGTTCTGAAACAGATATCAAGTTTTTAGTATCTGATACCCGTATGCAATTGTTTCTGCCTAAAGATGTAGCTCCTGATGGCGGACAAGTTAAACTAAAGATCGAATATTCATTTATCTCACCTAATTACGGTTCAGACCGTATGGGTATACAGGAAACAAAGAATGGTAAAATATTTACCATAGCCCAATGGTACCCGCGTATGTGCGTGTATGATGATGTGGAAGGATGGAACACTATACCTTATACTGGTCCTGGTGAATTTTACCTGGAGTACGGTGATTTCGACCTGAGCATCACTGCGCCTGCCAATCATATCGTGGTAGCATCGGGTGAATTACAGAACCCACAGGAAGTTTATACCCCCGAACAATTAAAACGCTGGGCCGAAGCTGAAAAAAGCGAGAAAACTGTAATCATCCGTTCTGCTGATGAAGTAACACAGGCATCATCACGTCCGCTAGCTAGCGGAAAAAAAGAGCTAACCTGGCACTTTAAAATAAAGAATGCACGTGACGCATCATGGGCGTCTTCGGCTTCATTTATTATTGATGCTGCTAAGATGGACCTGCCGAGCGGTAAAAAATCTATCGCTATTTCAGCTTACCCGGTTGAGAGCAATGGAAACGATGCATGGGGCCGTTCAACAGAGTATGTTAAGAAATCAATTGAGTTCAATTCAAAACAATGGTTTGAGTTCCCTTATCCCGCTGCTACGGCTGTTGCCGGTATTGTAGGCGGTATGGAATACCCGGGTATTGTTTTCTGTGGATCGAGAGCTAAAAAAGAGCAATTATGGGGTGTTAACGACCATGAATTTGGGCATACCTGGTTCCCGATGATCGTTGGCTCGAACGAGCGTTTATACGGCTGGATGGATGAAGGATTCAACACGTTTATTAATACCTTGTCTACCGCTGATTTTAATAATGGTGAGTATGCCCGTAAACCAACAGACATGCATGTTGCAGGTGCCGGGGTTACAAGGCCTGAACTTGAAACGGTACTGAGTCAACCGGCTAACCTGAAGGAAAGAAATACAGGCATATTGCTTTATTTTAAACCAGGAATGGGATTGACCATGCTACGCGAGCAAATATTGGGGCATGACCGTTTCGACTTTGCTTTCAGAACTTATATTGACAGGTGGGCATTTAAACACCCTACACCAGATGACTTTTTCCGCACAATGGAAAATGCATCAGGCGAAAAACTGCAATGGTTCTGGAGAGGCTGGTTCCTTAACAACTGGCGTTTGGATGTTGCTGTACGCGACGTGAAATATATTAGTGACGACCCAACCAAAGGTGCGCTGATTACTATCGATAACCTGGAGAAAATGGCGATGCCGGTGATACTGGAGATCAAAACAGTGAGCGGCAAAACAGACCGTGTAAAACTTCCGGTTGAAATATGGGAGCGTAACAGCACCTGGACATTCAAGTATCCATCAACAGAAGAAATACAATCGGTTACTTATGACCCCGATAAAGTATTGCCGGATTATAATCCCGACAATAATGTTTGGACGAAGAAATAGTTGAATAGGTTGATTGGGTTAAGTGGTTGATTAAGTTAACTATTCAACATAATCAACTTAATCCAACCTAATCAACCCAAAACAAAAGCCCGGCTTTTTCGCCGGGTTTTTTTGTTTTGTCTCACCGAATTGTTAAATTAAATGTTAAATACAAAACTATTGGTTTGATTGATGGGTTTTTAACCTATAATTACGCTATAATTGATCTGCTATGAAACGAATACTCTACCTACTCAGTATTACAATGTTACTTGGCAACGCCTTGCAGGCACAGATACTGGTAAGGGGCAATGTTGTGGATGCAAGCAGCGGCACCAAACTTTCGGATGTTTTTGTAAGGGATATTACTAATAAGCAGATCACTTTAACGGATAAATCGGGCAGGTTTGAGATCAAATCAGAAACTGGCCACATCCTGATATTTTCTTCTCCAAATTATGTGGCAGATACCCTCTATGTGGTAGACCTGACACAGAAACATATCGAATTAAAAACCAAAACCATTTCTCTGCATGAAGTAAACATTTCAGCACAAAGACTTGCATTTGATCCGCATAAGGAATACCCCGACGTGTATGAAAAGAGCAAGGTTTACCCGCTATCGCCGTCAACCTGGTTTGGTAAAGAGGCAAGGGATGCCCGCAGACTGAAACGCTACTTTGCCCGTGAAGAACAGGAGCGAAGAGTTGACCAGGTATTTAACCGGGTTTATGTAGGCAGCATCGTCCCACTGAAAGGGCAGGAGCTGGAAGATTTTATGACACTTTACCGCCCAACATACGCCTTTGTCACCAGCAATAACAGCGAATCGCTGGCAGTTTATATTAATGATTCTTACAAGAAATTTATGGCACTGCCGCCTGATAAGCGTCACCTGCAAAAGTTAGAGGATAATAAATAATCATTATGAAAAGGAAAGTAGTTAGCATGGTATTGCTTTCGGTGTTGCTGGGGACTATCTGCACAAGCTGTTCCCGCAAATGCTATTGTGACCCAACGCCCGCAAGGCCAACGCCAAGGGTAATTATGCCATCATGAGATTTCGGATTTCGGAATTTCGATTTCGGATTTATAATCCTTATCAACCTTTCGACTTTGGATTTCTGACCTCAGACCTCTGATCTCAGACTTCTTTCTCCTCACTTCAAATACTCCTTCGGTATAGGGTTATCCTTGCGCTCTCCGTCAAAAAACCAGCCCAATATCCAGAATCGTGTGCCATCAAAATAAAGCTCAACGCTGTTGATGCCACGCTCGATGATTGCTCCCCCAGGCACATTGCGCGACTCATAAGTGCTCCATACGTGATAAATGTTGCCAAACTTTTCCACTTTGCGGGATATTTCTTTTTCATAAAAGCCGTCACGTTCTAAAGTAGGATCAGATAATTCATGAAATCTTTTTAAGCTCATAGAGTGAAACACGGGCTTACCACTTTTACCTACTCCGGCTGAACCGACAACTGCACCAGGCCAATGCAGAAGGCTATCCCGCTCATAATATACTTTTCCGCCCTTTTTAACAGTCACCACATCATAATAAGCTTTCATAATGCCATTCAGCGTACTTACGTTATCGCCATATTTGGTAATGACTTGTGCGTGGGTAATTTGCAATGTGCCGGTAAGCAAAGCAAGAAGGAATATGATCTTTTTCATGATAATCAGGGTTTATTATGCTAATATAAGTTTGAATATCAATAAATTAAAACAATTGCTCCTTGCCCCTTATTATACTTATAAATATATCATCACCATGAAAAAGAAAATAATGAGCATTGTATTGCTTGCCGCGTTGTTCGGCACGTTATGCACAAGCTGCGCCGCAAGGCACAATGCACCGCCGCCACCACCTGCATCAGGGACACCACCACCGCCACCTGCACCACCATCACGATAAAAAGGGAAGTCTTTAACTTGCACAACCAGGTTAAAGGCTTTTTTACTAAAGAAGTTTTAAATAATAATCACAAGGTATTCTCCACAGACTATCACCTGCTACACATCTTTCTTACTTATAGTTGCATTGCAAACGATATGCCAGGTGCGCCATACTGGTAAGTGGGCATAACCATAGTGCTCCTTCCATGCTTGTCCTTGTGCGTTAATGCATTGCGGATATAAGGATAAACAAAATAAGCCGCCTTGGTAGAGAGTATGCCGAAACCCGCGCCCGCCACTACATCACTAAACCAATGATCTCGCCCATACAACCTTAGCACACCGGTAGTAGCAGCACACGTATAAGCCACCACGCCATACCATTCCGATTTTCCGGAAAATTCCTGTGCCATAAATTCGGCAGTAAGAAAGGCAGCACCTGTATGGCCCGAGGGAAAAGAAAGTTTGTCGTTGCCATACGGACGCTGGCGGTGAGTAATGAATTTTAATCCGTCAACCGCGGTTAAAATTCCACCTGATAATACAAGGAGAGCAGTGCGGTCTATAAACCTGTTTTTACCTTCAACGCCGGCAAGATTCAAACCGTATACCAGTACAACAGGAGCAACCTGGAGATAGTCCGCTACCTTTGAATTGTAATTGGGATCACTCCGTGCAATGCGTGCCCTAACATAATAATCGACGTTACGCACAGGAGTAATTATAAATGATGAGAAACCATAACCCACCAATGCTGCCGGCGGAATCCATGTCCATCCTTTACTGTGTAAATGCTTTACCGTATCGGGGGCAGTAACAAGATCTTTTTTAACGGGGTCAGCTTGCTTGCTTTTGCCGGTATCAACAACCTGCGCACTTGCTTCAAATGCGATCATACACAATAATGCGAATACGATTTTTTTCAACGGGCGATTTTACCTATTTAACATTGCTGCATACGGTTTGTTTACATAATCTTAATACCTGTAGATTTGCAGTTTAGCGTATTTGAAATGTTAATGCATTGGTTTCACTACACAAATTAGTTTTGATAATCAATTAAATTGACTATTAATTAGGTAGTTATGGTTTGAAACTTTTTTTGTTCAATACACGTATCCAAGTCTATAAATAAATAATATTATGGCTATAGTATTGGATCGACCTAAAGAAAGTATAGCTGATGCCACCCCTGCCAGCAAAAAAGCTGCCCCTAAAAGCAGTAAAAAGGAGGGGTATGTTATTTATTCCATTTATTATACCGACGAGCCCGACGGCGGGTATGCGGTTTACTCCAGCACCCAAACCGGTTGGGAATTCTCCGGTTGCCTGCCTGCCAGGAAGCCAATTCCAATAACTGAATTTGCGCAGGGTCGCTTCGATATTAATTTACTGTAATTTCATTAGTTAAGTGGTTGATTGGGTTAGTCATTCTAATATCCTGGTACGAATTAGTAACATTTGGTAACACTGTCAACCAAAAAGCGTACAAGACCACCTTTTGTTTAAAAAGTACCTATGATTATTATAACCACGGGAAGCAATACAATTAAACACAAAAGCCAACCATAAAACTTACGCTGTTTTACACGCGCAAGCCAGTTTAATAAGATGATAAGGGAAAAGAATGCGCCAATAAATGTCAGGAAGAAATATCCATACATTAAACCTTCTCCCATAATAAGATGAGGCTCACGCATGTTTTTCACTCTTATACCGAGCGACAACACTAACGAGGCAAAGGATAAATAAGCAAGATAAAAAAGGATTGAGATAGGATAGGTTTTGAAAATGTGCCAAAGCTTGGTTATCTATTTCATGAATATTAATACGCAAGATGCCAAAGGGTAACCCAAAAAAGCGTTAAGGATTTGTTTCGTTCTATATTTTGTTACACTCCTTAAAGGACGGAACAGTACAAATATAAGATGACGCATGAGAGAATAGGCTTTTCAATCCAATCCAACTCAATCAACCACTTAACCAAATCAACTAATTTTAAAAACTTTCACCAACCTCTTGAAAATCAAAAAATAAGTCCGTACTTTTGCAGTCCTTAAAATAAGGATAAAACTGTTAAGACAAAAAAGGAAAAATGCCTACTATTCAACAATTAGTTAGAAAAGGTAGAGTAGCTCTGGTTGACAAGAGTAAGTCGCCAGCGTTGGACAGCTGTCCACAGCGAAGAGGAGTATGCACACGCGTGTATACCACTACCCCTAAGAAACCAAACTCAGCAATGCGTAAAGTGGCCCGTGTGCGCCTTACCAACGGAAAAGAAGTAAATGCTTATATCCCTGGTGAAGGTCACAACTTACAGGAGCACTCCATCGTGTTGATCCGCGGCGGTCGTGTTAAAGACTTACCGGGTGTACGTTACCACATCATTCGTGGTGCATTGGATACATCAGGTGTTGCAGGTCGTAACCAGCGTCGTAGTAAATATGGTACTAAACGCCCTAAACCAGGTCAGGCAGCTGCACCAGCGGGCAAAGGCGGTAAAAAGAAATAATTAAGGAGGATAGTAAACATGAGAAAGTCAAAACCAAAAAAAAGAATCCTTCTTCCTGATCCAAAATTCAATGATATTTTGGTAACCAGGTTTGTAAATAATATGATGTATGACGGTAAAAAATCTACCGCATATTCAATTTTCTATAACGCTGTTGAGATAGTTGAGAAAAAAACTAACGAAAACGGCTTAGATACATGGAAAAAAGCATTGAACAATGTAATGCCAGCTGTTGAAGTAAAGAGCCGCCGTGTAGGTGGTGCAAACTTCCAGGTGCCTACAGAAGTTCGTCCGGAGCGTAAAGTTGCTTTGGGTATGAAATGGCTGATCAGCTATGCACGTCGTCGTGGCGAAAAAACCATGATGGAGAAATTAGCCGGTGAGATCATCTCAGCTTCAAAAGGTGAAGGTGCTGCAGTGAAGAAGAAAGAAGATACGCACAAAATGGCTGAAGCCAACAAGGCGTTCTCACACTTTAGATTTTAATTATTGAATTATTGAGTTATTGAATTATTGATTTGGTAATGTTATGCTAATCAGTAATTCAGTAATTCGATTTTTAAATTAGGCTGATCAATCAGTAATTCAATAATTCAATCAATCAATAAAAAGAAAATGTCAAGAGATCTTAAATATACAAGAAACATAGGTATTGCCGCTCACATTGATGCCGGTAAGACTACTACTACCGAGCGTATCCTTTACTACTCAGGCGTGAGCCACAAGATTGGTGAGGTACACGAAGGTGCAGCTACGATGGACTGGATGGCGCAGGAGCAGGAGCGTGGTATCACCATCACTTCGGCAGCTACTACTATCGATTGGAAATACAGGGGCCAAAGCTACCATATCAATATTATTGATACACCCGGACACGTGGATTTTACCGTTGAGGTAAACCGCTCGTTACGTGTGCTTGATGGTTTGGTTTTCTTATTCTCAGCCGTTGATGGTGTTGAGCCGCAATCTGAAACTAACTGGAGGCTTGCCAACAACTATAACGTAGCACGTATCGGTTTCGTAAATAAAATGGACCGTTCTGGTGCCGACTTTTTAAATGTTGTAAAACAGGTAAAAAGCATGCTGGGCAGTAACGCAGTTCCGTTACAGTTGCCAATTGGTGCAGAAGAGCATTTTAAAGGTGTGGTGGATTTGATCAACTGGAAAGGTATTGTATGGAACGAACACGATAAAGGGATGACCTTTACCGAAGTTCCTATTCCTGAAGATATGATCGAGGAAGCTACCGAGTGGAGAGAGAAATTATTAGAATCAGTAGCTGAATACGATGAAGGCTTGATGGAGAAATTCTTTGATGCTCCTGAAACCATCACCGAGCGCGAAGTATTAGACGCTTTACGCAAAGCTGTTTTAGATGCCAAGATCGTTCCTATGGTTTGCGGTTCATCTTTCAAAAACAAAGGTGTACAAACCATGCTCGATTATGTAATGGAGTTATTGCCTTCACCACTGGATGTTAATGGTATTGTTGGCCATAACCCTGATACCGGCGAAGAAATCATTCGTCAGCCATCAGAAAAAGAGCCATTTGCTGCATTAGCGTTTAAAATTGCAACCGACCCGTTTGTAGGCCGCTTGTGCTTTATCCGCGTATACTCAGGTAACCTGGAAGCAGGTTCGTATGTATACAACATGCGTTCAGAAAATAAAGAACGCATCAGCCGTATATTCCAGATGCATGCTAACAAGCAAAATCCTATCCCTAATGTTGGGGCAGGTGATATTGCTGCTGTAGTAGGCTTTAAGGATATCAAAACAGGTGATACACTTTGTGATGAGAAAAACCCGATCGTTCTGGAGTCTATGAATTTCCCTGAACCGGTTATCGGTTTAGCTATTGAGCCTAAAACACAGGCAGACGTAGATAAATTAGGTATGGCTTTAGGTAAATTATCTGAAGAAGATCCAACCTTCCGTGTGAAGACTGATGAAGAAACCGGCCAAACTGTAATTTCAGGTATGGGCGAGCTTCACCTTGATATCATCATGGACCGCTTAAAACGTGAGTTTAAAGTAGAAGTTAACCAGGGCGCTCCGCAAGTTGCTTATAAAGAAGCAATCACAGGTACAACCCAACACCGCGAAACTTATAAGAAACAAACCGGTGGTCGTGGTAAATTTGCCGATATACAGGTTGTTATTTCACCAAGTGATGACAATGCACCAGGATTACAGTTTGTGAACGAGATCAGCGGTGGTTCAATTCCACGTGAGTTTATTCCATCTGTTGAGAAAGGCTTTAAAGCAGCTATGGATAATGGTGTACTGGCAGGCTATCCTCTGCAGAACATGAAGGTTCGTTTAATTGACGGATCGTTCCACGCAGTCGATTCGGACGCTTTATCATTTGAAATTGCAGCACGCAGCTGTTACCGCGAAGCATTGCCAAAATGTAAACCGGTGTTGCTGGAGCCGATCATGAAGATAGAGATATTAACCCCTGAAGAAAACATGGGTGATGTTATCGGTGATATGAACCGTCGTCGTGGCCAGCTTTTAGGTATGGATTCACGCGCAGGTGCACAGGTAATTAAAGCTACTGTACCTCTGTCAGAAATGTTTGGTTATGTAACCCAGTTACGTACCATCACTTCGGGCCGTGCTACTTCAACCATGGAGTTTGATCACTATGCTGAAGCACCACGTAACGTACAGGAAGAAGTAGTTGCTAAAGCAAAAGGTAAAAAAGCCGCTGCTAACGCATAAATTGATGTGAAAATATGCAGATGTGCAGATATGCAAATATCATCTGTACATTTGCATATTCGCACATCTGCACATAAATTAACAACCAACTAACTCTAACAAATAGCTCTTAGGGTTGGTTATAAAAACAAACAAAATGAGCCAAAGAATCAGAATCAAATTAAAATCGTACGATTACAACCTGGTTGATAAATCAGCTGAGAAGATCGTAAAAACAGTAAAGCCTACGGGTGCTGTAGTTAGCGGACCGCTTCCGCTGCCAACTGAAAAGAAAATTTTCACTGTACTGCGTTCACCGCACGTAAACAAAAAGGCACGTGAGCAATTCCAGTTATGCTCTTACAAGAGATTATTGGATATCTACAGTTCAAACTCAAAAACTGTTGACGCTTTAATGAAGCTTGAATTGCCAAGCGGAGTTGAAGTTGAGATCAAGGTGTGATAGTACCGGAAGATCAGATATTAGAAAGCCATTAGGAAACTAATGGCTTTCTTTTTGTTTAGCTAAGTTGTATATTTTTGTACGGCGTGCAACCATGCTTTTATCTTTAACCTTAAACTAGCTATGAAAAAGTTACATCTAACCATTATTGCCTTGATCTTTTTTGCCGGCGTACGCGCACAAGAAGCAACAAAAGCTGACTCTTCAGTTGTCACCTTAAAAAATTATTTGTCAAAACATGTACGTCTGCCAGCGGTAGCCGTAGAGAACCATGTTCAGGGAACAGTTGTAGTGAGCTTCAAAGTAGACGATAATAAAAATATTACGGAAGCTCATATTGTAAAATCCCTTAGCAAGGAATGTGACGCAGAGGTTTTACGTGTATTTAAGGACTATCATCAAGTTTTGGCATTATCACCGGCTGAGTATACTGCCGGGGTATCTTTTGTCATTCAAAATGGAAAAAGTGGGCGGAAGATCATGACCATTAATCAAAGCCCTTACCAGAATTTTTTATTTGACATAAATATTATTTCAAATTTTCCAAACTAAAGGCATAACGGAGTTCAAATATTAGAAAGCTATTCGGGGAACGGATGGCTTTTTTTGTGTAGCGGAGAGGGGTGTTCGCCTTACCTATTACAAAAGAAACGAACGAAACAAAACTCACCGCTACTTGATATGCGGAAATTACTTTTTTGATTTTCACTGCAACGATTTAAAATTAAAGGCGTCTTTTATTCAAAACCGGATAAGAAGATGCTTAAAAATTACTTCAAAATTGCCTGGCGTAACTTGCTCAAAAGCAAGGTGTATTCGTCTATTAATGTTTTAGGTTTGGCTTGCGGTATGGCGGTTGCCATGCTGATAGGTTTCTGGATGTACGATGAGCTTACATTCAACCATTATCATGCAAATCATAAAAGCATTGCACAGGTAATGGTCACCCAAACTTTTAATCACGAAACAGGAACGGGGCAGGCCATGGCTATCCCGCTTGGCGCCGAGCTGAAAAACAAGTATGCGTCTGATTTTAAATACGTAACACTTACATCGTGGAATTTTGGCTTCATCCTGGGTGCCGGGGAAAAGAAACTGACCAAAATGGGTATGTGGGCACAACCAGATTTCCCGAGAATACTCGGACTGCACATGGTGGACGGTAACATCAATGCACTCGCCGACCCTTCGTCAATGATGCTGAGCCAGAGCGTTGCAAAAGCGCTATTTGGCGACGCTAATGCGATGGGTAAAACCGTGCGTGTGAACAATAAATTCGACCTTAAGGTAGCGGGGATATTCGAGGACATAGCCAGGAACTCAAGCTTTAATCAGACTTATATACTGATGTCGTGGGATAAATACATGACTACGGAAAACTGGTTCAAGCGCGCCACCACCGAGTGGGACAACCACAGTTTCCAGATATTTGCGGAGATGAATGATCATATAGACATGGCCAAAACATCAGCCAAGATCGAACTGATCACCCAAAAGTATGTGAAGAAGGAAGAAGGAAACGAACACCTGTTGCTGCACCCAATGGACAAGTGGAGGCTGTACAGCGATTTTGAAAACGGAAAGATCAAGGGAGGGCGCATCCAATATGTATGGCTTTTTGGTATAGTCGGGGTATTTGTGCTGTTGCTGGCCTGTATCAACTTTATGAACCTGAGCACGGCGCGGTCGGAAAAACGGGCAAAGGAAGTTGGTATCCGTAAGGCGATAGGCTCCATGCGGAAACAACTGATAGCGCAGTTCCTGAGCGAATCGGTACTGATGGCGTCACTTGCTTTGGTGCTGGCCGTGTTGATCGTGCTGGTATCGCTACCATTTTTCAACGTCATAGCCGATAAATCGATGTCGATACCATGGACCAACCCGGCGTTCTGGGTTCTCGTTATTATGTTTACCCTGTTCACCGGGTTTATTTCGGGCAGCTACCCGGCATTTTACCTGTCTGGCTTTAACCCGGTGACCGTTCTTAAAGGGACCTTTAAGGCCGGGAAGCTGGCCGCATTACCGCGGCAGATACTCGTGGTGCTGCAATTTTCCATATCCGTAACCATTATTATCGGTACCATTATTGTATTTAAGCAGATACAGTATGCCAAAAACCGCCCGGTAGGATACACAAGGCAGGGATTAATTACTGTGCCAATGAACACGCCGGACCTATACGGCCACTTCGATGCTATCCGCAACGACTTGCTTAATACCGGCGTGGTTGAAAATATGGCCGAATCATCCAGCCCTACGACCGATGTTTTCAGTAACAGTATAGGTTATAGCTGGGAAGGGAAGGACCCGTCAACCAATCCACTTTTTGGCACTATCGCGGTTACACATGATTTTGGGAAAACCATAGGCTGGCATATACGCCAGGGCCGCGATTTTTCAAAGAATTTCAAAAGCGATACCGCTGGCATGATATTGAACCAGAGCGCATTGCAACTTATTGGTTTTAAAGACCCGATAGGTAAGATCATCAGGTTTAATAAGAGAATCTACAATGTTGTAGGTGTTGTTGACAATATGGTGATGCAGTCGCCTTATATGCCGGTACAGCCCACCATCTTCATGATGGACTACGGATGGGCGAACCTGGTTACGGTCAAAATAAAACCTAATGCGCAGCTAACGGAGGCGTTGACTAAAATAGGCGGCGTATTCAAGAAATATAACCCTGGCAGCCCCTTCGATTACCAGTTTACTGATGACGAGTATGCTAAAAAGTTTTCCGACGAGGAACGGATAGGCAAGCTGGCGTCAATACTGGCATTTATCGCGATTTTCATTTCATCACTCGGGTTATTCGGTTTAGCATCATTTGTAGCTGAACAAAGGACAAAAGAGATAGGTGTAAGAAAAGTGCTTGGCGCTTCTGTATTTAACCTGTGGGGCATGTTGTCAAAGGATTTTGTAGTACTGGTAACTATATCGTGCCTTATTGCTACGCCAGTCTCCTGGTTTTTCCTGGCGGGATGGCTGAAGAATTATAAGTATCATACTGATATTTCGCTATGGATATTCTTGGTGGCTTGTGCAGGCGCCATGGCTATTACCCTGCTTACCGTTAGCGCCCAGGCCATAAAAGCTGCGGTTGCAAACCCGGTAAAGAGTTTGCGATCGGAGTGATCTTTAATTTACAATCGAGGTATAAATTAAAAGCCATCCCTGAAAGGATGGCTTTTATGTTTGTCTGAACCTTGATTAAGGCGACATCAATGGTCTAGCCTCTGCCCAACAACTCATCTAGTTTATTGCGCTCGGTTTGCAGTTCGCGGGCAAGTCTTAATTCTTTTTCGTTGGCTTTGGCTTTATAGTTTTTGTATTCTTCCTCTATTTCTTCATAAAGCTCCGTGCGGTGTTTGGCTTCGTACTTATGTTTGGCTGTGGTAAGTATCACTATAGTTAATGCAATTGCCAGGCCGATAACCAATCCAAACATGACAAGGTTATAAGTTGATTTTGTGAATACAATACCGAACATACTGATAGAGTCAACTTTTTCAGTTGATGCGTTTAGCGATTGCGCTTTAGAATTTGCATCTGTTTTTAAACTGTCAAGCACTTTGCCTTGAGCATCTAATTTGGCCTGCAGTGCCTTTAGCTGGCCGCGTTCTTTATTTAACGTATCAGTTACGTTTTTCCATAAAGCCGCTATCAGCGGCTGCTCATAGCGTACCACTTTAGACATTAAATATTGATATTGCCCGTTCAGGCTTTTGTCATTCAATTGAGCAGGATCAGCCTGTACCTGGGCTGGTGCTGTGTCTTTTTTTACGATTGCAGCAGCATTTTTTACTGTTGCAGCAGCGTTATTTGCTGGCGCAGCAGGAGGAGCCACTACGGGAGCTAATCTATGGCGACGGTAAAGAGGCTTCGTTGTTGACGGCGAAGTGGCCTGTACGGCAGCTTTTTGTTCAGGCTCAATCTTCTTTTCAGGTTCAGCCTTTTTTGTGGTATCCTGTGCATGCGCCGCAGTGCATACATAAATACAAAGAAAAAAAAGCAGGAAACCAGGTAATATTAAGCGCTTCATCATTAGTAGTGCAATTTAAATTGTCAAGTTAGTTAATACTTAAATAACTCTTATGAAAAAATATTTTATTCTCTTTATACTGATTTTATTGAATAAAGGATATACTAATTTAAAGAAAAATGTAAGGGATTATATCAAGGAATAATTAAGCTTTGATTATAAATTAAATAATGCGTCCTATATTAGCAACATGAATATCGGTATTATCGGATTGGGCGATATGGGTAAGCTGTATGCCAAAGCATTCGCAAAAGCAGGTTATACAGTTTGTGGATGTGATCTGCCCGAGAACAGGAACAGGTTGGAAGCGGAACTTGACCCGCTGGGAATAAAGATAATGGATCACGGGAGCGATGTTGCCCGTGCAAATGACCTGATCATTTATTCTGTTGAAGCCGACCGGCTTGCCGAAGTAGTTGCCGCCTATGGTCCATCAACTAAATATGGAGCTATTGTAGCGGGACAAACATCGGTTAAGCACCCTGAGATCGCCATATTCGAGAAATACCTGCCGGCCGATTCGCAGATCATCACCTTTCATGCCATGCATGGGCCAGGTTTTGAACCGAAGGGGCAGAAACTGATCCTGATCAAACACCGTGCAGGTGCAGAGGCTTATCAGCGCATGCTCGATTTGTTTACCGCTGTCGAAACGGATATTGTTGAAATACCGGATTACCATGAGCATGATAAGATAGTTGCCGATACACAGGCTGTTACCCATGTTGGTTTTGAAAGTATGGGCACTGCCTGGAAGGAAGCAGGCTTTTTCCCGTGGGAGAATGGCTCTTATGTAGGCGGCATAGATAATGTGAAAATTTTGACCACCCTGCGTATATTCAGCTACAAAGCGCACGTATATGCAGGCTTGGCTATATTAAACCCTTATGCGCGGCAACAGGTAAAGCGTTATGCTATATCTGAATCGGAATTGTTTAAACTGATGATCAAGGAGGAGGAGAAAGCGTTTCGCGAAAGATTATACCGTGCGCGTGATTTTGTTTTTCACGAAAGCCGTAAACCCATTATGCTTAGTGATAAAGTGATGAAGGAATTTTCGCTCTCACAGCATCATGAATTGCAAAAGCCGAATTCTCATTTAAGTATATTGAGTATGGTGGATGCATGGTACCATCTTGGAGTAAATCCTTATGATAACCTGATCTGCCAGACGCCGCCCTTCCGTTTGCGTTTAGGCATTGCTGAATACTTGTTTAAAAATGAAGAGTTACTGGAAGAATCCATCGAAACTGCTTTGTATGATAAAACCATCCGCGGGGATGATCTGGAGTTTCATTCAGCCGTTAGGGAATGGTCGGCCATAATAGGTTACGGCGACATGGAGGGTTACAAAAAACACTTCAACGAAGTGCAGGCTTTTTTTAAAGATCGTTTGGAAGAAGGCAAAGCGCAAAGTGCTGAATTGATCAGAAGGTTGATGATGGAATAGCGGGATATCGAATTTCGAATTTATTATTTGATTGATTCCGAAATCACAAATTCGAAATTCGATATCAAAATCACTTTGCACTGAACAGCGTCCACGGATACGCCTTCATATCCCGCAGATAGGGACTCATCCATTTATATTCAGGATGTTTGGCAAAATACGGTTTCGCTAAAAAGTCGTCACCACTTGGGTGACCCATGTGCGCCCAAAACTGCATTTTTTTGGCTAAATCTGTCGTTGTCACTTTACCTTGCACAGCTCCCATTGGCCAGTATGGTTTTTCGTTCCATGCAGGTTCGCCACGTGGGTCCAGATCTATGTGCCCATCTATCACACAACGGTCCAATACATTTTTGTTATCTATTGCACTATAAGTATCACCTTCAATGGTTTTTCCTGTGTTTTCATCCAGTTTGCCTTTGTAATCAACGGCCACTAGCTTCTCCATGCGCAGCCTGCGGGCGTTTGGTGAGCTTGTTTTATCGTTAACATCAAACGTGGTTTCTTCTTTGATCAGCTTGGGATCGATTGGAAAATTGGAGCCAATCATTGCTGTGTCTTTTGACCGCCAAACTTTATAGTCTTTCAAGCCTAATTCCAGTTTGGCAACTTCGTTGGTTTTGGTATCACCGATAAGCCAGTCGTTGGCATAGCCGCCGTTGTTGTCAGTAGTCATGACCTTTACTACATCGTCAATACTATTAGCATATTGGGCTGCTTTTCGGGCACGAACAAACTCCGGTGCTTTTGTGGTATCAAACCCTTTAAAGCCGGTTATGGTAGTTTCAGTGATAAGGATACCGCTGCTGCTCACCACAAAATCGTCACCGCTATGAATAAAGCCAGGTGCGCAGTCCATCAGAATGTGATTTCCCTTTGCCGGTTTAATGTCGGCAATCACATTCCAACGCTCACCTTCAATATAGTCTGTCCAATTATTATGTGCAATTACAATCTTGCCATCTTTGGTATAACGGCCATTGGCAATAAAAGCGCTGCAATTACCCGGGGCACGGTTATCACCGCTACCCGGTTTGGCCTTGTTCATTAATTGTGGTAAATAGTAGGATGAAAGATCGATGTTCGCATTAAGCACCACCAGGTCCAGCGAGTCATATTTCATCCCTTTTGCCTTGAGGCCCTCTGCCATGCCTATTAGCTCCTGCTGGTATTCTGTGTCGATTTTGTTCCACATAAACCTGCCTGCTGCGGCACGATACCAGGCCCAATCCTTTTGGGTAGTGTGGGGCAGGTAAAACTGGAACACCTTTATTAAGGTGTCGATCTCTTTTGATATCAGGTAGCCATGCTGGTACCCGACATCATGCGGCGAACCTTCCAAGTGAACATAGATCCAACCATTTTTATCCTCGCGGCTTGAGCCTGCAAGCGGATCATGCGGCTTTGGTTTACACGAGAAAAATAATGATAACAGAATAATAAAGGCGGGGAGTTTAAAGGCTGCTTTCATGATCAGTTAATATGATGGTTGAATATAGGAAATTGCATTCAGACTTCAGAAGTTTTTAAAACATCAGAAGTGTTTTATTAAATTGTTTGATCATAATATTAAAAAACACTTGTAACCTTTGGGGTTACAAGTGTATATTTGAATAATGATCGAAAGCATTGCACACAAAGGCTTGCGACTATTATGGGAGAAAAACAACCCTTCAAAACTGCCGCCCGAACAAATAGATAAAATAAGGCGCATTCTTTCGGCATTGAATACAGCCAAAACTTTAGAACCATTAAAGATGGTGCCGGGGTATAAGTTACATCCTTTAAGCGGTGAACTGAAAGGGTTTTGGTCGGTATGGGTAACAGGCAATTATTGGATATATTTTCGTTTTGAAGATGGTAATGCCTTTGATATTAATTATTCAGATTATCAATAAGGAGGAGAAAAAATGGAAAGTAATATGCCGCCGGTTCATCCCGGTGCAATTCTGAGGGAAGATATTTTAAAAGAGATGAAACTGTCCATTACCAAAACAGCCGAAAATCTCCAGGTAAGCCGTAAACAACTATCGGAAGTTGTGAACGAAGGAGCCGCGATCTCGGCAGAGATGGCAGTACGCCTGGAAGATGCTTTTGGTGTAAGCGCCGAATTTTGGCTCGATATGCAGAAAGCCTACGATATCTGGAAGGTTAAACATAGCGGACGTGTCCACGGTATCCGTAGAATTCCGCTTGAAAATATTGGGCAAGCTTCATAAATGTAACGGATAACTTTATTAGACTTCCGAAGTTTTTAAAACTTCTAAAGTCTTTGTATGCTGGGGCAAGCTGGAGAAAAAAATAAAATGAAAATAAATATTGAAGAATTAAAGTTGATTTTGTTATACAAGTCTTTCGATGAAATTGAAGCAGCGTTAAGAGACTTTGATATTGCTTCCTTCGACAGCAATAGCAGTAATATTTTGCACTAATATGTTAGAAATCATGGCGTAGTCCCAATACCAGTCGAAAATATGGTGCGATTATTTCTCGACTTTGGAATTAATATTAATGCTAAGCAATCGAAAATGTCTAAAAGGACCGCGTTGCATCTCGCTGTACTTATGAAATCAAGAGATATTTTTGATGTACTATTAAAGAAGGGTGTCGATATTAATATCCCAGATGACAATGGTAATGTTGCTCTATCTGATGCCGTTTTTGGTTACAGAGGTGATGACGGATATTTTATTGAAACCCTTATTTCAAATGGGGCACGTGTCGATATTATGAATAACTATGGCGTTAGCCCTAAAGGGTTAGCAGAAACTATAGCTAATTATGATACCAGAAAGGTTTTTAGTTAGAATCCCGATACTGCACCCTTGTTGGAGTTTATCAACTTATCTAACCTAATCAACCACTCACTAAATCCTCCAAAATCCCTCTCTAAAATAATTATAAAAAAATAACTTGTTATCTATTTGACAATTAATCTAAAATATCTATCTTTGCCGTCCCTTTCGGGGGAATAATATGCCTTGAACGAAGCCCTACTGCTTCGATGGGCACAAATAAAATAAGAAAATGTCAGGAATAATTGGTAAAAAAGTAGGAATGACCAGCATTTTCGATGAAGCAGGGAAAAACATTCCTTGTACAGTAATCGAAGCTGGCCCTTGTGTAGTAACACAAGTTCGTTCTGTTGAAACAGACGGCTACGCCGCAGTTCAGCTGGCGTATGGTGAGAAAAAAGAAAAAAACACCCCTGCTCCCCTAAAAGGTCATTTCCAGAAAGCCGGTACTACGCCAAAGCGCAGACTGGTTGAATTCAAAACTTTCGAAGATGAAAAATCACTTGGTGATACTATCACTGTAGAGATTTTCGCTGAGGGAGATTTTGTTGATGTGGTTGGTACTTCAAAGGGTAAAGGTTTCCAGGGTGTGGTAAAGCGTCACGGTTTTAGCGGTGTGGGTATGCAAACTCACGGTCAGCACAATCGTTTACGTGCGCCAGGTTCTTTGGGTGCTTCATCATGGCCTTCACGTGTATTTAAAGGTATGCGTATGGCTGGTCAAACAGGTAACGTTCGCGTAAAAGTTCAAAACCTTGAAATTTTGAAAGTTTATCCTGAGCAAAACCTGTTAGTAGTTAAAGGTTCCATCCCCGGAGCTAAGGGTTCATTTGTAATAGTGGATAAATAAGATGGAAGTTAAAGTATTAAACGTATCAGGTAAAGAGACAGGTGCCAAGGTGCAACTTTCTGAATCCATATTCGGTATCGAACCAAACGATCATGCTATCTATCTTGACGTAAAGCAATATTTGGCTAATCAACGTCAGGGTACACATAAAGCAAAGCAGCGTAACGAAATTGCAGGTTCAACCCGCAAATTATATAAACAAAAAGGTACAGGCGGTGCACGTGCCGGCAGCATCAAATCACCATTGTTTAATGGTGGTGGTCGTGTGTTCGGTCCACAGCCGCGCGATTATAGCTTCAAGTTAAACAAGAAGCTTAAATCACTGGCCCGTAAATCAGCTTTATCATACAAAGCAAAAGATAACAGCATTGTAGTATTGGAAGATTTTAGCTTCGACTCGATCAAAACCAAAAACTATGTAAAGCTGGTAGCAGACCTGAATGTAAGTGATGTAAAAACACTTTTAGTATTGCCTGCTGCAAATAACAATGTTTATTTATCAAGCCGTAATCTGAAGAAAAGCAAAGTGATCACTGCCGATCAGTTAAGCACATATGATGTTTTGAACGCAGGTACACTTTTATTGACTACAGGTTCCCTTAAAACTTTGGAGGAAGCATTAGCTAAGTAATTATGGAAATTTTAAAGAAACCCTTACTTACTGAAAAAGTAGCTCAATTAACTGAGAAGCTTAACCGCTATACCTTTAAGGTTGACCACAGGGCAAACAAGATTCAGATAAAACAGGCAATTGAGAAAATGTATGGTGTAAACATCACTGCGGTGAACACCATGAAATACGTTGGAAAACTTAAAAGTCGCAATACTAAAGCAGGTGCAGTTTCAGGCCGTGCCGCAGCTTACAAAAAAGCGATCATTACGTTGAAAGACGGTGAAACAATAGACTTTTACAGCAATATTTAATAGAGATGGCAGTTAAAAGATTCAAACCGGTTACCCCCGGTACCCGCTTCAGGATAGATACTGATACTTCTGATATTACAACAAACGTTCCTGAAAAGTCGTTGGTTGTAACATCGAACAAAAGATCGGGCGGGCGTAACAATAGCGGTAAAATGACCATGCGCTACATGGGTGGTGGTCATAAACAAGCATACAGGTTGATCGACTTTAAGCGTAATAAGTTTGATATCCCTGCAAAAGTAGCAACTATCGAGTATGACCCTAACCGTTCAGCACGTATAGCCCTGTTACATTTTGTTGACGGAGAGAAAAGATATATGATCGCTCCTGAAGGACTAAAAGTTGGACAAACTGTAGTATCAGGTGAAAGTGCAGCGCCAGAAGTAGGAAATACTTTACCATTAAAAAGTATCCCTCTAGGTTCAATCATTCATAACATCGAATTGAACCCGGGCCAGGGTGGCACCATCGCACGCAGTGCCGGTACATATGCCCAGCTTTCGGCACGCGATGGTAAATATGCTATCATTAAATTGCCTTCAGGCGAAACACGTATGATCCTGGCAACTTGCCTGGCAACTATCGGTACTGTTTCAAACGGAGAAAGAGCTAATGCTGTATTAGGTAAGGCTGGCCGTAAACGCTGGTTAGGACGTCGTCCAAGAGTTCGTGGTGTAGCCATGAACCCGGTAGATCACCCTATGGGTGGTGGTGAAGGTAGGGCATCAGGTGGCCATCCACGTTCACGTAAGGGACTTTTAGCTAAAGGCTTTAAAACCCGCGACAAAAAGAAATCATCGGATCGTTATATCATTGAAAGAAGGAAAAAATAATGGCTCGTTCAATTAAAAAAGGACCTTATATAGATCATAACCTTGAGAAAAAGGTTGTGACGCTGAATGATTCTAATAAGAAATCAGTAGTAAAAACGTGGTCACGTCGTTCCATGATCTCTCCTGATTTCGTTGGTCATACATTCGCAGTACACAACGGTAATAAATTTATCCCGGTGTACGTAACAGAAAACATGGTTGGT
>Ga0307517_10004406_pt1 | contig 21615 bp, 24 predicted proteins | sample 23_EM_MG_FD_194515 | JGI IMG/M metagenome (GOLD analysis project Ga0307517, IMG submission 194515) | Populus trichocarpa ectomycorrhiza microbial communities from riparian zone in the Pacific Northwest, United States - 23_EM | ecosystem: Host-associated > Plants > Roots > Unclassified | place... | reverse complement strand
TAATCTTCCCATTCTTTCCCTCCTTTTTTCAACGCAACTCTCTTCTGTTCGTTTATTGTATATCTCACCCCCTCGAGTTTCTCTTTGCTATAAAGCTTGTACAGATAGTATATATCAGATCCAAACTATTCCTGGCTTGTATTATACCTTTCGCGAACAGACAGCCGAAAATATACAGGTGTTGCATCGAGCCGCTCGAGGATTTGCGGTCCGATGGCGGCAAACCCCGGCTTCATCCTGATTGAGATGATCCTCATGAATGACCCAATTCAGAACATGCTGGCAACTTTTCAGAGTCTATCGCAAGAACTCACTGACGAGATTGTTAGTTATCTTCAGGACGACAAAATTTCCCTGCTTGCTTCCTCACTTACGTGTCGTTCACTGGTGCCAGGATGTCAGAAGGCCCTTTTTTCGAATCTCTGCGTGGGGTCCCCTCCTGCACCATCAGGGGGGGTCATTGTCACCAACATTCCAACCATTCAACAGTTCTCGAAGATGATGGAGATGATGCCACACGTAGCCGCCTACACCAAAACTCTGAAGCTCACTTTTGACTTTGTCGAAGAGGAAGTTGACGAGTGTCTTTTCGCGCAACTCGCGTCATTCCGTTGCCTTACCCATTTCTCCCTTCACCTCATAAAATGTTCGGCCGCCTATTTTCTCATGCCATTCGAATTGATATCCTCTATACAAACGATACTCAGCCTGCGGACACTCGAACACCTTCGACTGGTTGATTTGCCAACCGATATTCTTCCTTATGACACTTCCATCAAACACTTGGTCATTCATTTCTGTGATCCGGAATGGATGGTTTCAGATACCTACTATGCCCTGAGACGTTTTTTAGAAGGAGCTCAACCTTTTATGGCTTCGTCTAGATCAGATGAGAAAAATTCAACGGCCATAGAATCGCTGGACTTCGACCACAGCGAACGCAATATCAGGTTAGGGATCAACTACGTCTTGGACAGTCCAACCTTGGATTTATCCAGGTTGAAGCGACTTCAGATAGACATAGAGGGCATGGAAATCGACGACCAGCACGAGCACATAAGTCGGCTTCTGCAAGCCTGCAGCTCGATACAGGTGCTTAGGTTAATTCCTTCAAGAGAGAGTGAGTAAATTTACTTTTTCAATCGTAAATGATTTTGATTTGATTTTTGTTCCTCCCCTCTAGCAAATGAACTTGAAGTGGAATTTTGGCCTGCAAATGACCCCGAAATTGTGGACCTTAGTCCTCTGGGTTCGCTTCGGGTACTTGCCATCCGCCTCCATATCGCCCACGACACGTCGGACAATGAACTTTGGACACCCTTTCCTTGGCTTCGCCGACTTTTGGCGACATTGCCGGAGTCAAACTCTCTCGAAGAAATAACCCTCCATATTGTACACGTGAAGTCGGGCGAAGATCCAGATTTGCCTATTGACCGTTTTCAGGCATGCATCCCGTGGGGAAATTTTGCCCCATTCCTCACGAAAAGGTTTCCACATTTAGGGAAGATCAAATTGCTCTTACAAGCAGAGGTTATGCCAATTCTGAGGAAGATCATCGATACCGAACACCCCCGGGCTATTGAGCTACAAGAGAAGGGTGTACTCAAGATCGAAGATTGGGACGCAGATGGTAAAATGTCTTTGAATACCTGATCTTTACATATTGATCCCTGATTTCTATAGTTGATTCTTGGGACGCACATCTGGCTGGTTTTGTGCATTTTCGTGATTCTTTTTAACCAAATTTAAAGTGCTCTCGTTGGGGTGGCCATTTCATCCAGGATTACCTGTACCGAATATTATCACAATTGCCATTCGAATTTATTCTATCACCTCAGCCATACCACCGATTGAGTTCTGCCAGCAATCGATATCAATCTGCCATGGAACATTTACCATATGCCGAAAGTTCCAGCTCCGGTAGCCACGGTGAATTAACAGTCGCACTCGACTGCCACGCTAATAGAATATATTACCTTGCTACCCTATATGCTACTAGATTATATAAGTACCATCAGAGGCAATTGCGACGCGACGACTCGCGAGTGAAAGCGACGCGTCGGGTACCGATCACGTGTCATTTACGGGAATTGGTCAACTTGAACTTCCTTCAGCCCCCTTTCTGTCTTTTCCCTCATGCAAGATTCTCGTTTTGACTGGAACGAATCGGTCAACTTAGCCACAATGGATGCAACCCAAAACTTGTGTCAGGAACTTGTCGACGACATCATTGGCTATCTTCATGATCATGATGACAAGGCGATTCTCCGCGCTTGCTCTCTTACCTCTCGCGCCATGGTTGCAGCTGCTCAGCGGGGACTTTTTTCAGAGATATGTGTGTGGCCCCGCCCTAGAGGACCTGACCCCCCACATGGGTTTACCATACAAAGGCTGGTGGAAGTGGTGAACACACACCCACACGTTGCGACATATGTGAAATCCTTGTACATCACCTTCGAACCAACAAGCCCAGAGATCATGACGCCTCACATCTTCGAGTTTACAGGTGTTCTCCTTAAATTTAGCCAAATCTCCATATTTTCACTTGATGTTTACCCTCTTGCCGATTTTGACTCCATGAAGCTTCTTCCATTCTTCCTCTCGATCCCACTCGTTCTCCGATGTCCTACTCTAAGCATGTCGAACTCATGCATGTCCCGCCCAGCGTCATTTGCGGTAATTTAGCTCTCAAACACTTGGTACCGAGAGCCGCCTTGGAATTTCTCGCTCTGGATGCTGGGATGAATAGGATGGCCAGGTTCATTGACTGTATCCTCGTGCACAACGGACTTGAGTTATCGGGGATAAAGCAGCTCTACATCAACACTGGGCCCAGAGCAACCATGTCTGACAGTGTTCATGTTAATCGGCTGCTCCGGGTTTGCGCTGTGTCTTTACGCAGCCTAAAATTATCGGTCTCAGCGAAGTGTATGTCATTGTTGTTGTTATAATTTATTTATTTTCGCTAAAATTTGGCCTTATGTGCAATAAGCGGAACCCCTGGAGAGCTTGTGGAAACTATCGCGGATATCGATCTCAGCCTTGTCCGTACTCTCAGCCTCATCATAGCGACCGGCGTGCGATCAACAAACAGGCAATATATTTCCCGTTTAGCTGAGTGTTACGCCTTTTTGAAAACGGCGCAACATGGAAATTATATCGAAGAAATTTCAATCCTCATCGACCACAGTCGAAGGTTCGACTGCTTCACCCCGTCAAAGTCGAATACGTTCCCTTGAAATGATATTCCCTGCTCTTGACTGAAAATTTCCCTCGTCTGCGCAAGATTCAAATCTTGTTGCAGGTCAACGATTTTACAAGTGAAGCAACTCCCATTCTCTGGAAAGCTATGAAACCGATCCGTGGGCCAAAGGCCTTGCTGTGAAGGGCCTTCTCGAAATCAAGGAAGTGTCTGGTAGTACCAGCTGTTGTCCTCAAAGGTCTTTTGTTGACTGATTATTTTTATTGGAATCTAGCCAAACGTAGTTTTGTAACATTTCATGAGTTCGAAAAGTGCGTTCCCTGATAGGCCTATAATTTACGGGCCGCTGACCGTTTAAGTGTAGCGTTCATCTCAAGAATCTGTTTTGAGCATTGGCATGTATATCATCTTTCTTTCTTAAATTTGATATCGTCCCCACTCTGGGTTTGGAGGATTAATATTGTTGTAACAAGTCATAGAGGGGGCAACCGCTACGACAAATAACAATTTAACCCCCCCCCCTGCACTTTCCACCTAACGGACATCCGGGAACGGAGGGGGCGATATTTACCGCCGCACATTTCCTGGGGTATGCCTCTATCCGTGCTTACCTGCACTGAACAGGCGGCATGGAGTCGTTGAACATGTCCGGGTCATGGCAGCGTCCGAAGGGAACGTGATGATCCATCACTGCGCTAGGGAAAGTGGCTCATCAACATCGGTGGGATCGGGAGGGGATGCAGGCAATGGAGTGATGTATTTGGGGTCAGCGAGGCCATTAACCCAAACAACATCAATCGGAACGGCGGCAAGAGGATCTGCCTTCGCACATTCTGTGCAGATGGCAATGAAAATTTGAAGGTATTCCGAGTTTGTTCTTTCGGGTTGAGGAATCCCCTCTCCCCTGTTGAGAATTTGCGTACGCCAAAATACATTATCCTGTTCCTAATGCGCCTGGTTGTCAGTTTTCCAAATTCTTGGGAGCGCACTAAGGGACCTAAAATGCTAGTGGCAAGGCCCCAGTAGCTCAAATTTACAACGTAGTTGGCGAAACATTTCTTCCATAACAGCATCCCTGACTCTTGATACTGTAAAAACAGGATCATAAAATCATAATTTGAAGTTTCGAGTGTCGATGGTAAGTACTCTGAAACGTTATGTCAAACAAAAAGTTGCAATGGTTGTGGTGTATATACGCTATTCAACAATATAGGGTTAGCCCAACATGATAAGCAAGATCACATACATTCTGTACAAGTAGCAAGAACATGTCAGTATCATTTTGCATTGAATAGAAGGAAATCAAGTACGTTCTATAGGAGCCGCGAGAAGGCGGAAGAACAACATTGTGTAGGCATTGAACGACATTACTGTACGACAGGTGAGAAGGCAGAGGTGTCAGATTGACATTATGCTGGCACCAAACAAGATCACGTGCTTTCTATAGAAGCGGTGAGAATACAGCAGACATTATGAAGTTAATCAAACGAGATCACGTACGGGCTGTAGGAGCGGCGAGAACATAGCAGAGTCAAATCGATATTGTGAAGGCATTGAACGAGATCACGTACAGGCTGTAGGAGCGGCGAGAACGCAGGAGAGTCACATCGACGATTGTGAAGGCATTGAACGAGATCACGTACTTTCTGTAGGAGCGGAGAGAACACAGCAGGGTCACGTCGACATTATGAAGGCATTGAACGAGATCACGTACGGGCTGTAGGAGCGGCGAGAACGCAGCAGAGTCGCATCGACACTGAACGCATTGAACGCATCACGTACTTTCTGTAGGAGCAGCGAGAACACAGCAGAGTCAAATTGACTTGTACAAGCGTCGAACCGACTCGAACGAGATCACGTACATTCTGCGGGAGCAGAAAGAATGAGGCAGAGTCAGATCGACATTGTGAAGGCATATCACGAGATCACGTACGATCTGCAAAAGGGGCGAGAATGAGGCAGAGTCAGGTAGACATTGTGAAGGCATCGAATAAGGTCACGTACTTTCTGGAGGAATAGACTCAGATCAACATTGTGCAGGGATCAAACAAGACTACATACGATCTATGGAAGCGGCGAAAATGAGGCAGAGTCAGATCGACATTATGTACACATTAAACGAGATCACATACGCCCTGTGGAAGGAGTAGAGAGAATGAGGCAAAGCCAGATTGACATTGTGCAGGTATCTAACGAGATTACGTACGACCTGCAGGAGGGGCGAGAACACAGCAGAGTCAGATTGGCATTGTCCACACATCGAACGAGGTCACGTACAGCCTGCAGGAGGGGCGAAAACGAGGCAGAGTCAGATTATCATTGTCCACGCATCGAACGAGGTCACGTACGGTCTGCAGGAGGGGCGAAAACGAGGCAGAGTCAGATTGTCATTGTCCACGCATCGAACGAGGTCACGTACGGCCTGCAGGAGGGGCGAAACGAGGCAGAGTCAGATTGTCATTCCGCATGCATCCAACGAGATCACATACAGTCTATAGAGGGGGCAAAAACGAGTCAGAGTCAGATCGTCATTATGTAGGTATCGAACAAAAATTACGGACCTCCTGCAGGAGGCAAGAACGCGGCAGAGTGAGATTGACATTGTCCACACATCGAACGAGATCACGTACGCGCTGCAGGAAGGGCGAAAAAGAGGCAGAGTCAGATTGTCATTCCACATGCATCCAACGAGATCACATACACCCTGTAGAAGCAACGAGGACGCGGCGGAGTCAGATCGACAACGAACCAGTCAATATGATGTTCTGTGACATTTGCAGGGGATAGATACCATCTTGTACTGTGCCACGTATGTGATAAAGGTAAGGGGGTAAAGGTGTCCAAAGCTACCACTTAGATTGGTGAACGCACTTGTACTGCTGAGGTCGTGCTCCTATAAGTACACACATTTCATGATAAGGATCTAACGTTAGCAACTCTATACAGATGTAAGACAGATCTTCCGACAAGCCTGGCGCATTACATATGAAAACGGCACTTTGACAGCTGTGCAGCCTGGAACGTGCGTAGCTTCATTGGTTGTAACCTCGCTGTGCTTTGGTAATGACCTACATGTTCGAGAACGAGGCGGGACGAAACGCGTCTGCGGTATAGGTATCTACACGTACAAACAACGTGTGGCGTGCAGTTGGTCGCACAATAGCGAATGTCAACACTCTGTGCGTTGATCAAGAACTATGTGTGCTGGATGTTTTTCCTGGTGTCGTCCGCGTATGCGATGGGGTGCCAAGAAGCAAACCACAGCCACCAAACCTCCTGAGGTGAGCACCCCTTATGTTGCGTTGCGCGGCTCACTGACTCGGAGACATCGCTGCATCCAGAAACTGTTGGAACATCCACCAGTGATCGCCCCAGCAACAGCTTCTAACCAAGTTATCGATAAAGTGAGTCGATCGATTGTGACCTGCGAACTCTTTGAAGGACATTTGGATTCAGAAATTGTCTGAAGACTCTCGGACGGGTGTTCCAACAAAACGAGGGTACACCATGGCCACCGTGAAAGAGGTTCTAACCCTGTCACAATCTGTGGCTAAGGCCGTGCCAGTTCCATTGCTCCAAGATGCCATCGGACTCGCGATAAAGATCATTCAACTATGCGAGGTTCGTTGAATTTTGCCTTTGGGGTTGCGACAACTGATGAAAAGGTTTTCATCAGGAGGCATCGGCTGTTGAGCAAAAGGTCAAAGAGCTGCAGGAAAGGGTCGGCCATCTCATGATCGCTATCTTGCACCATGTAACGTCCGAGAGCGAAGAAGGTATTGAGGAAGGAGTAGTGAAGGCTGCAAATGGTATCGAAGAAGATATCAAAGAATTCCTCAGGTGTGGCCTACGAATTGTGGTCCGAAATGGTTATTGATGATACTACAGCACTCTCGGGACAATCAACAAGGATTTAATGGAAATCAGCGCGCAGAATCGATGGGTTATAGCACTTTACAAAGAAATCAATGCGAGTATTCTCGAAGATTGTATGAACCGGCTTTCAACGGCTGTGGAGAGGTTCATGGTATGTGTCTGGGTAAATGTTGTTCATGGATTGGTAGACTGATGTTAGTTTCCAGCTTGCTAGTCACCTTCATGACTCTGCCCTCCTCCAGGAACTCCGTGCCCGCCTCGACAAAATGGCGAAAAAATTTGACGAGATGCACACAGACATCAAGCGAGTGGTTAACGTGGTGGAAGATATTCAAGAATACGTGTTCAGGAGCAAGCGATCGCCCACGCTGCTCTCTTCGGATAGACAACAGATGCCGCTGAAACCTGAGGTCTTTCATGGGCGGGACGACTTGGTCAAAGACATTGTGCAGTTGTTCCTACAGGAGGAAACCTCTCGCGTCTGCGTGCTCGGCCCAGGTGGGATGGGGAAGACTGCCGTTTCACTTGCCGTTGTCGAATCGCCTCTCATTAAGGAACGGTTTCCGGGTGAAAACTGTGTCTGGGTGCCTTGTATTGAAGCGACGTCAGCGACTCCCTTCCTCGAAACCCTCTGCGTCCAATTGCAGATACTCGGAGACAAGCAGGCTAAACTTGAAAGGATCATTTCCGAACTCAATGCATCGAAAGAGCCCCGTCTTATCCTGCTTGATAACTTCGAGACGCCGTGGAATGCACCTGGCAGAGGTCAGAAACAGGTCGGCGATATTCTTCGTAAGATAGCCACGTTAAGCCACATTGCGATCCTCATCACAATGCGCGGAAGATACCCTCCATGCGACAAGGCTATCAAATGGCAATCGATGGCCATCCAGTCTACAGATGAAGTGGCTTGCCTTCATATCTACCATGACATTGATCCAGATTCGGAAAACGACCCAGATGTCGCTAGATTGTTAGCTGCGTTGGGACACATGCCTTTTGCCGTTACACTCATGGCAAATCTGGGAAAGCAAGGACAGTCGAAAGCAAAGGAATTACTAGATGCATGGTACAAACGTGGGCCTGATATCCTTGATGACCGGCATGAGGAGAGCATGAACCGAAGCATCAGCCTCTCAGTTGACAGTGACCTTGTCAAGCAGAACTCTAATGCCCTTCTCCTCCTCAAGATTCTGTCTTTGCTACCAGCAGGAACAACAAAAGAGAATCTTCATTGGTGGGCTCCAGCGCTTGAGATATCAATGATTCCATCTGCCATTGCCACTTTATTCAATGCAGCATTACTGGTTGAAAATAAGTGCCAAGATTCCAACTCTCTAGTTCTCTTTGTGCTCCCTGTTGTCCAGTCATTTATGCAACAGCAAGACCGGATCACAGAGGAGATCCGAAAGGACATACATTTGTCATGCTGTAAATATGTACTTGCACATGCTTGCCCCTTTGATGATCCCACATTCTCTGCTAAATCAAAAGTGCTTGTTACTGAAGACACCAATATCCAGTCCATCTTTTTTAGTCCTACAATGGATATTATGTCTACTGATGGAACTATAGATGCTCTTATTGCCTTCAGCTGGCACCGCTGCTACACAAAGCCCAACCTTGATATTGTCAACCTTGCAATGATGGCAGCCAAGGAATCTGGGGTTGAGAAATATATAGCCTTGGCAGTATGGTGCTTGGGAAGGACCTATTACCAGCTTGGTGATCATGACCCCTCCTACAACTACCTGCAAGAAGCTTACCAGCTTTTTAACAATCTTCCTTCTGATGATGTTGAGGCTCAACGACTTGGTAGCCAGTGTGGAATTGATCTTGTTGATGTGGCATGCATGGTATTGCAAAATGAGAGTGAGGTGGTTTCCTTGGCCAGGTTGGCCCAGGATGTTGAAATGAAGTGTGCTACCCTAATGGATGATCTTATACATGGCCAAAGTCTGGTGCTTCTTGGGACTGCTCTGGATGTGACCAAACAACAGCAGGAGGCCTTGGTCCACCTGGAGCATGCTAGGGTCATGCTGAAGGCCATAGGAAACACTCACAGTCTTGCAGAAGCCTGTCAGATCATTGCTCGTGTGCACTACCGTGAGGGGAGGCTTCCAGAGGCAATGGATGCTATTCAGGAGGCATGGAAGCACATTGAATCAAGTGCCAGTCCAAGTGGACAGTCAGACATAGCTCTGGAATTTGTTGTGATCCTCTTTAGCACTGATAGAGACACTGAAGCATGGCCATATATTGAAATAGCACTAATGAAGGCCACATATATTGGGGATCAGCTCCAGGTTGCAAATGTCTTGGAATACATGGGCTATGGGTACCTCCGCAGAGGTGACTACCAAAATGCATATGGTGCTTATGAAGCAGCAGCAGAAAAATATTTTGGTACTACTGAAGACTGGTGTGTGGAGAAATGCAAGGGCAACATGGCCAGGATCAAGCAGAAGCAGGAGAACACTAGTCTAGTCATTGGCTTTCACAGGCATGGCTATGACATTGACACATCCCCTTTCTACCCTCCCATTCAAGCATCTGCAAGTGACATGCCCATTTCTATCTGTTAGTTAGATTCACCTTCCTATCACTAGATCTTTTACATATCTAAATACTTTTGTGATTGTTAAATTCAATATTTGGTATGATACAAAGTTTTTCATTAGTTGAACCAAATACATCTACTTAGTTGATCATTCAATACCTGATACTCCCTTAGAGCGAATTTAATCAACATTACATTCACCCTCGTAATTTGGCAATCTGAGACCCATGTTAGAGAATGTGAAACTTGAGAGAAATGAGTGCCAACCTTTATACATCTGCACCGCCAGTTTTAGACGACCTCCTTGCATGACTCAAGGGGCCCAATGGCACGAAACACCAAACATGGACAATTCACCTCTTTCCGTGTCGTCGTTTACACCCACCGGATAGGGCTGCACACCGTCACCATAACCTATGGCATACGGCTGTAAATTACGGGTGCCATAGCCATACCGTAAGCCTTTCCTGGCATCAATTTTACGGCCGACAACTTACGGGTGCCTTACAGCTTGTCAAATAAGGCAATTTTTCGTAAGGTGAAATGTGTTTCTGCCTTAAATTTTCCAGAGAAGCCCAAATCCGGCATCAGAATAAATTTATGATGGACGGTTGGCTCTTGGCATCACCTTATGGCTCATACAGCAGTCTAGCCGTGCCGTACCGTGAGGCCTCTGGAAGTTACGGTAGACAGGCTGTGAACTTACGGCCATCTACCATAATGGCACGGCGCGCAGCCCTACCACCGGAAGCCCTCGACTCGAATGTCGGAAATTTCCGAATCAAGTTATAACGCATCACAACGCGCCGTAATGAGCTAGAAATCCTGTAACACTTCAGCCCTGTTGCGGCGCGTTGAAATGAACTAGAAGGATGTCACAACCGGCATAAAACGGCATTTAACGGCAGTCGACGGCTGATCAAATTCTACCTGAGCACCACGTAACTCCTGTCCATATCCGGCATGTCTTCCGATCCCGAGACCTTCACAGTCAATAAAACCCGGCCCCAGTGTTGGTGATCCGTGATGCTGAGCGCGTCGGCAGCAAGCTCCTCGCCGGCCCTTGAAATAGTGCGCATCTCGGGTTGTTCAGTGGCTTTACGTGCCTGCCACCTGCGGTCATCCGTCATCTGTCTGTGATCTGTGTCGTTTGTCGGAAATTCCCGATCGCCGTTACAACGGCCGGGCCATTATGTGATGTTCAACCGGCATTACAACGGACAGTGAGTCCACGAGATTTGCTACGCGTGATGCCTAGAGATCGGGGGGATCATATTGTTTGGTTAGTCGAACGTGCGAGGTGAGGTGTTGACGACGGTGGAGAAGTTGGAGGCGGAAGACGGTCCAGGCTGGCTGAAACAGACGCACATTGGACGTACAAGTGATTGGATTGAGCATATTCTTCACGAAGGTAGTCAGTTCTAATAACGGCATTATTATCTCTTCCTGCACCTCGATGCCCTTGCCCATGCTCCATATCTTGAAAGGCAGGATATTAATCCATGATTGGAGAAATTTCAGGGTTTTGAGACAACGCAACAGTCGCGTCGCAAAAGCGTATGCCGGTGCGGGTGGAAAAAGGATCAAGAAGATCATAATTTACTTGTCAAAGTCATCCCAGTACGATAGGCGCGGTACCTTTGTGGATAAAAACTTTGCTTTCGGATTCACGTTTCTTGCGAGCGATTGTCGAGGGCAACAAGGTGCTGTAGTGCTTGAGAGAGTCATACTTTTAGTAAAATTCAACATTCTAGAAATCGCAAAAATCGACCTGGTCCTCTTCGACTTCCATCGTGCCGGGTTAGGATATCACAGTGGATACATTCAGCGGCGGTGTCTATAAAGCATGAAAATGACAGACTTATGGAGATGCCTCACATTAGCATCAAGTACCAACCACCTGGCGCCCTCTGATCGGGTATAACCTCCTCAAGTTCCTCCCACCCTTCACACAGCGACAACTCCAACACCTCACAACTTAACACAACTCGCAATAACTGGTGGATCGAAACTTGCCCAAAAACTCCGCAGAGAATATGTGCTCCGGCAGAATCGCGTTCAGTCAGACTCTCGCGAAAGTGGTGCACAGCAGGTAACGGGAATTGGATAGATCCACAATTTTGCGGTCCTCGACAGGCCAGGAGCGCAGTGAGGACTGGTGGTATCAGGTCCTTCTCTTCGCTGTGGATGAGGGCGTACTGCCGCCTTCGGACCATTTGGCATTTCTGTGGCTCAACGTCGCAGACGGCGTCGGACTCATGCGCGACCAGCTCGTAGATCTGTGTGTCGGGCCGGAAGGGTACGGTATCGTTCGATGAAAGCGGTGAAGTCGGAGTGGGGTTGGTATGATGCGATTAGAATGACGGAATGCTCGATGGGGGGTTCGAGAGACCTCGTTTAAAGTTTGACAGCTCCCAATCTCTTGCTCAGCCATCGCTGGAGAACCTCGAGCGGTTCTTCGAAGCGCTCCTCCTGCGACAAATTATCCCAAGCGATATACTTGACACCAATACGATACGCCTGGGCTGCCTCGTCGGAAGTTTGAGCCTCGCAAGGATATATACTGGCTCCGAATCCCTGTCGGTCTTCAGTACTTGGCTAACAAGGCTAACATATTTCCAGCCTCCTTGGGGCAGATTTTGAGGTCGAATAAGGCTAGGATTCCGGGACTGGCGAAAGTCTGATTATCCCATTTGAATGTCTAGAAAAGAATTCATGTGAATATTTGTGGAAAGAAGTGTGGCAGAGTGTTCACCTTGGGCAGGAATTGGAACCACGCGCCTATCAGAGTCTTGATCCTCAGCCAACAGCAGCTGGAGTTCAACCCATGAGTTGACTGATGAATGGCTGAGGATGACTTGCTCCTACTTCAGATTTACGGCCAGTTCCTATTCACCGTCTTCATATTCACCCCACAGCAAATTTCCCTCCCTACACCGTTTAACGATCCCGCTGTTACCTCTGAGAGATGCGCGATCAGTCCGGAATCTATCCCCGAGTTGAGGATGCGAAGGAATAGAATGAGGAGGTTGGACAGGAAATCGGATGAACTACACAGGTTCGGGTTTTTGTGTTGGTTCAAGGATGCGACGTAGAGCACTTTGGTCTGAGAAAAAAATCAGTTAGTACACGAACGAAAAAATTCACTCGAAAACCTTGAAACGCACCCCATGATTAAGAACATTCCGCAATTGCCACGTACGCCTTGGACACCGCACTCTCCGTATTCTAGAACTCGAACAACTCTCTCGCAGCCGCAGACTTGAAATACTAAATTAAATGAAATCAAACCGGTCCTCCAAATGAAAACGAAAGCACAACACACCTGAAGATACGGCCCAACAAGCGTACTAGAGCACAAATACCTCAACGGACCCAAATGGACCCCACAAAGCGCAAGACACACTCTGCACCTTCCTTCTCTCCCCTTCCACACCAACGCAAACCGAAGAAGGAAACCCCCCCCCCCCCGATACCAAGCCCAACCGACACCACGCTCTGCTCCCGCTGTTCCTCGTTCGGGTTCGAGTTCATCGCGGTGCCGACATGCTCATTCTCGTTCTCGTTCCTCGCAGTAACGATATGCCCATTGCTTATTCGACACCGATGGCAATGGCGAAGGATCCAGAGCGGGTGTGGATGTTCCGGAGTTGCCTTTCTTCGGGGTTTGAGGAGCTGACTGCGTGTTCGTATTCGCCTTCGTATTAACGACACCCTCGCGCTTGAGGTCCACATAGACCCCAAGCGGTGCTGAAGAGACAATCCTGCCCTTGGTACGCTTCGCGTTCGCCTTGAACATGGCACCAGCGCCAGCAACGTCCCTCCTCCGTCTTTAGGCTGAGAATCGCGTTGTACGATATCGCCATTGCCATGGTGATCCGTCATCACCTCTGCCGCATGCTGCGCCTTCTCCGAATCCGAATGAAACTCGCCGTTGGGGGATGTAGATGTAGATGTGGATGAGTTGTACCACGTCCAGGGGGTTAACCATGTCGAAGTCGTCGTCGTTGCCGTCGGCGGCAGCGCAGGCGATAACTTGGAGATGGCGTTATTCGAGACGACATCTTTCTTGGTCGTTGGCCCAGGCACACCCTGGCCCTGGACTTCTCCTCCGTCTGCTGCTGCTGCTTTTCCTCCTTCCAATCCAACACCCGGCGCAATCACACCTTCTTCACGTACATCCACCTCAACTCCAACCTCAACCACCCCACCCTCTGCTTCTACATTTTCTGCTCTCTGCCCTTCCACCCTTCCACCAGCGGCACAACCGCAGACTCCGAGCTCGTTGTTACAGACCCCCACCCAACATAATTCCACCACGTCGTCGACGTCGCCGTCGGTGTACCGGCGGAGTTTAGTGTTGATCCCTGAGAGTTAAGCTCAGAGACGGTACCGGTTGTAGTTGTAGTTGGTGTTGGTGTTGTTATTGTCGCGGTGGTTGTTGATTGTTATGTCGTTGTCGCTGTGTTTGTAGGTGGTATTGTGAGTATGTTCGTCGTCGTTGTGGGGGATGGAGGTAAAACAGACGACGTCTTACGCGCGTCGGTTTTATCTTGAACGACGCCTGCGCCCAGTCCAGCTCCTGAGGTCGATTCCCGTTGATAGGTCGAGGAGAGTGTTGGGCTAGGATCAGCCAACGTCCATCACCCACGCAAGTTTCTAAAAAGCGAGTTCCATTAGCGTGCGGCGCTGGTATGGATAAAGAACATAGGACGAGGGACGAAAGAAAAGGATAAAAGTGAGGATAAATGAGATGGACACGTTGACATGGTTATTCTTGGTCTCTTTCAAAGTGGAAGAATCGATCGGAAAGAAAACAATAAGGATGGGCAAATGAGAGTCCACAAGTGTTATTCCTATCGAGAGAGCAAGTGCGATGTAGACGAAGGATGATGGAAAGGAGAAACGATAGAATTGAGAAGAGAAAGACAGCACACCTTGATCCTTGAGTTCACTCTCAATCATGACCGCAATGCTCTCCATAATCGCTGACACAAAATCCAAACCTTCCAAAAGAAATAATATCAACATCGGAACACCAACGAAAGCAAGAATGGATCAACACAATCAAAACTAACCCGAACATACTTTTCTCCTTTTCCTCTTCCTTCTCTTTCCCAAGCACACTCTCCAACGGGGCTTTTGGGCGTCCCAATAACGGAATACTCAACGTAAATCTATTGGACGACGGATTCAGCGCCGTCGTATGCCCAAGCGGCGGTGTCTTTAGCGTATGCTGGAGCTGCGCTGCGGGCGGTGTAGTAGGGAGCGACGGTACCCTCTCATCAACAGAAGACGCCGGAGTGCTCTTATTCGAACGAAATGCAGTGTACACAGGTGGTCGCTCTGTTATTTCGGGGGTGGGAGAAGGTTCGGTGTTAACGGTGAGAGGATATGTAGGGGTTGTGTAGAGGGAATGACAGGTACAGCTTCCTTTGGGGGTGAAGATAGGGGAGTGGAGGAGAGCCAGGGCTACGGAGCACTGGGAATATCGATGGCCGTGGGTATGGGCTGAGCAGCTGTCATCTCGGCTGTCGGTGGCTCGATAATTTCGGGGTGAGATGGCTCTGGGACTGGTTGGGACTGTGTCTCCATTGTACGCATTACGGATTTGGACCGCGTCAGCAAGGAGAATAACGAATTAGGTTGAGACGGTTTGGACGGGTAGACGACGATGGAAATGGGTTATGAAGTAATAGCAACGGAAGACTATCTAGAATCAAAGCAAGGTCAGAAATGAGCAGTCGACAATCCCAATGCCGCACACCATTCGCCTCCAGGTCTCCCATAAGCTCACCTCTCCCATCCCTCCACAAATCCTCCTCCCGCCTCACTTCCACCGACAAAGGCGAACCTGAAACCGGAATCCTCTCACTAGCCCTTGCCAACGGTGCACCCTGCTCTGGCTCTGCAAACACAATCGAGACACTCGCAGAGGCAGCGGTGGCACCTGTGGTCTTGATGAATGACGGAGAATACCAGGTAGGTTGTCGTTGGTACGTGCTACTTCCGCTTCTGATAGATCTGTGTGTTGAAGAACGGCGGCTTCGTGGTGCCATCAATGCTGAGCATCACGTGCATGTCGTCATTACGCACCAAGAATTAGAACCATTTCTTACGATATAAGCAAAACTTGACCTCATATCTGAATGCCATAAGTAAAGTGAATCATCTCATCCTCTGACAAATCCGTTGCAAGGGCCGAACAATTACCTTCCTGGGCCATCTAAGGTTGGCGGCGAGTCCACAGCTAGTTTACATTCGCGATTTTGACAGTCGCCGTCCAGTGCCATCTGCTCGCCACTGGCAGTCCTCAGGCCTCAATGGGCGCCAATGTCCCTCATCGCACAGAAAGTCCCGTGGTTTTTGCAGAACATTTAGGAGTTTATGCAATAATTATGTAGTCAACTGGGCCTTGTTTTTTTTTATCTAAAATTCAATTTCGCCCGTTTTTATTTCTAAGAACGTGTAACTTCGGAGTTCGGAGACCATGACACTGAAATTGCCGACATGCCACTGATGGCATCAATCATGCGGATCGATGATGGCTCACATAATTTTAGGCATTCTGGCGTCAAGTCTACAGTGGAATTCAATACATCACATCATATTTTTCACTAAAACTGTGCCGAGCTGTAAAAGACGAGGACGGAAGTCAAATTGCAGCTGATGGCTGGCACGTGCGGAAATCCGAATCCTATGTATGTATTCCTGACCTCGCTGGACCCTAGAACATGTCGTGTACTCGGATTTCTCCGATGCTCGAAATAGAACACCAAATCCTTATTCTCTCACCAAATCCCTATCAGAGTCCTCCACACCTTTTAGTTGCTCCCCTCACCATTAACGTTAACATTTTTGTGCACATCTGAAACTTATGGCCGAAGATACTCCTACTAGCGAGTTCTATTGGGACAACGTTGTCATCAAAGTTTGTAGCCACTTTTAGGCGCCTATCGATCGTCATCTATGCCATGCCATTGAACTACATCCAGGTTGAAGACAGGCTCTTCTGTGTACCTCGCTACGAATTCGTACAGTCGTCTGAAGTCTTTGCGGACATGTTCCTCTTGCCTTCGGGACCTGGCGCGATTACCGAAGGTCAAGATAGAGAACATCCCATCGTTCTCGAAGGATATAAGAAAGATGAGTTTGCTTGCTTGCTGAAAGTGATGTATCCGACGTATGTGCTTATTATCTTTATACAACTTGATCCTACTTATCTACCGGGTTGTAGAGCCAGTTCTTTGGTTTCCGGTACGACACTTGGCTTTCCTTTGGGGAAAGAGGAGTGGGTGAGTGTAATGAAACTTTCTACAATCTGGAATATGGAAAAGGTATGCCGAAACTCAACCAAAACTCATTCCTCGATGGCTAAATCGACTAATGCACGATGTTAATTCACCAGATTAGGAAGTATGCCATTCACAGGTTGTCGACCGATTTCGTTTTATCTCCCATCGAGAGGATCCATCTTGCTCGAGCGCACAAAGTTGCCGCATGGCTGGATGAAGGAGTTAATAGCCTGGTAAGCGGTGATACCAAGCCAACGCTCCATGATCTTGGTACGCTTGGATGGGAAATAGCTGCTAAGATCCTCCGGATCAGGGATAATCGAATGCCTTGGGATGCCCTCCATTTCAGAAGAGATTCAATCAAGTGCGGGTATTGCTCCTCATCAGCTAGTCTGATAAATTTTGCACATAACTGCCCTAGCTGTCGGAGGGACGTTCCTGCAGATGCAGTGTTGACCGCCCCTGGTCCTGGTACAATGTGGCGATACCCCTACCGTAAAATCTATTACGGGACGATACGGTGCAGCTATTTTACTTGTCGAAGGAGCCTATTTCCCTCCATTTCTCGCAACTGCCCTTCTTGCTTAGTCAACTTAGGTTCCAATTATCTCGTCAGAATTACGTGCACGCAGAAAAGGGGGTTAAAGGAGATGATCGAGGAGATTTTTGGAGAGGAGATCAGGAACTACGAAGCCGCCACAAGTTGATCTGTTTTATGCTCTATCATCATTCGACTTCCATTTTCTCTCGCTTTTATCGTCATTCTCAACAGCTATCTTGTTACCGGTCATACTTCCTCAAATCATTCCTCTCAATAATAATAATACTCATCGATTTCAGGCGGAAAATGATGGGAATTTGCTGCAACGAGATGACCAAATATACAAGCAGGGTTTATTTCATCTGGTGGAAAAAGAGACCATACCCGGATGGCGGTACCCACCAAAGTTCGCAGGAGAGGCGGTTTAAACTGACTTTGCTATGTCAGGCGTTGGAGATTTCTCACACAATATTGTCTGCAGTGAGCATGGCATGGTATAGAATGGGACGAGTAGAAACACATGTGGTTTGAACACACATCCTTCGCTTCTAGAATGCACAGGATGAGCGCAGACTTCAAATACTTCTCTCTCTTTTGAAGATGAGAGTCTACAAATGCTACCCATTGTTAAGCAGTGGTCACGAGGATAGGCGCTCATGCATATGGCCGGGTAACGCAGGTAACTCATTTGACCTTCATTCAACGTTTCAACAACCACCATCGCCGCCGCCCCCAACGGTAACCATACATTCCCGCCCCCAGTACAGCCAATGGAGTGGCGATCGTCGAACAGCTCAACACCATGCAGATCTAGATTGACTCGATGCAAATAAACCACGATGAGACCACACTGACCGCGTATGAATGCTGTTACTGGGCCCATCGGTTACCTTCCTGCTTCCATCACAACGTGGGAGCAGCTCAGTCTTACCGCTCCACTGGTACTTAAGTGCTGCGTGATAACCTTGAGTTCTCTATATCGATTAATCATCTTCAATTTATTGTTATTTCAAGTTTAGGTGCTGAGCTCGACACCCTCAATGCATATCTTGGTGGAGTGTGGAATTCCGAATTACCCGACTGCTTCTGCGAGACGACAGGCCCTCGCCGTGTATCTGGGAGTCGTCACGGTCTTATACTATAAATCGTTTGTTGTATATCGTGATTATTTTATATTTAAATGGAATAAAAGTTATACTTGTTCTGTTTATCTTCCGAGCTCACAATTGATGTACGTACAGGCGCTTGGCGACAGGTGCGGGTTCTTCGAACTCTACATCGCCGTCAGAAACCAGATTTTACCAGAATCAGCGTCTTTTTGCACATAGCGGTTCCTCCATTGGATTATTTGATCTTTGTCACCAGTAACAATTTATGTCAATTGAACAAGGGGTTCTGATAGTTCGATTCCGAATGAAAACCTATTTTACCGTCAACGACCATGGCCGTCCCCCGACCATACATTCCCGCCCTCACTACATGTTGACCTCAATGTAGTCACACCAGATACCGCCCGAATCCCTAACGTCCCCGCTATAATCAATGCAGTAGCGATCTTCGAACAGTTCAACGCTATGCAGATACAGATTAGTAATTCCCATGAATAGGAACAGGAGCAAGGCGTCATTCAACGCTAATGGATATTACCACTGCTAGTCCTGACACTCTTTCTCCATGCTTTACCCTCCGCTGCTACATCTACATCTACATCTTACAACAATGAAAATAACAACCAACACAACTGACCGACCCCAGTAATCTCTGATTCTAATCCTCATCCTCATCTTTAGCGGTTGGACTTCGATTTTTTCTTTCTGGAACACAAGAGATGACAGGAGGAAAGCGGGAGGAAGAAGAGGAGGAGTATGGCGTGAAATTTGAATATGGAAGTCGTGTACTCAGATTTCTCCGATGCTGTACTGTTTCGACTGAGTGTTCATATCATAGGTCACAAGCCCTTGTGAACTGACACTTCGGCAACTGTCTCAAGTCACAGCTAGCTGTGAACACTGGCATAATTGGTTTGAAAAAAATTTCTCCTCCGGAGGACCCCTTAAAATCGAGTGAACACTTGCCCTAATGACAAAAAGGTTTCCAAGACTTGCCCGACCCATGCAAGACCATCTCTTTCTTCAGCGACCTCCTCAATACAGTCGGCTCCCTCCGAGATGCTGAACACTCTCCTGCAGCCAAGGAATGAATTCGTCGCCAGTAAACGCATCTCGGTATTCAGCGAAGGGGACGGGATCTCAAAGGAAGCTCGGCTGGTGCGCGAATAAACAGGCGGAAAATGGCAAAAAGTGGAAGCAAGATCCCTGCCAACAGGATGGTCGAGGAATAATCAACGTAGGAAAGCTTTGGGGTGGCGAGATGGAAGGCGGAGAGGCACGACGTTGTAGACAAAGGCGAAATGACGGTGGCGTCTGATAGAAAGATGAAGATGACTACGCCTGGAAATGGAACGGGTAACTCTTAAAGCATCCAAGGCATGATAAGAGCATTCAAATTATCGAATACGGCCTATCCATCGTCTCCGCAACTTCCCGCTGGGTATTCTTCCTTCGAAAAAAGTGCAACGATGAGGGCTTAGCTTGAGAAGGTCTGGGGGGGTAGTATTACTTCCAATGCGGTGCTTATGCTGTTAGCAGTTGAAGTGGGTGCCGAGATTATGATGGGAGCAATTCCATGTCGATTTGGCTCGAGTTGAGGAATGCCTGGGTGGCGCGTCTTCGTTCGATTTCGGATTGTTCAGCATAGGGATTTGGGTATACTATTGGGCAAGAAGTGTCATAATCTTGAACTGCGTCGTTAGCATGGACTCGAAGGTGGCTGGAATTGATTTCTCACAAAGGCCTTGTGACGAGAGGGTAATATGTCGTCGATAATTCCGAGTCCGGCGTTAATATGGTATTCGAAATAAATATTGAATGTCGTCTTGTCGCCGGAGTCGCATCACCAGCAGTAAATAGTGAGGGGCGCGATCCCTCCTCGACCTCCTGGTTCGAATGAAAAGATGATCTCCGTATTCTGCAATCTCGAAGGCGGGAAAAGGTACGCATGCCGCCTCGTCGAAGATTGCTGCTAAGCTCCACTAGGTCAAGCTCCACTAGGTCATCAGAGAGCAAGCATGCCAGAAGGGACGAAGCCTTCCCGAGGATTTGGCCGGTCGAGGTGTAGGTATGGTGAGTCGGAGAGGGCTAGGGTAGAGATACGTCTGTGATAGATTGAACGAATTGTCTTCCATCATTGTAGGGCTGCCCAGATGAAAGGTGTGCTAGATTTTCGCGCTTTTAGCCAGCCTGTTTCGACCACTGGAGAGAACATAGGTAATTTTGATGGTATGCCGATGTTGGGCGGGCCGGGAATTCGAGCTCTTCGCCTTACTCCTCCAAGCTCCCTCTATGATCAACAAAATCACCCAACGGACGGATCAGCCCCCAAACCCCTTCACCTCGTAACAAGACATCACCAGCCTCGCGAACGACCCCAGAGACACTCCGAAGACGGCGAGATAACCAGCGGCAACGCTCGCAAGGTGTCGAATCACGTCTGAATATCCCCTGTTTTGTCAGTCTCTCCTCCGCCCCTTCTGCGCGAAGGTGTCCTGTACCAGACCGGAGCTGCGGCAGCGGAACAAGGGCTTGAACTTACTCAACACTGGGGACGGGCTCTAGCAATTTCTAAACGATATGTAAGTACGTTATTATGCATTATAACAGGTCTAATGCATGTTTTCTTAAGTAGGGATTGTTTTGCCAACCAAACCGACGCTTGATTTTGTACTCTCTTCTCCGACAAGGGATATGGATGTAGACTTATGCCAGAGGACCCTTGAGAAGCGAGGCCTGAATGGTACGCGTTTTGGTGGGCCTCGTGATAGTACTAACAGTGCGCCAACAGGTTTATTGATGAAGTAAGGGACCTTTTCAATGCTCTCGCAGCTCTTGTCAAAGCCCTGTTGTGCTCGCTCAAGCTCCTTGACGATTGCACCCATGGTCATTTTCCGAGCTCGCCCCCCACTCGAACGACAAACATGGCCTTTCCCGTTCTTGCTCTCCCAACATGCATCCCATGGTTCTTGGCCTTCTACCAGCCCACGCGACCGGTTGCCATCTGTACCTAGCTCATGTATTGCCACCAT
>Ga0307517_10004405_pt1 | contig 21615 bp, 9 predicted proteins | sample 23_EM_MG_FD_194515 | JGI IMG/M metagenome (GOLD analysis project Ga0307517, IMG submission 194515) | Populus trichocarpa ectomycorrhiza microbial communities from riparian zone in the Pacific Northwest, United States - 23_EM | ecosystem: Host-associated > Plants > Roots > Unclassified | place... | reverse complement strand
AGATCTGATCGAGAGATTGAATAAGAGGGAGGGGGGCGGCGACTAGATTTGCTAGGGTTAGAAGAAGAAACTACAAAGCAGATCTGTAGATGGGAGAGAATAGAGATGAAGATTTGATCAAGAAGGAGTGAGGGGGGCGGCGGCTAGGTTAGAAGAAGAGACTGAAATGTAGAAGTAGAAGTGTTGATGGGAGAGAATATAGAAGAGATGAAGATTTCATCAAAGAGAGAGTCAGAGGGGGGGCGGCGGCTAGGTTAGAAGAAGAGACTGAAATGTAGAACTGTAGATGGGTTAGGAAGGTATTTATAGTACCGGTTTTTTTATTTCTATTTGAACCGGTTCGGTTCGGTCCGGATTAACCGGTTCCTGCATTACAAAACCGAAAACCGAACCGAACCGGGATTTTTTCTAACTATTCTAATTGGTTTAATCAGTTTTTTTTTCGGTTCAGTTTTTTCGGTTAATTTTTTCTCGGTTTTCTCGGTTTATTCGGTTTTCCGGTTTTTTTGCACACCCCTAACTCATTGTGGGTCTTTGCCTTTTTCACCATCGTTCTCTTCTTGTTCATCCCTACTGGACGACTTCTCCATGAGTGAAGTTAAGTATATATGGCGTGAAAAGTGTGTGTGTGTGTTTGGGGGGGGGGTAACAATGGAGGCTGTGATGTGCACTGGAGTGAGTGTATAAGTTTTCCAAAACTGGGGACTGAGGCTTGAAATGATTACAGGCAGTGTTTATCTTTTCATGGCAGTGTTGTTTTTCTCTGACCTTTTTTAGTCCCCTGGCGCTAGAGGAAGGACTGATTTCAGTCAAAAAAATGAGAGAGGAACTGCTGGCAACAGTGGAAAGGCTGTGAAGAGGTGTGGTTTTGGGGCAGTGTTTTTGACAGTGGAGATGGTGCTGTGTTCGGATGGGACAGGAGAAGATGAAGTGCTGGGACTGGAGGCTGAGGACTCTGCAGGTGCTGGACTGCTGCTGGAGGCTCACGGTGCTGCACTGTCGGACTGTCGCTGGTGCATAGGAGGAGCTGCCGTGAAGATAGGCTGAGGCTGCTGGTGCTGAGGAGGAGCGGTCGGCCTGAGATGCTGCTGGAACTGAGATCACCGGACTGACTGGGCGAGAGGAAGAAGTTATTGATGCAGAGCTTGGAGCAGGGGAAGATTGGACACGCACTTAGGTGGCTACTGGTTCAAATTTTAAAAAAGGGGGCTGAACTGTTAGATTAATTATTATGTATAATTTTATGGGGTGCAAAAATAATTTCTAAAATTGTTTGTTAGGAGTTCGGTCAATTATAATAAAATTTAAAAAAATATTAAATGATTTAATATTAGAAGTTACGACTATTATTGATAAGGGTAAGTAATCTAGTAGATAAATCAGCGATAAGAGTTTAGGATTAAGAAATTTGTTTTTATGTGGTCTCAAATTCGAGTCATGTGGTTGTTAATATAATGGTCACTGGAGACTTATATGATCGTTAATTTTAGAACCCGTGTGATTAGTCAAGATACGAGCAAGCTGACTCAAATACCCACATTAATAATAATAATTAAAAAAAAACAAAGCGTATTAATAGATGACAGTTCTTAGTTATCTAATATTAAATGTTGCAGATGATTAGTCATCCTATCATCAACCTAGTGTATAGATAAATTTAATAAGCTTTTTTGTACTGAATTTAAGATTTGAATATAGAAATCGATAGGAATAAAAACTTGCAGTAAACAAAATTGACTGGTTTGTGGTTATTTATTATTGATATGTATTTAGAAATAATAAAATTTTGGATAGTTTCCTTATAAGAGTGCTGCCAGATTTTTTTTAATTAATTGAAGCATGATTAATATATACTTAAATATTTATTATTATTATTATTATGTTAGTTTGGTTAGTTTATTAATTTTAATGAACTAATTATTTTATAAATTTGACGTGAAAGGAAAAAGTTTACCGAGATAAGTCTGATAATATTGTTGTCAAGAGGGTTTGGAAGAATCACAATGCAATTAAATAAGATTCAATTCAAAATGTTATATTTTTTTTATTTAAAATTTTATTTTTAATTTATTAACTATAACTTATTTATATCATATAGGTTGCGTGATTTTTGATATGAGACTTAAAAAAACAAAAAATTATGCTAAAGAAAGAGGTCCTTAAGGCTTGAGAGACATGATGGTTTGGAGGGATTTCGGATTTCCGTATGTCTCAGAGGCGATACAGGCAAAATATATATTCAACACATGATATCCAAGTGTTTGCATGCAACGGTTGCAATCTGATGCGGAGAACTAGAACATGGAGATTCACAGTTCTATTACCATATACACCAGTTGATCCATTCTGTTTGTTTCGCATGCAAAGCATAAAGTAAAATTCTTTTTTATTACATTCATTTTTTTAAAAAATTATTGTTTTATATGAAAATGTTTAACTAACAACTTCTTTCTTTTGTAGACACGGTTCTTTTACGCAAACTAAAACCCATAGAACTTTTTGTAGAAACTCACATGCAAAATGATGACAGTTGAAAAGGGGTGCAACAACTTGTGGATATCCGAGCTCAGAACTTCATTGTATGTTGGATTTCAACAATTTCTTTTTTTAAGTTATTATTTTTTTGAATTAGCTGACTTTTTATTTTCAGGAAACACATAACACCCGGTTGTAGAAGAGATATGGGGATGATCCTTCAACCCATTCAGAACTTGATCTGGATTTGTGATTGGAGGTAGGATTGTCCAGTGGACTCGATAGAAATCAGGTTTATAATATCTCAAACACTACAGACGAGGAGTTGTGGACAACCCAAAGTGTTTCAACTATCGGATGCTTATAATTAATTTCGAGCACGCAAACTCTAGAGTTCTAGGTGATTTTAAACCAACAAGTTAGAGCTCGGACGACCCATCTTGTTGCTGAGACAAAACAACTTAGTGCTGAGATGACTAAACTCTGGTGATTATATATATGGAGCTTAAATTATAATTGGATGGTACATATGCTCCTCTTTATCGCCCCTTGATCCCAACAAAGACCCTTCCTCTTCCTTCTCCTCCTTCAACCCTTTTATTCTAGATAAGTTATCTTTACACTGATAAATTTTTAAATCTATAATAAATATTTGATTTTAATTTATCTTAGTTTTTTTCTATCCTGTTTATTAGATTTTTTGGATATATCCCTTAACGAGAATGATGTCTTTTAACTTTATAAGCCTATTTGTGTCCAATAGATAAATATCCTTTTGATAACTCGATGAGGTCCTAAACTTGATTTTTAGACATAAATTCTATTTCTTCCTTCATGAAATTATACCATAATGAGGAGTTTTTTATTTTTATTTTTCATGGCCTGTAAAAAATGAATTTGGATCATTTTTGGGTCCAACATCAAAGTTAGACTCATAAAGGTATACAAGTCCTTATACCTTGGTAGTCTCTTTACTCTTGAAGATCTTCTTAACTCAGCTTCTTTATGTAGGTTTACCTCGTAAAAAAATAGTTATTCATGAATTGGTTGCTTTGAAATTAGTTGTTGTTCAATATTATAATATTGACTTTTTTGAATAATAACCTAAATTGCTAAAAAGATTTACCAAATCAAGTATTTATAATACCAAGTATTTATCATCATTAAAAGACATCTTAATGAAAAAAGATTTACCAAACCAAATAATCCATTCCACAAAAGTATAATCAAGATTAGCTTATGGAAACACAAAGTCAAATATTATATATCTCTTTTTAATAAGCACATATCAAATACTTAAGAGGATAAGAAATTGATAGTACTGTGACTTTTTCAAAAAGAATAACACCTTATTTGCTCTTTAATTGTTTATCTTTTGATAAAAAATTATTTCCAATGATTTTTGACAATTTTTTAAAGAAACTTGATTTGATTACTTCATCATAGGGGTGTTCAAAAAAACCGATAAACCGAGTAAACCGATAAAACCGACAAAAAATTAACCGAAAAAACCGAACCGAAAAATAAAACCGATTAGATTATGTAGAAAAAACCCCGGTTCGGTTCGGTTTTGTAGTGCAGAAACCGGGTTAACCGGACCGGTTCAAAAAAAAGGTCCCTAGGCTAGGCTAGTATAAATAGAAAAAGTTGTGCCACATCCCTCTCTTCTCTCCAGTTTACTCTCCGCCATATACTTTGTAAACCCTAGCCGCCACCCATGTTTCTTCATCTTCATCTCAACACAGCCCCATCTTCATCTTCATCTCTCAACCTTTCTCACAGCCCCCCCTCCCCACCCAACGTCTTCATCTCTCATCTCTCATCTCTCTCAACCTTTCTTTAAGGCTTTAAGCACAACCCCCCCTCCTCCCCCAAAGTAGATCTGGTGAACGAACCATCCATATTTCTCATCTCTCCATCTTTTTGTTCTTTTCTTTAAGCATAGCCGACTAAGCTCATGGATTAACAACCAAACAGCAGCTCTGGAGCCCCCCTCTCTTCAATCTTTATCTCTTAATTTTTTTGTTCCTTTTTGCTTTTTTTCTGATTTCTGTAGATCTATTATGTATTCATTTCCTATATTTATTTACAAGGTTGTTGATTTGCCATAGTATGCTCATGTTGCGATTACTGTAATGGATGTTGTGAGAATTATTTATTTACAGTTTCTCTTCGGTTTTATCTATTTTTGGTGGGGTATTCTTCAGTGGCTGGCAATTTATACAAGATGTAATGCTTAACTGGAAGGCAGTTGGGACGGATCCTATACCCAGGTTTGAAAAAAATGTCCATCTACGAGCAAGACTCCCTGTTAAGTGCTTCTAATGATATTCTTGAAACCTACAACTGTGTTGCTAATCTGTAATAGTTTTGTAATTCTCAAGTTGGCAAGGCATTTTTTCATCATATACGGGTTTCTTCATTACATCAAGTTATGGCAACAATCTGTGAATTCAAAGCTGTAAAAGCTCAATTTAATGTAAGCTTTAAAAAAATCCAAAACAAATGGGATTAGGTTTCCCGGTTTTTTGCCAAAAAAACCGGATTTAACCGAACCGGACCGGTTCGGTTTGAACCGGTTTTCGGTCCGGTTCGGTTAATATTTTACAAAATTACTGTAATTCGGTTCGGTTGGTTTTTTAAGTCTAAACCGAACCGAACCGAACCGTGAACACCCCTAACTGCAATAAACAAGGATTAGCACAGTGATCATGATGTCGGGTCGGGTCGGGTCGGGTCGGGTCGGGTCTTTTAATTTGCCCTCCTCCCTCTTTCACTCTCGGCAGGGATCTTTCACAGCAATCATCCTCTGCTCATTGATGATCTTCAGAATCCTCAAACTGACGGCCATCTACTTCAATTCTGGCCCACATGTTCACTGTCTTGTAATTTGCACCTACCTCGGTCTCGGAATAATTTTCTTTTATGATTTTGATATTAAATAGAGTCTGCAGTTTACTGCCATTCTTGAAAACTAAGTAGCGATTAACTGTAATAAGAAAATATTAAGAAAAAAGATGAGCTGCAAGTTCTTCAAAATAATACGAGGACAGAGGAGTTGAAAGGTGGTCGCATTCAAAGAACTCTGCAGAGAGAGACTTATAGCGTGTTTGAAGCATAGTAAAATTATATTTTAAATTATTTTATATTTAAAAATATATTAAAATATTATTTTTTTAATTTTTTTAAAATTATTTTTGATATTAATATATCAGTATATCAAAATAATATAAAAACACCAAAAAAATATTAATTTAAAGTGAAAAAATAAAATTTTTTAATTTTTTTCAAATATATTTTTAAAACGCAAAAACAATCTTCAAAAATACTAATAAATTCATAGAGCTCGAGCAGCAAAAAGAAGCAGCGAAGTTCTAAATTTAATGGTTGCTGCAATTACAGGGGGAAATCTACACTAATCTGGGCAGCAAGATTGAATTTCCAAGTCCCAGTTGCTTTTTAATATGTACAGAAACTTTCATTACCTATAACTAGAAGAAGAGGTGATTTCCTATGTTATTCTATAAAATATTATTTATTAAAATAATATTTTGTTTTTTTAATTAATATTTTTTTTAATTTTATCCTATAATTTTATTTATTTTTATTTAGTTATCACACTCTCGTAACACGGATTTCAAGTTTTAGCAGATTAACAGGGTTGACTCAGATTTTTAATTTTTTTTTCAATTTCATCATTTAATATTGATTTGATTGGAAATTAAACTTCATAACTTATTTTGTTTACTTTTCATTAGGTTATTCTGATCTCATGACCCGAAAATAATGCTTAACGGGTTAACCCAAATTAACTCAGTTTGTTTTTTATGTCTTTTATTTAATTAATTTTTTTTCAATTTTATCATTTAACAATAAGTCAGTTGAGAATTTAATTGATTTTTTTTTCATTAGGTTATCTTGATCTCATAACCCGAGAATAATGCTTAAAGGGTTAACCCAAGTTAACTCGGGTTGTTTTTTATGTCTTTTATTTAATTGATTTTTTTTTTAATTTTATCATTTAACATTAAGTCAATTTGAAATTAAGCTTAATAATTTATTTTGATTTACTTTTTATGATAATAGATTGTTTTCACGATCAAGATCACGGGTTTTAACATTTTAACCATAATTAAATCAATTTTTTTTTTATTTTTTTCTAAGAGGTTTTATCGGTTCTATGACCTGGATTACGGATCTTTCAATATTGAACTTCTTTTTTATTGGGTTTGTCCTTGTCTAATAATCCGAGTCGCAGGTTTGGCGGGTTAACCCAACTGACTCGTTTTCTGTTTTTTTTAATTGATTTTTTTTTAATTTTATCGATTAATATTATGTTTGATTGAGAATTAAACTTTATTGTTTGTTTTGATATTCAAGTTCAAACCTATGCTAGCAATTTATGTCTTATAACAGAAGATAATAATTAAAAAAAAGCATAAAACAACATGTATAGTGCTAAGTGTAGATGTAAATATAATATTTTTAAATACTCACTTTCTATTTAAATTATTTTCATTAATTATATTAAATTAAAAAAAATATTATAAATCTATTTACTGAAAACACTTTTTATAAAATTATTTTTTAAAAACCATAAGCACAATCACCACCCGCAAAACCAAACACGTTCTAGAAAGTTTCAAAGAGAGAGTTATGTATGGTTCATTGAGAATTGTTTCTTACTAAAAGTCTTCAAAAAGAAGTGTTATACGCGTCGAATGAAGATTCTAAGATACATAGATTAAAAAAGAAAAACAAATCATGCAACGTTCAAATAGCACACAAAAGTAATTATTTATTTATTAAAGTTTTTTTCAATATTTATTTAATTAAAAATTAAGTTTTGTTATTTGATTTTTATAGGTTTTTCATTAATTTTAAAAATAACTTCAGTTATATCATATCTTTTTATTTATTGTAAATTTTGTTTTTTAAGAGAAAATTTATTTTTAAAATTAAATATAAATTCATTATGCTTATTTTATAATATTTTGTAGCTTTTTTGAAACTTAAACCTCTTATTTTGTTTTTATATATAAAAAATAATATTGTTTGGTTATTTGACGAAAGGTTATTATTATAGTTTTGAAATTCGATCCGGCTTGCCAGGTTGATCTGGAATCCGGTTAATTCAGGGCTGGAACCGGGCTGGGTTGAATAAAAAATAAATAAAAAAAAAACCCGGTGTGACCCAATTGACCCGGCAATATCCGATCAAAATCCTGGTTGCAACCCGTTGATTTTTGTTTTTTTTTTACTAAAATAAAATCATTTTGATTTTTTAAAAAAACTAATCTAAGTAACTTAATAATCCAGTCAAAACTTGATAACCTGATTAAAATTTAGACCCTAGATTTTAAACCGGGTTGAATCTAAAAACTATAGTTACAACAATTTAATTATTTTACGTTAAAAAGGGAAGGGAGAGAGACAAAATAGCTAACTCCTTGCGAGGTGTCGAGGGTCGAGAAGGCAAACGCAAGTAAAATTGTCCGCTCCTCCATTTCCACCGACGATCTTTCCTCTCCCTATGCTTGTGTGAGAACCAACACGAAAAGGAAAAAACACAAACCTTAAAAAGCTGCAAACACAAAACGTTAATTGCAATTTGTTTTTAGAGAAGATACTATTCGCGCCTGCAGTTGTTAAATCTTCTTCACTGCGAACTGAAGAAATCATTTAATATAAAAGAATGAGTGCGTTTAAAGAAAAAGTCTCAAATCAACTATCTCGTCTCTTTGCCGGTTCACCCAATTCTTCTTCTCCTGATAATTCTCAGGTAATTTAACCTTCCTTTTATGATTTCCTGCTTTTTATTTCTATTGTTTTGATGGGTTTTCTTCTTCTTCTTCTTCCCTTCGTTCCCTGTAGTAGAATGTTAGATCTGGTTGTTTTTATACAGCGTAGCTGGGCACTTGAATCGCTTTTGTTGATTTTGATTGTTTCAGTTTGGATATAGAAACCTCAACATCCTGGACAACAAAAGGAATTCAGATTTGGTTTTAGATTTTTATGAATTCTGTTTTTGGTGCTGGCTGGATCCATTGTTTGGTAGCTGAAAAAACATAACAAAATACTGAAAACTCTTCTTGGTAGCTAAGAGAATACGAGAAAAGAAGGCAAAAATAAACATGGGTTCTTATACTTTCACTGCTTGTACCAGAAAAAATCAAAACTTTATCGAAACCAACTCCTGTAGCTTTGAATTTTTACGGATTTTAGAATTTGTAAGGAGAAGGTAATTGCTTTGTTTTTGGGCTCTTTATACTTGTTAATTTTTATTGGTTCTGTTTGTGACGCAAGATTTTTGAATGTGTAGGCCAGGCCGTGCTCTAAAGGGGAAAAATCATCTTCATATTTTCCCTTCGCCATCCCTTCACTAAGCTTTGTCGGGTCTAGATCGAACAAGCACCAGGATGAGTTAAAACCAATTCAATCACTTCCTGTTAGATGGAACGGTAAAGATCTTGAACAGCGAGAAGAATACTCAGATAGGTATCATGAATGCAGCACAATATGCGAGACAGAGGAATTCCAAAAATCTTGTAAAGACGACAAAGAATACAATGCAGCTTTTGAAAACAATCAAACTGTTAAAAGTCATGACGGTAATGATGATGCTGCCCCTGCAAGGAGCAGTAGTGATAGTGATTTATTTGAAGAAGCAAATAATCAGACTCCACGAAAGCCTTTTCCCTGTCTCATGGATGAGTCCACTTTTATTTCCTCAGAGCTGTATGAGTTCTTGCTCTCATCCCTTCCTAATATTGTGAAGGGATGCCAGTGGACCTTGCTGTACAGGTAAGGTTTTTGCTAATAAACCCGCAGCCTTTTGTGCTGCTGCACAGCTGTTCTTCCATTTCGATCTTGATTTTTTTTGTTGATGATTTCGAATGAAGGGCAGTACGTTGAAGCATGGCATATCACTTCATACACTTATTCGCAAGAGTGCTGCTGTTTCTGGTCCTTGTTTGCTGGTATGTCATTTTTTTTGCTGCTATGTTCTGACAAATTCCATATGGCAAGGGTTCATCATTTTAGTCGTTTTTCAACTGGTTTAAACTTGTTTTCTGCTACTTATAGATTACCGGTGATAGACAAGGTGCTGTGTTTGGTGGGCTGCTAGAATGTCCATTGAAACCTACTGCCAAGAGAAAATATCAGGTAACCTTGTCTTTACTGTATTGATTTACAATTTACATGGTAGGGTGTTGTCGTCCCTGCTTTTTTCTACATTCAAATTTCAAACAGTTCCTTGAACACTCTTACCATTTTCCGATACTTGTGACAGGGGACAAACCAATCATTTGTATTTACAACCATTTATGGTGAACCAAGGATATTTAGACCAACTGGTGAGCACTTTTACGCACTTCATTTCTTTCCAGATTAATGCAAATAATAACTTCATTATACACACATCTAGCAACTTGATAAATGAAACTGCTATCATGTTCCGGGTATCATCAACATTCATATTTGGTTAGTTTGTATATCAAATGATGATTTGATCAGTCTCTTACAAAGAGAATTGAGGAAACTTTGTTGCACGGTGCTGAGATGTCAATAATAGTTGAAGCCAGTGCATGCTGAGAAACGTATACATGGTCTGGGAGGGGTGTTCTTATGTAAAAAAAAAAAACCATGCTTTTTAGACATCCATGTTTTTTCAATGAAACTTTGGTACTTTGAGTATCCTGTGTGTAAATATTAAGAAAGAGTCTGTCTGCTGAATTTGTGGGATGTTTGAGTGGTGAATGATAATTATTTAGGTGACCTTAGGAATTACAAGCCAGAAATATTCAAGCTTCCTAAGTAGTTTGTATTGTAATCAACCAGGCCTTGGGATCAAATTAAAACAATAACAGTGATGAGCCCCCGCTCAATTAAATATACCATTTTCAAAGAGAGCATTTTGAGGTCTGCTGTCTGCAGCCCTTTTTTCTGCTAGTGCAAAACATAATAAATCAACAAGTTTATTAATTATAAATCTAATGGAAATTATAATTGATGGTTGCTTTCTTGATGGACAGAAAGCTGCTCTTTGGGAATTTGATGTGCAATTTTACTATTAATTCTCTCTAACGTTAGAGTTTGCTATCTTTTGTTTCAGAGAGATACCATTAAGATTGAAAAACCATAAAATTTGAGCTGATCCCGTTGTTCATTTATGTAAATAGGTGCCAACAGATATTACTACTTGTGCTTGAATGACATACTAGCACTTGGAGGTGGTGGCAACTTTGCCTTGTGCATGGATGGAGATCTGTGAGTTCCTTTTCTATTAATTCCTCTTTGAAATACTCTCCATTTGCTGCAAAAGTTTTAGTGTTTGTTTCTTTACATAACCCCTTTTTTTTTAATCTTGGAAAAGGTTGAATGGAACTAGTGGACCTTGTCAAACGTTTGGTAACTTGTGCCTGGCCCATAACCCAGAGTTTGAGTTAAAGAATGTTGAGGTAATCTAACTGTTTTTAACTGTCCTTGGCAACTTTGGCAATTTTTGTTCCGTTTTGTTAATTTTTTTTTGAGTTACTGTCTGAATCCCGAACAGTTTCGTGGTTGACAAGTGAAAAGGTAAACATGGGCTTATTTCCTTGCAACTTCATCGAACCCGCTCAGAGCCACTTGTTTCTCACCTTTCATTTGAATGCTTGTCACTCTCTGGCTGCATAGGTTAAGGCTGTCTCCAGCATGTCATGGTTTGTGAGTGAATAATTAATATATAAGGCTTCTGCTTTCGTAACTAGACTAAAAGCAAACCACCAAATCCCTTCTATATTCTCTTAAAAACAGCTGAAAGTTTGGATACTGTGCTGTATTCTTGTGCACTTTTACCATATTTGGGCCTACCTTAGCTCTATGGATGGCATTGGTGTTGGTGTAGTTGATAGTAAGTTAATTGAGAGCACTGATGTTAGATCTCCTAGGATAAGATTTTAATCGTCTCACAATTTTGGATTGCTTGAACCTGGAGGCTTGAGCAGGTGAAATCAAAGTTGGATATATGATATATGTTATTGGAAGCATCTGTTGACAAATTTTAAGCATCATAGGAATAGCTACCATTTCAACTTCTGAGATCCTTTTTTCTCCCCATAACGATGATATATTCTTGTTGCAGCTCTGGGGGTTCACACATGCATCAAAATACCTTGCCTGATGATGCTAGGCAAGATATGGAAGCTTCTTGTTTTGTCGCCTTTGATTAGTTTGTGATTTCATTCTTTATTCTTTGGATCATGGAGTACTCCATTTATGCAGAGAATTGACCCTGGTAAAATTTTAGATTTGAATTCTGATTTATTTGAATAAAGCCATGGTAATCCGGTCTTCTGACTTGAGACCATTTCATCAAATACATTGTAAACCTGTGTGTATATCTGGCTAGTTACGGGTGGTTAGCAAGAAGCAACAGGAGCTTTGGGAGCTATTATTTATTTACACATCAGAAAAAAAAAACTATAATGGTTAATATATCTCAACAGCTTCGTTTGGAATTTCAACCTGGACATCCTGGTCTGAAATCTGTTGAGCTGGAAACGGAGGGACTTCATAGGAAGGAGTTGCGTGGCTAGTTTCTTTCTGAATAAACAGGGATATAAACACAGAATACGGGCATGGCAGGTTCAATTAACTTGGGTTTCATGAACGCTCTAAAAAGGGAGGATGGGATCAAGATCGACCAGAATCACCAAACGTTTCTTCTCAAAGAGCATTGCCAACCTTGCATGTTGAGCTAATGGCCGGAATAACATCCAGCGGTGAGATCCACCACTAAAATGGGCACAGTGAGAAACTATATCGTTCTCAACGCTCCCAGTTCAGAATGGTATGGATACTTGTTTGAACACACCCTTTGCATCGCTGAGCTATGATCTCCGCATGCATCTATCAGCGTTTAGTTTTATTTCAGTGGCAGAAAAGGAACTGTCACCAGCGGCTCAAGGTAAGCTCCTTTGACATGAATCAAGAGCCAACGCAGGCGACCATAACAGAGGTTTTTATAACACCGGCCTAGGTTGTGCTTGTCAACATACCCAGCCACCTGAACCATGGTGCATTAATTAGCATGGCAATTGCAATCACATCAAACAACATTTCACTACAGTGATGAAATACAGATCTCAACTGGTTATCCCTTTAAGAAGAGCGCTTGACAATTATCAAGTGTGCCCCAGTACACAACACCTCACCGTGTAGATTAACATCTTCTTCTGGAAGTTCCAATGATATAACAAATACAAAAAGACTGGTAGTAGCTGGTCAAATTTAAGTTCTTCAATCCCAGGACAACCGCCCTGCGCCAAAGCATATTCCAGGCCTGAAAACTGCATCAAGTGTTGGCACCACATGAGTAAACTCTTTGTTCTATCGTTTTGCTGCACCCGCCCCCAATAAAAGCTATGGCAGCAACTGCAGAAATCCATAGGCTCAACTTTCCATGTTGGTACCTTCATTATGATTCCACTGGAGCTTCATCCTCAGGCAAGCCAAATATCCGGAGGTTGTGATCCATCGATCCCACAGCTATGTAATTTGATTCAGGACCAAATTTTACACAAGTTGCTCTTCCTGCAACCAAACACAGAATAGTAGAGCATCTGTCAATTCCTCCAACAAAGGTGGGAAGCAACAAACAATAACAGACAAGAGAAGGATAAAACCTGTGCCAGACAAATCAGGAAGAGTTTTGATACAATTCCAATCTGCTTTAACACTGCCAACTTGGTAAACTCTGCACAAGTACATGACACAAAATCGGATGGGAAAAACGTTTCTAATAATTTACAGAATTTTTCCAAAAAAAGAAGAAAAAGATATGGTAACAGCTTTTCCGACAAGGAGAAAATTTCTTAGCGTTATCAGAAAAACGTTTGCACAGCCCAAACATTTTTGTGAATAGGCAAAAAAGTAGAGCTGTAATCCAACTTCAGACAAACAAATTCTTAAAATCTGTTGAAAATGACTAAATATTTGGAGACTGAACCTTATATCTGATCCTGAAATTCCAAGGTAAGATCCACTGTGGTCGAACTCCACTGCAATAATAAAAAAGAACATCACATCTTCCCACAGAAGAATAAAAAAACATCCATATTGCTGTAGAACAAGATTGCCCACCCTAGAATTTGAGAGTGCAATAAAAAAACAAAGCCTCAAAAAATAAAAGAAAGAAATATAGCCAAGCTTGAAGTTTTTAAAACCACTTAACACACAGAATTCATCATAGCAAGTACGACTTGTTAGGTAGTGGGAAGCAGGTTGACCAGGGGGTACCATAAAAGCTTGAAAATCATAGGAACTATAGCCAACAAGATGTTGCCACTAGCCATGAAGGCATACACATATACATAAGGAAAAGTATCACCATAGTAACACACACCAGAGTTTGTAGGTGTGTCAGAATCATAGAGATTGAGCGTCCGGAAGTTTTTCAATTTCCTCAGATCCCACAGCTTAACACTATCATGGGCAGCAGTCTGTCCAGTACAAACATTAAATCAGATCATCCATCACAGCATGTGTTGTTCGGAAAAATAAAAAGATACTTACAGCCAGAAAGTATCCATTTTCTGAGAAAGTTATTGCTGTCACCGGTCCAACATGGCCTTCAAATTTTGCAACATTTGCCTGCATATAAACAAAGAATGCAAAAGAAGTAAAACTTCAAATAGTTTTAATTAAACCAACAGACAAAGGTTCTATTTTGTGCACATCTGGCCTCCACATGCTGCACTCTGAAAAAGCAATAAACACAACAATTTTGATAGTGACATGTGTACCTGACTTTTGACATCCCAGATTTTAACAACTGCTTCTGAAGTGCCTGTTCCAAGGATGAGACCATCAGGATGAAAGGCAGCAGATGTATAGCCATCAGTTTTGGAGGTGTCAGCAACCTGCAAAATTAAACATCCATGTATAGTTTGCCTAGAACCAGATCCAACTGACACAATGAAATTTTAACATGAAAATTGAAATAAAAACTATAAGCAAGTTTAGAAAATTAAGATTGACTGAAACATTTAGAAACCTTGTGTAATAGAGGATATTTTAACCGAAGTATTTGATAACAGCCTGAAGAAAAATCCCCATAGTACAGGAAAAATACTCCAGAGTTGCACAATACAAAAACATTACTTCACCATTCACTTTCAGTCTGATCTTAGTGACTTTTTAAATGTGCCTCTTTTGAGCTTTCGAGCATGAAAAAAGGCATCATAAATGGAGAATAATGTGCAGTTCAACATCAATTCCCTGTTAACTTTTCAACTTATTATTGGCAAACCAAAATAATTGAAATAGACCACAAATATGTGATAGAAGGATTCAATTCTTCGAATTTAGGTAAAATGTAAAGGTAATTGCTCCTGAACTTTCATGAATTCTATCTGCAGATCATTGTATCAAATGAAACACAATAATCGGTCATGAAAGTGAAAATCTCAGAACAGGTGATAGATTTTTATATTTTGGCAATATCTTTTCTGCTATCAACTTTCCTACATATTTCACATAGAGGGAAAAAATTGAAAATAACTACTTTTGTGAACGTGCACAAGACACAAATGAGCACACATGTACACAAAGAAGGAGAGAGCAGACCTGAGTCAAGCATAAACCAGAGGAGAGATCATAGAAGCACCATGTATTGTCAAGAGAAGCAGTCACGAAGTAGTTATTTGTGGCATGAACAGTGACAGCTTGCACCTGACAGAATTTGCACGCGTATCAATATCATGTAATAAAAATGGCACAAAATCAGTACAACATCACAACCAAGCTGAGAAAATATTAAGATACCACGAAGTGTGCAAATACATGAGTGTTTTTAGTCCGCACAATCTGGTCAGGGAACAGCACTGCCTTGTAATAAAACCAGATGCTTTCCATAAACTTGATTTGATTGATCTCATAACGACTCAATTCTAGGTCAATGGTTTTAAATTAGTTGTGATCGTTTAATTCAAATAAGCTTTGCAAATTTCATTCAGTGTACAAGGCAAGCGTAAAATGTACAGTACATGACTCAGGATTTTGCTTGGGTCCTAGGCCTCAAGCTCACATTAGAGAATTTCCTTGTAGCTCCCCTCAAATGCAGGCATGAAAAAAGGCATTTACCCGAGGCTTACCCAAATTCAGCCACAAAGCACAGGTTTCAAAAGCTATTTAAGTAGCCTAGAAAGGCCCCATTGGCGGAGGTTATCTATCTTCTGCCTATTTAACATAAACCTAAGCATTGCACTTCATTAAAGGAAGTATCCACTCTAGAATATGCCTGGATTTATCAAAACAGAAGCAACATCTGGAATCTGTATCCCAATATCAGGCTAACAATCAGTCATTGATTATGAAAAAGGACCAACGTGGGTTGAAAGGCAATTACCTCCGCAGTATGATCCTTCAGGATGTGTCTGCAATCATAGTTCCCATCTTCAGATCCTTGCCACACTCGAACTGTCTGCAGCATTTTAAAAACAAATTAAATCCTGGATGAATGCCTACGAACACTAATTTAAGCAAGGATACTTGTGGGTGAGAAGATCCAGATGTCAGAAATTCAGTTCTTTAATGGGTGAAAAAGAAGTGGAAAGGAATCAGAGGAAGGGCCTATCAAAAAGTCCAGTCTCATCATAAGGTAAACTTTAAGATTCATAATAGCTACAAATAGAACTAGTTTGAAGATCACAGTGGACATTGTTTCATGATGTAATCCTTTACAAAATAAAATTCGTGGCCATGATGCAAGTGACCTCCTTCATGGGAGATTTGATTCCATACAAGCAATTGCTTCCACATCCACAACCACTAAATGATACTAAATCACTGTTTCCTTGAACAAGGGCATATTGCATTTACATTCTCATGGTCCACTCTGACCTTTTATTTTAAAAGAATCCTCAGTGTTTTCCTATAACCACAGACCAGTTGAATGTTGATGAGTAAATCCTACATAACAAAGATTATATTAAAATACTTTTAGAAGTTCCAGCAAAGTTCCAGCAATGGCACCTTAACTCCAGTACTAGATTTGCAATGATCTAAATCCTTTCAGTTGAATGCTTTTGTTTCTCATAAAAAAGCATGATTTTTTCAGGTTGAGTAATTCATGGACTACAACTGACAGATCAACTAATAATTTGGGACACACTAAAAAGGAATGTTGGGACATAAAGATGACATGATGGGAGTGATATTCTATGTGGGTTTGCCAAGCTTCCTTGAACCAAGTAGAGTAAAGCCAGTTCAGACTATGATTAGGAAAAAAACACAATCAGCAAAAAAGGGGGGAAAAGACTATAACAATGGTAAACAAGAAGTTTAACACCCACCAAATTGAACAGTTCTTACCTTATCTGCTGATCCAGTTAAGAAAAATTCACCCTCACCCACAAATTTCACACTGGTTACCTACAATAAAAATGATGTTATCATTCATAAGTTTTACTAAAAAGCAGAGGTACATCAATAAATGAGTAAAATAACAACCTTCTTTGAGTGACCACTGAGTGCAGATGCAATCTGCCCTGATGGCCGATCAAAGATTACAGCAGTTGCATCAGCCCCGCCAGTAGCAATGATATCCTGAAGACCAGAGAGAAATGGTGCATCAATCACCACAAATCAGCAAGCAAAGCAATTTTGCTCATTAATGCTAGTTATGCCACTGCTAAACATCTAAAAAATTTGTTAACCTTAGACAACAATTATATGATATAAACTCAAAGCAAGCTCCTATCACCCATTCCCAACATAAGATACAGAGTGTGTGTTATTAGAAGAGCAAAAACAAACCAAATCCCTAAGTTTGGTATTTTAATGAGACAAACACTGGGCATATACTAAAACATGAACAGTAGCATGGAAAACCAGATGAGAGAAGCTTTCCTGAAAACATGTATAAGCCACCATGGAACCACGTCAATGTTTCATAATTATTTACGGTTTAACTTATAGCTTTCATCAATCATTTCTCAATAAACTGCAGTTATGGGGAAATGTTGCAACATCATAGTCAAATGCGCTACACGCAGCAATTTTTCAAACATTATATTCAAGTGCAGAAGAAGAACACCACAAATACAGCAACTGTATGGCAAGTGGCCTAAATTGGATGTGCAATGAATAGTTACACAAAGTCAGGAAATTTCCCAAGGCATTCAGAATACAGAACAGCACATGCCTAAATGCAGCTGGGAAACTATTTGTTTACAAAAATCTTCTAAACAGATAAACCTACTGAGTATATAAAATCCATCAACCAGATCAAATTTTACAGATTTTCCTACCTTCGAATATTGTATATCGATAGATAAGATGCCCGGCTTGCTAGTTCTGTGAAGTGGATGGCTAGAAAGTTGGGTGTACCTCTCTAGAGCATCAATAGGAGCCAATGTTGGAGGAACCTAACCATTAAAAGGGGAAAAGAAAGATGAATATCAGATCAATCAAGCAGCACATACAAAAGAAGTGGCTTTAACTTCATTCATTTCTTATCCTCTTAAATAAATCACACAAAGAGATACACTTTGACAACTTAGTCACGCCAAAGTAATGTAACTACATCCACAATCTACCAACAGAAATTTAGTACTCCTACATTAAAATGCATCAGTACCTGCCGCTTTTTCCGCTGTTGCGAAAGAGCTGCATTACATTCTGTAAGCTCAGTAATGATGCTAGCAGAAATTCCAGGTCGTATTCTCTTCCCAGGTTGGCCCAAATCATCATCCTTGGCAGCTATTATGATATCAACAAAGCTTTAAATGACGTGTTGATAAGCAACTTGAGAAAACCAAGAAGGATAGAAGAGAAAAACCTCGTTTTCCATTGCTAAGAACTGAAGCATTTGCTGTAACAGCTTCTGATGTAAACATGGGTACCTGCCTCTCTGCTTGTGCAAGCAATGACCTTGCTTCATCTCTTTCCTTTTTAAGTCTTGCAATCACACGGCAAGCAGCATCATGCTGCCAAAAAAAAACAATAAAAGTCCATGAGTTGGATCAGTAAAGTATGCAAGTGATAATTTCAATAATCCAACCTGCATTGTTTTTAAAACCAAAAAAAGAAGTAGGTCTGACATCAAGGAGAAACTAGAGATGAGACAAACTTTAGGATCAGCTACAAAGCTAGAATGTTGAGTACAAAAAATTTGAAAACAAAAACTTCAAGGGTCTTAGATGATAACAATTTTGCAAAAATGCTGATGGGCAGCAATTTCTATAGTTCAAAATCCATTACAGAAAGAAGGCAGTTCCAAATTTGGTAGAATAACTGGACCACTCTATCACAGCAATAGATATCTCACTGAAATAGAGCTTCATGTTAACAGACAATGTTGTAACTTTCTAGGTTAGTGAAGGAAAAGGAAAATTCCATTTTAAGTAAAAATCCTTATCCACTGCATCAGAAAGAACATTGATGCACTGTTGATAACACAAAAATCACTGATTAAGGGTTCATGGTCATTGTGAAGATGAAACAATGAATTCCAAATAAAACAAACTTAGTAAACTAAACAAGACTCAAATGACGGCAAGCACAAAAGTAAGCAACAGTTATGTTAAAACAATACTTAAATAATGATAATAAAATAATACTTGCAGAAATACATAATAACGTTCATAGTTAGCATAAATAGAAGGATGATATACCATATGTTCCCTGCCAAACAAGGAGCATGCTAACAAGCATCTAATGATGAGGCAATTACCTGGTATAATGCATGACTTAGCTCTTGCCTTGCTGTATGTAATTGCTGCTCCAGTGCAAAGTTGGACAACATCAGGCCATCCCATTCCTGCAATTAGATCAAGAATGACTTTACAAGCAAAATCAAAAGCAAAAATATTAGCAGAATAAGCCCATTAAAGGGTGGGTTACATGAGTCACCAAAATAATTAGAACTGGTTAATGAACAGGTTAAATGAACTAAATGATTATCTAGTGAAAATATTTAGTCATCTAAACATAAAGTAGATTAGCAAATCCAAGTGTTAAAATTCTTTTTAAACTTTTGACAGGAGCACATCTATTTCCAAATCAAGATTTTTAGTCTCAGCTGCAATGAAAATTATCCAACAATTTACTATTATTTTAGCTAAAACTATTCAAATAGAACAAATATGGGAGTTGCACATGGATGAACTCCAGGGAAGCTTTACAGGTAGGATGTATAGTGATTATTACCAGAGATTTGGAAAGAACACTATCTATACTATAAATGATAAATAGCATAACATTTTGATAGAATCAGGCATAGAGGCTTATCAGCGTCGTAGTAATAATTCAAGGAGAACTTGATGGGGGCAAGCATCCCTCTCATATATGTGACCGAGCAGCCTTATTATCTTGTAAAAAATGAAGAAATGCTGATACAAGAGTTTACAACTTTACAGCAACATGAATCTTAACACCGCACCATATTATCAAGAAAAGCTGGAAGTCAGAAATTTGACAATGAAGGTAGTATATGAGATGATACACATACATTCTGGAACATTCCAAGCATCCCAGGGATGCTTGCGGTCTGTACAGTTCTCGGCTTCACAATCTACAACAAAAGCAAAAAAAAACTAATCAAGTATAGAAACAACCAAACTAGTCAGGTATAGAAACAGCTGACACTGCAGCAGTGGGATACAAAAGACTTCGATGACAATTGAAACTAAGACCAGAACTAAACATACTTTTCCTGTTTCGACTGGAACAACATCATCCATGGTAAGCGGTTCCCCGGTAATGGGGCATTTTCCATATTCCTGATTAGAAAATAAACACCGACAAGACAAGGTTTATCAAACATCATGCCAAATTTCCTGAAAAGAAACTTTGAAGATCAATGCAGTTCAAAGTAAAGCTTGATTTTATAGATTTGGAGAGCAAAAGACAACCATAGGCAGCAAAAGCTATGCCTCCCTCCCATCTGTCAAACAAGGAACTTGTTCTTGCACATTCAAAAAGAGTTAGAAAGACACGAAAAAATTGACTTCCTAAATAAATCCTGGCTAGTTTTGTCATCACCTCAAGGTTGCAAACCCTAACCTTCGCAATTTTTACTACTTCCTCAGTAAACACACAAAATAACCAATACAAGCAGCTTCAATATTTTCATTAATTAAACATTTAAACCATAACATCTCGTTCGTTCGTTCAAGCTATGCAAAACACATGACAATTATAAAAATGTATTTTCTCTAACTGTACTCTAAGAAGCAAAAAAGTAAAACCCTAACGAGCTACAAGCTAAAACCCTAAAATTGATAAAAAAAAAAAAAAAAAATCTAAAAGAGTAAAGAAAAATATACCGATATGTGTCTCTCGATTAAGCGCTTCTCGTATAAAATCCCAGACCTCTTCGAGACGACGGGCTCTCCCGGAACCTCGCCGGAAACTGTCGGGAAAAACAAATAAAACAGAGATCGATAAGAAACTACAAGACATAAAAGAAAAGCAGAGTAATAGAGAAAGAGAGAGATACTTGAGCAATGCATTATAGAAAGAGAAGCTAGGGTTTATCTGGGGACTAGCTGCGAAGTAGCTATCTAAATTTAATGATTATTGAGGGTAAAATTTAAGTAGCAGCCGAGCAAGAGGCAGGAGCCTTGAGTTGCCAGTTGCCAGTTGCCAGGGAACTGTAATGTAACATATCATTTCTTATTTCTTTTTATGTATTAGCGATAGAAGAGGAGGAGAAGACCGGCCGATCCATCATCCAAGTGAAGGATTGGGCTTTCCGGCCCATAAATGAGTATCCTTGTGGGCTATATTAATTCTCTCAGCCCATAATTTACCTTTTAATGGGCGGAATTTTAATTATTTTTTCTTACATGTCCTGGAATGGGTGTTTTGATAATTATTACGTAGGTTACTGATTTGGGAAAAAAAAAAAAGTAGAAGGGAGATATTTTTATGTATTTTTATATTAAAAATATGAAAGTTATTTTGAAGACATATAGCGTTTTTATATATTTAACCAATTTTTTTTTCTTTCATGTCTATTTTTTATTTCCTGTAACACTAATCAAATAAAAATTTACTTATAAAATTGTATGTATGCTACGGAAGGTAAAAGAAGAAAAAGAAAAAAAGAATTATCTTCATACTTTACATGTCTCTGAGAGTTATTTTTTT
>Ga0307517_10004403_pt1 | contig 21627 bp, 22 predicted proteins | sample 23_EM_MG_FD_194515 | JGI IMG/M metagenome (GOLD analysis project Ga0307517, IMG submission 194515) | Populus trichocarpa ectomycorrhiza microbial communities from riparian zone in the Pacific Northwest, United States - 23_EM | ecosystem: Host-associated > Plants > Roots > Unclassified | place... | reverse complement strand
TCTGAAGCAGGGGATGGTAGGGCACGAGGCGAGATGATATTGTAGGTGAGAGAGCGGGATACCGTGGCGGATACGAGGTTCGAGAGTGTTCGGACGTTGTCTTCTAGCCGAGGATCATAACCCCCTACATAAAAAGGAAGGTCAGGCAGAATTGCAAATTTAAGAAAATGCCTGACCTGCCAATACAAGACGAAGGTTATTCAAATCCTTCCTCCTATCAAGCAACACTGAAAAGGCTTGAAGAGCAAGAATAATGTTCTTTTTTCCCTCGAAGCGGTTGAGAGAGAGTAAAGTGGGACAAGAGCTATATATTCCTTGTTTAATTAAAAAGAGGAATCACTAAATGCGACATACGATGAGACAGCAACCACTTCCGGGGCACTGGAATCTATCGGCGTTTCGTACGCATCAAGATTTATACCTGGGTATACAACCAGCGGAAGTCTCTTGATTGAAGGAAAATACGACTTGAAAACGCGTGCCGTAAATAAAGAATTTGCAAGAATCACGTCCGCTTGTCCTGTACGTCAATTTAGTCGACCGAATGTTGTCTGTTCGAACAACAAAAGTTCACTTACTAGTCGTGATTTCTTCCAACCAATCCATCGGTAGCCTATAAATCCTCTTCACCAAGCTCACATTCTTCGTGAACGCTTGTCCTTCAGCAAACGCACCATTCGCCAACAGTTTATCGGGGAAATGACAATAAAACACCACGCGTGTCTGTCCGATCAGCCGGAGGAACGGAACACACGTAGCAAGCTGGTCAACGAAGTAGACATCATATTTCTTCTTCTGAGAGAGAATATGCGACGTTAGGTGTAGTTGACGTAGGTGCGCAAACAATATATGGAATTTTCCCTTGAATGAGCGAGGGAAGGGAGGTTTGATGTAATACACGCTCAAACTACCTTTCAGTGAATTTTTTTGAGTACAAACAGGTCATCAAGAGAAAGATATATACACACCGTCGCGTGTCTCTTCGAAGCAATGTCCAGGATCGTGATACGATGTGTATATGTCGACGGAGTGCCCTAGGTTTTTCAACCCCAACGCAGCATCAACCACAAGGCGTTCAGCGCCACCTAATGCAAAAGTCCTTGAGATTAATCCAGTCCAGAAATATAAAGCCAGAAGGTACCTATCCCGAGGTCAGGGTGAATGAAAGCAACATGCAGTGGTCGCTGTGGCATTACTTAAGCCGTATTGGTGGGATACTGAAGTGATGGTATATGATCGCCGGTCTGTCTGCCGGAATACAACTTGTGCATGGTTCACAGGACAAACCAAGGTGAGTAGTTGTAACTAAAATCTGCCACTATTTTTTTTTAAATATATGACTCGCAAATACAAGGCTGTCACGATCGCCTCCCCCGACCCTCGTTTGATCCCCCGTCCTAACTTCCAACTCGCTGGACGCTGTCATTGTCCTGTCGACCCACACCGTGTTTTTACCACCCACGTCAAGGAGATCCAACATTGCGTTGATATCCCGTTGGCTAGCCATATAAGTAGGTTGTTTCCAGTTGGGGCTGGCGGTCTGTATGTACGCACAAAAGGAGATCCCTCCCTCCCTTACTTGTTTTGTGTAGAGACAGTGACACAGAGGGGGAAGTGTAGGAGGATTCTTTAGCGGAGCCTGCGGGAGGATAAATTGCTCGGACGCGGAATTGTTCACATAAAAAACTTTATGGTTTGGTCCACGGTGAATCTACTCACAACTTATAAGTAATTAAGTTGCCATTCCATTGCGTTGGACAAGGAATGCATAAATTCCCTGATAGTATCCGTAGACCAGTCTTTGAAGCTACTCACGAAACCAGATAGACCAAATGACAGACAAGACGATTGGAGTAAAAACCATGAGACAAGCGAGGGAGACCGATATTTGGGTCACAGCAGATGTACCGGTGAGCGCCATTGCCAGGAATGCAATTAAGAACGACAGCAGGCTACACAGCAAACTAATCAGATGCTATCGTTTTGGAGTGACCAAGGTACTGCACCTCCAAAGTAGAAATCCATGTGGAAGTGCATATACAACGGCAATGAGTTGTGCCTTGCGTAGGGTGAGTCGGGGCTGTTGACCTTGATGTCAAGGAGAGTTCTCAAGAAAAGGAAAATTCTGCTTACGGCAGCAGTATATGTTTCCCTCGTGATAAGGATAGGGGCCGCAATAAGAGTGCCAATACTCGCAATCACAGAAATATAGCTTGCTACTTGAGCAACAGAACTATTCAGCGCTCGTCCCGAGCTAACTAACGGAATGGCTAAAAATGCTATGTTCGCTGTTAAAAACACTGTCGCCTGTATAATGTCGAAGTCAGCTTCATCGCTCACCGGAACCGGTGGAAACGGGGGGGATATCAGTGCCACTCACATTGAGAGTCAGCTCTCTCCATTGAAAGCGACACTTGTCCACGAAGTTGAGCCAGTCATTGTTGTTGACTCGCATGTCTGTTATACGCCTGTCCAGTTCCTTGAACATGTAATTTGGAGTGTACAACAGAAGCGGAGACAGAAATCTCAATAAAGATGAACTTCGGATAGGCGGTGTGCGTTCACGTCTGCAGTCGAAAAACTGTTGGGTGGCTAGCATATGATCAGAGCAAGATTGGAGTTATAGTAAGCTTCCATACCGAATTCTTTCATAAATCTACCTGGACCAAGCAATTATGGGGAGTAGCAAGTCTGAAAGTTAGCTCCACTCACCCACTACGGCTGCCAAATGGTTCGATGGGTTCAAGTCGGGTTCTACATCAAGTATTTAGTTAAGGGAGTCACAAACGAGTTGCAGCAGCAGACACTTGCTCTCGATGTGACCCAGCATATTGAGTATTTTCTCCAATTCCTGTGGGCTAAGTAAATGTTTAAAAGATGGGGACATAATGTACTCTATGACAATTGAGTCAAGAGTTCAACTTTGAGGGCGGTAACTCACCTGCAGAGGCGTACAATGCCATCCCTCTCAGCTCCTTGATAATGTCCTGAGTAACATCACGCATATTCGGAAACTGGTACCAGTGCTCCCTAGGTAATAATCAGGTGCATATCGAGTTCTTTCAATCAATCTTTAAAAAAATTTACCAGTACTGCACATGTATCTTGGGCGCTGAGCAATGATTAGAAAATCTTGAATCTGGATCATCATATTATTGCATACTTATGTGAAACGGAGACCCGCCCTGAGTGCCTTCAAGCCAGAAAACTGTTCGAGTTTCGTTATTGGCATAATAATAACCCCATGTGATGCTGTCGATCTGTTCCAGCACAAGCTCTATGTCGGAAGGAAGGGGTAAACCATAGGCATGTTCTTTGCTTCTAATAAGGTCAAGGGCGTCCTCTATGCTTTCCCGTAAGGCAGGACTTGATAGGTTTGCACGGGTAAGGGCTCTCTGAAAGAAGTAAACAGGATATATACATAGGTTACAACGATCAGAGCTCACGGGAGTTTCACGACAGTAGTATAAAGTGCCTCCAGGGTGTCTACATTCGCTCCAAGGACCGGGGGGCTCACTGGGGTAATAGAATGGTGACTTCGTCGGACATAAAAGTCATTCTGACGATCCCACCATTTGCCAGTGCATGTCGTTTTTGCAATGGGGCTTGAATAGAGATTCACACTTGAACAACATTGTCAATTTCATTGCATCAACTTTCAAGTAGGAAAGATACGTACGCCATGAAATACAATCCATTATTTTCGGAAAATCGTGAGTCACCCATAGCAAATGCCCATGGATGGATGATGATTGATCATGATAATAAATGAGTTATTACTACCGTGACGTCACAAATTATGTCACAGACTCACAGTTTCCATCCTCTCGTGTGACGTGCGTTGGTCCTTCAAATTAATTCTTATTGTCAACATACAACGCATTCCAGATGAACTACGAACGCCGCTGCAATTCATCGGGTTTTTCTCAAGGATGACATATTATAAATATAAGCAAAACGGATCCGAGTCCACTTAAGAATACGTGTACTCCGGATTTGCAACGTTGTCCTCATGCCACGAGTACTCTCCGAACCTCTAAAAGGTCCTTTGGGTAATATCCTCGTCACTATTGAATTTCGGAATCGGGGAGTTACGCAATGTGTTGCGGACGTCACAGGTATCGACAACCCTGAAACACTTTATTGGGGACTGATTGCAACGGTAATGTCTATTGTTTGAATTTCAGCTTTCTAGCGTTCGACCTCATTGCCTACAGCTCCAGGAGCATAATGTTCTCGTGGATGACAAAGGATTTTCAGATAGCAATGACAATCAGCTTGATGCCCACCAGTTGTTTGACCTTTGTCATGAGCATGCCAATGGCGATTCGGATGGTCCTCTCAGGATATTGGTATACCGCCGACGGTATGCTATTCCATCTCACGTTGCCCGAATTTTTGATTTACTGATTTAAATAAGGATGTTTTATCTCTGTGGTGGATATAGCGACTACTTTGACAGAGAACGCCTCACACCATTGAAGAGTGTCGTAGCAGAAGTATTCTCCCATCACGGACATCCAATCTGCTCTGTTAGTCTAAGTGGTGTGGCAGAAACTTGGATTTTCTGTGATCGCATCGTCACAGCGGTTTGTGTGAATTATTACGAGCAGGTAAATTGGATTCTGAATGCAAACAGCTACAATGGCAGCGCTTCTATGTACCACCAGGTCGTCGCACCACGAGGGTATTTTCCCCTGAAGGACATAATTTAGCGGGACTCAAAAACAGGGAGTTCCTTGCATATTTTAGAAACCGTCATGGCAATTTGAAATTGACAGTCGAGGCTTAGTGCGTACCTTGTCAATATTTTTTTTAAATGAACTCTGGGCTTCAACTCCTACTCCAAGCCAAGTGAGGACAGCCCCAAGAATATCCAAAACCCCACAACAAAGTCCTGTACCGGATGAGCCCAAGTACGTCCTCTTTTGACAGACATTTGCTACGCAAGTGGGCACTAACCTGCCGCCAGGCATCCCTTGGGTTTCAGTCGCACCGTCTTCACCCTCATGTCCTTCAGATCAAAAATATGTACCATGAACCTCATCGATGTTAGTGATGGCCAAACAATTCGAAGACGGATTTTTGACGCGGTAGGTGTATTACATTTTCCGCTTAAATATTCCGACATCATTTCCTGGCAGCTCAAGGCGTATGGTTATCTTGTCCGACTGGAAACCCCAATCCAAATAAGCGATAGTTATGATCCAGAGGCAAAATATGTGCTGTATCTGACAGATCAAGCCTTGTTTGATCTCTGTCGTGAGTGTGGCGATATTGATGGTTCTCTCCAACTATTTGTCGAAATTCCGTAAGTTGTCGCACCAGGGCTCGTAACCCGTCTCACGTTCACTACTTCAGGAGAGCAGTTCATGCCCCTGAGTGCCCTCGTCCCCCCAAAGAGGAATTTCCCGATTTGTCTGTTGTGATTTTCGATTGGAGAGATTTAAGGAGATATTGCGATGTGCGAGTAAATCGATGTAGGTCTGGTCGTGACATTTATGGCATGATTCAGAATGCGGTCAGGACTGCCTTCTGTTTACTACTCCACTTGTTTGCTGAATAGCTGTCATAGCTTGGACTCGAAAATGATTTAGTGGTAAGGGATATCCATGCGGAGAATTACTGCTTCTCTTTGCATAACGACATGTTGTATGATTTTTGTAACAACCAGACTAGTCGTGAGGAGCTCAAGTTGTACGTATTTCTTTGGTAAGACATGACACTTGAATGCCGCCATGATAATGCTGATCAATTAAAAAGTCCAAGGCTCAAACCTTGCCCCAAACCCACCGATGTTGAATTCCCCTCTGAATAGTAGGTATCCCATCTACTTAATGTGAGCTGTGCTGATATCATCAGTTTCATCGTCTTCGAGGATAGCGTATCAAAGGAAGAGATCGACGGGAATGTAGCGAAACTGATATTGGCCGGTGTGTGGTATCTCAGCAGATTGCAACAGTATCATTGAAACTACACTTTGGCAGGAGGCAAGATCAGGTGCGCTTGGTATCGTGAAAATAAGCACGTCTTGCGCAATGTGCGTGTATTATTCTCCATTTCATGACAACTTGTGAAAACAAACTGCATGACAGGCCTTAACTGCGACCGTCCCAACATCCTGTCTAACAATGTTCCATGGTTTGCAGGCTGGCGGTAGGGTTAAGAAATTCGAAGTCCACGAGCCTCCTACGGACTCGGACTCGGAAGAATCCGAGTTGGGAACGACACATTCAGAATCAGCGGGGGCCTTCCAGGAACAGAGGGAAAAACCAAAGGGAGTACGTATATTTTTTGGCCTTCCAACAATGTAGGGTTAACTTTTCCAGGCATCATTTTGGGTCTCACGCATGAGAAGTTGGCTATTGTGATTGTTAGTGTTAAGGACAAATGGTCAAAGGGAGATTTGGATCGTGTCGAGCCTTTCGTAGTGTCCTGAGTATATCTAAACGTACCTTTTGTCAGGAGCATGACCTCTCATGGCGTCACAACGAAGAGACTTCCCTCACCAGTGCGAACCGGAGATGCCAAAATCTGTTCGTGAGCATCTCGAGTGAGAGTGAAGCGGAGGATGAAGCATGGGTTATTTTGGATTTGGAGCCAGAATAAGTGCATTACCGTACTCTTTAGTCTCTTCAGGTGAACCAGCTCACTCTTGAGTCTTGAATACGATTCAAGTGGCAAGACAAAGGTTCTCGAGTTAATTATGTAAGTACTTAAATCGTGACGAGACATCCAAATACCGAATCCAAAGACGATAACAACTCTAATACAACACTCCCCCAAGGATGACAGATATCGTGATAACAAACCAAGAAAAAAAGGGACCAGGATCAAGTGATACCGCACCACTCTTCGAACCAGGAACAGGTAAGAAAGTTGAGGTATCTTTCTTTTGTTGCTCTGCATTTTGCTTGAAAGTGGGCGAACAAATGATCAGGCAACCCTCCAAATAACGTGTTGCTTACAATACTCACTTTGAATGCTACCAAGCCAACAATAACACCAAGTGCGAAAAAGATAAGGGCTACGATCAACCACAAGACGCCCCAGACTATAATAGTGTCAGCCCACAAACCAGTTATGTAGAAAGCTTCCCACCTCGAGAAGGACAACATCCGCATTCTTCCGCAAACCTGGTTGCATCGGAACTATTCACTTTCCTCGCTACCGTATCATCTGTTCAAGAGTTTAGCGATCTAATCGGGGGAAATTATATAGCCTCTGACCTATAACGTCCCAAACGACGTACATGCAAGACATGACGCCAATAAACAGAACAAAATATCGAAGAGCGACGCCACCCGCAACAAACCAGAATAAGAGAAAGAGGCCAGTCATACCAGCGATGAGTAACCACGAACTATTGAAAACAAAAACGTCAACTCAAGTCCCCCGTTCGATAAAGAATGATTTTTTTTTAAAAAACTCACAGCCAGTTTCTCCTCGCCCACCAGAGGGTGACCAAAAAAAATGCGGCCAACACGAGAGAAGCAACTTTGCTTGCGTTCGTGTTGAACCCACAAGCAATTAGACATGCACCGATAAAGGACGATCCAAGGTAACCGGCGGGTAGAGTCAACCACGAAATGCCGCCTGACATCCTTGTAGCGCCGCCCTCATCAGCTGTTCCATGCTGACTGAGTAGGCACAGAATCACAGGAAGTGAAAGAACGCACCATCGAGTTCTATGGAGTGTATCTTTGCGCAGGTGAGTAAGCCCACAAGGGCATGGCTCATCTGTGGCGAATGGGTCAGGAGCGAAATGGATTGGCAAGCTTTCGAGTCGTACTTCGTGAAATCCAACAGTTAACAATCTTTAAACAAGTTGGGTCAGTTGTAGAAGATCCGAGGACGATAGATGCTCACTTGAAAGGATAAACTGCAGAAAATGAGCGTCATTCATTCATCTGTTAGTTGAGTAGCAAAGGATAAGTACAGACTGATTTTTTTTAAAACTGGGATATGCCTATGGATCGCCCGACATCAGAAATTCAAATTGTGCAACCAATTGAGAGAGTGGGTCCTCACCATAATATCAATATTACGAGAAAGTAAACACCAGCTACGATTAGGGTATTCCGTTGGGTTTCATTTGGCGTAATCTGTGTCTGGAAGTCGCGCAACAACAGTATAGGTGGGGTATTGACATGATTGTCATATTCGACAGAAGGCATTTGTCTTCTTTGTGGTCAGATAGAGGTCAAACAAGGCAGATTCGAGGAAGAGGAGGTGAACGCGCAGTCGGATGGAAGAAGTACTTGTCAGAGTTATTCCCGTGACATAGCCACATGTGTGCAATATTGCAGTTGATGGTTCTGAACCCTTTAAGTACTTTGAACTGAGCACAAGCTTAAAATACAAATGGTTCACCCAACCATAAAAATGGGACAAGAGGAATAAAGAGAGAAGATCAAAGGTAGCAATTAAAAGTCATGGAAGGAGGTATTATCGTAGTAAGGCCGTATAGCTTGGATTCAATATTCAAGGTGAAGAAGTATGCATCTTTCACCCGACTATTTCACCGCCTCCAACACAGATCAGCAACAACCGCTACCCTGTTTGGTATTCGGATCCAACGATGGTCCGACACTGACGCTTTCGGAGGGCTTAAAGGTCTCTTCCGTGTTTTCAAGTTTCTTGTTCGACACGATGCGGTAGATGCCTGTCCGATGAATTAGTCTTTCATGACATACAACCAGAGGGGGAAAAGTACCTTTAAGAATAGATTCAAAAGCGGCTTCGACATTCGAGGCGTCCAGCGCCGATGTCTCCATGAATCCCAACTCGTGCTCCTCTATCACGTATTCTTTTAGAAGGACATCGCCCGAAGAGAAAGGGGGTACACACCTGCGTAACTCTTGGCCTCGTCGGTGGGCACAGCTCGCAGGTGCTTCAAATCGCTCTTATTGCCGACCAACAAAATAACAATATTCGAATCTGCATGGTCTTTAAGTTCCTTGAACCATCGTTGCACGTTTTCAAATGTTGGGCGTTTGGCGATGTCATAAACCAAAAGGGCACCGACAGCACCGCGGTAGTACCTGAAAACTACCATGAAGAACGCAGGGAATGCAGATAGCGAGGAATTAAATTACGCAGATGTGATGGCTCGATAGCGCTCTTGACCGGCTAGGTTGTAAAATATAAGTATCCATGAAGCAAACGAGAACGCTAAGCATACCAGTATCCCAAATCTGAGCCTTTATAGTCTTATTATCAACAGTAATGGATCTTGTAGCAAATTCTACGCCGATTGTCGACTTGGAGTCTAGATTGAATTCGTTACGGGTGAACCGAGAGAGCACTAGGTGACATATTACAATTGTCATAAATATGAATTACTTGGATCTGAACGTAGAAACTTTACAATTTCTGTAATAATTGTAAGGTTATCGGACAAAAGAGCAGTTGAGTTAAGAACGTACGATTTTCCAACGCCAGAGTCTCCAATGAGAACGACCTGCAAAGTGACATGAGCGCCCTATCTCACGTGTCGAAAGGGTGGATGGTCTACCTTGAAGAGAAAGTCGAAGTTGCTACTTTCAGCCATTGCTAATGTTCCTGGCGAGATTCTAGCAAGAAAAGAGAAGTAAAAAGCGAGTAGGTCGTAATGAGGACGGTGAAGAGAGCTCAAGTTGAAACGCAGACGATGGCAGCAACTGGAGTCCGAGTATTTGAAACTCAGCTGTGATGGTAATGAAACTCAATCCAGGATTCATGATCAGAGTAAAAGTTTGCGAAATGCGCACATGTATTTCAGTTATGTCAGTTGTGTACTATGCAAATACAAATTACGGTGTACTTATCAAGTGCAGTGGTGGCACTGCGATAATGGTGATACAATCCAATTTTGTGGTGAATGCACCCGTATACGGATTATCTTCAAAGCCATACCATTGCTAACGCAACGGAGAATATCCAGAGTTTTTTTTGAGCCAGAAACGATACGGGTTTCACGAATGCCTCAACGGAATCTACATGTGAGTCAATCCATATCGAGTCCCATCCGAGTCACTGGGAAATGCAACGGAACAGACATCACACCCGCACAGATGTGCCCTATGAGCCAGATACGATTCGGAAAAAGGCAACAGGCATAAGATCGACAGTGTGGTCATTCAGCTTCTTCAGTTCTGCACCCGTTGACCCACTCCATCAATCAAACAGACAGCGGCGTCGATCGACGACTTGGCACTGAAGATGCTGTTCGTATCCCAACTGGAGTACCAAAGAACACACGATCTCACTCAGAGAGAGTTGCAGAACTTACTGGCGCCCCTCTTTTCCTCGATGAAAATACAGTACACATGGATAAGGGAAGAAGTTACAAACAGCTTCCCAGTACTAGTGAAATTCAAGAAGGAGAGTGAGGCCTTATGCGTTTGCATTTCACTGCGAGTGGAAATTTTCAAAAGGAGGATGGCATTGGGTGAATCACATGGTGCGGCCCGGTGGACAAATATGTCCAGCACAGGAATGATGCAGAAAGAAGGAATTATTCTGTTTACTAAATACATTCTGCGTCTTTGCCGAAGGATAATCGGAGCACAGGTTGTTTTGGATGTACCTATTCGATTCCTCTTCTGCGCAGATCGGCACCAGATGCCAAATCATTATTTCCGATTCAACATGTGTAATGCATATCCGATGTTTTCTGAGTTCATAAATAATAATCTAAAGGGATTTCTAATAAGCCAAAGAGAATCCAGCGTACAAGTCCTGTGATTGAACGACTGGAATTAGAGACAATGGAATCCATAACTCACCCAGAATGTCAACCCATTGATCCCATAATGACGCCGATTTTTCCAGCAATTTGCCTCCTTCGAGTGGGAAGGTCGGCGTTTGCAGGCAAAGGTGGCAGCCCCAATGCAATAGCTGAATCAATGCACTGCAAATCTAAATGTCGGCAAGTAGATAATTGTAAAATTACAATCACTCACAATCGAATGTCAGTAAATTATCACGGGAAGTTGGGTTAGGTGCGGCCAAGAACACCCGCTGACCAGGAAGCGTTGGGTCGTAAAGTGGCCCGTCTGTACTCGCCAGACCGTTGGCCAATAAGACAGCGAACTCCCCACGAACGGCCTGAAGCTCGGCATAGAAAGCGTTAAAAAGCTGATCATACAGTAAGGCAGGCGCAGCATGCGGGGCACCTGGGGGAGGTACGGCAGCAAAGGAGAGACCCGCATTGGACGCGATAGCTTGGCCAACCTCAATGTAAAGTAATTAAAATGCGGAAGCAAGCAGATAACTTCAGCGCTCACTCTTCTTAGACCAGTTCAATTGGTCAACATCCTTCGCGCAAGCAAGATCGCCATTAACTGCTGGGTTATTGGGGAGTGGCGGTACCAAGATCCCTGCATGATTGGGAGGAGGACGCGCTTTTGAAATGGCATCACCGGATACAAATATGCCCATACACAGGGAGACTACAATCAACTACATTCTTAAGGTCCTCTTGTGCTTCCACTGTAATCCAGCTTGCTTACCCACTTCCTTGCGTCGCTTCGCCTTTCACGGAGGCGGCATTACTATTTTCGGAACACCAGAAACATCAGAACACCCGGTATTATAGCCTATCATGCATGGCGATCAACGACGATGTGGTAACGAGACCAAGACATGAACTTACCATTAACAAGGCTCTGGGCTACAGCCCTGCCAGATGATGTCGGGTTGGCCGCAGCGGTGCAGTTGACACAGCCCTGGATATAGGTAGCGACAACTCGATTACAAGTACATGTGAGCGCCGTGCCACAAAGCTAAGAAGCATATCGATGGTGTGGATCAGAAGAATTGTCTACGACTCGGACCTACCGCCATATTATTTGCGGCAGTGCTGCATGACGGGCAAGGCTGTTATAAAGTTTGTAAAGATGATGAAAGCTTGTGAAAGATTGTAAGATTACTTCAACCTGCCTGATCTCAAGAGACCGTAGTTGTAAGCTTGAGATATACACGGCAGCAACTGCAGTTATGGAGAGTTAGAAAGTAACATATGGCCCGGGCATATCAAAGTACTCACCTTGAGAAACAGGTAAGACCAAGAGGGGGAATGCGGCTTTGAGAAACATGGTAGCCCTTGGAGGAGGTAGTCTAGCAGCGCCCATTTTATACGGACAAAACGTATTCATGGACTGAGAGATCTACTTTCTCAGGGAGATTGACACAGCGGAGAATTCAACGCATCCGACTTGAACTGGGTGACTTTGCGGCCTTGAGGACCACGATTGCAATTTAGCCCATTTGGACAATGGGGTTAAGCTGAAATGGCTTATAATGTCTTTAACCCCGTAAGGTTAAACTTGACGAGCAGGGAGAAGTGAAAAACATATCTAGAAGCCCAAGCAGAATTTTCATTACTACGTAAAAGTAAACTGACAAGCTAACCACTTCTTAACCACTCTCGTGACATACATGTGTAGTCTACTTGAAATAACATCACCTATTGGACCCAAAATTTCCATTGCTCTATCTCCGCCTGCTTACCATCTTCCAGCAGCTCCTCGGGCGTATATCCATGCTCGTTTCACCTCCCTCCTAGACCCTCACTTTCCCAAGCAGCTCATCATGGCAGATGCAAGGTAATGCAGAGGCGTGTTTCCATATACATCCTGAGCGCTGAGCCCCCACCGTCATCTCTTCCTGTCTACACGGATCGTTCTCGTCCCCAGCGGTCCGGGGAAGTGGCAGCAGGCGCTTGGGGGACAAAGAAGAATGCTGCGCCCAAGCGGGGTTAAGCAAGCTGAAATCAATGGGACCAGCCTTTGGTCTCGAGGGTGCGCACGTCGTGGATGCTGTGGAAAATCTTTAGGCTGAAGATATTGATATGTGTTAATGGGAGTGTTGACATGAGGAGGAGAGTGTGGCCAAATGCAATTGTTCCTGCTGTCTCGAGTGCCGTATGAGAAGACGTTGAAGAAGTGGGACGTCTAGGCGGTGGCAACATGAAGGATGTGGATGGAGAAGATAGGTGTACGGAGGGTAAGGTCTGCTTTGGCATTTTTTGGCAAGAATGTCATATGTTTCTAGGTTCGGAGGGTTGCAGAATGCAATTGCAGTCATATGGGGAGGGAAACACCGTGTGGGAGCGGCAAGGGGAAGAATAATGGAGAAGTATCCCAGGTCTAGTAAGTGCTGGAGCATCTTGGTTTTCCCAGCGATTGCCTCGTGGCAAGGAGAGGATGTGCTGAGAAAAGAGTGCGTTGGAGTTGATGGGGTGTTGGATCTATTGTCCACCAAGACTCGTCAGGGCCAGCAGCGCGCACCTGATCAAACAACTCAATATCACCGACACTAGCCGCTGTCTCATGCACTGTGCGGGCAGGAACTCCAACGTGGGGAGCTCGTGCTCAGACCAAAACCGAGAAAAGGTCGAGCGCCAATTAGAGTTGCCGTTTGTGGGCTGTCATTGTCGACTATGGGCATTACTTTGGCTCGCAATGGGCACATACAGAATATTGTACGATGGATTCCTGCCCCGTATGAAGCGCACCGAATACTCACCCAGGTTGTTGAGCGGTATACCGTTTGGATCAGCCACTGGCAATAGAATAGCGATATTTTCGGGCAAGCAAGCCTCAGTCACTGCAACTGGATGGCACCAGATACATAGCAGAGTAGAAGTAGCGAAAAGTTCATGGTTAGGTTCTAAAGCGTTTATGAGTCGCTTGCCCTCATTGTCAATTGAATACAGAGATGAGGACCGGTCACTGTACGGCCCGGACCATCTTCTGAGGCTCATGATCATGAATTGCTTCAAAGGCCTCTTCCGCCCATGCAGTCGTGCCCAGCCTATGCTCTCTGTCCCTGAGCAGATTCGTCCTAGTTCGCCACATGTTCCCACTTTTCAAGAACCCGACCAGAGTGCTGCAGACAATCCCGCATCTTCTTACAAAGAACCCCAGTCGTCCTTCAAGGAAGTGAAGGACACGACGCTTAACGCGCTGAAGCTTTCTCTCTCTCTCTTATCCACGATATCCGATTCCATTCCTGTGCCGGGGCTAAAGGGAGCCTTTTCAGGACTCCACATGGTCTGGGAGTTGTTCGATGTAAGTTCACTTGTCCTCACTACTAAGGCGGGCATCACTTGGCCGATTTACAGAAAGCGGACCAAAATTTGGAGGATTTCAAGTCGTTCACCCAATCCGTGAATCAGCTGAGCGACATTCTCCGCCCTTATCAATGCGGTTCTGCAGTCATCCCTCATGACCTCAAAGAACAAATCACAAGCCTATTAGGGTCTGTTCCATCCCTTGTTCGCAGGCCTTGTCCTGGTGCTGACAAAACAATGAAGAGAACTAGAGGATGCGAAAACGGAAATCGCAGGGGTTCAACTGCGTACGAAGGCTCGTAGGATCGTCAATGGTTCCGCTGACGCACAATTGGTCCTTAAAAAACTCTCGATCGTCCGAGCCGCCATCGACAGGATAACGGTGCGTGCCAGCATGAGGTTGTGGCCGGCTGGCTGACAGATTTTTCAGGTTGGGGCTGTCATTAGAACGGAGGTAGTAGTTTCGGTGAGCATGTCGGCTGTCTTTTGTATCACTGTAGCCTGACTCAGCTTTGTCAGGATTCTCGTGCCGATGGTAAGTTCGCTACAGTGTCATTGTTTCAATCCGATCCTAATGCGCATTCAGAGCTTTTGGAAAAGCTCCCTCGCGCGGTCCGTGCCCAGCATGACCAAGTCGATCGCCCCAGGTGTTTGACCCAAACACGTACAAGTGTTCTGCAAGAAATCAAGGACTGGATCCACAGGAATGATGAACAACAAGTGTACTGGTTAAACGGAGCAGCAGGGACCGGAAAAACAACGATCGCTCTCACCATCGCTGATGAATTCACAAAGGACAACATAACCGTTGCAAGTTTTTTCTGTTCACGCACCGCGACAGATCGATGCGACGTGAACCTCATCTTTCCCTCCATTGCTCTGAGCCTTGCGGAACGCCGTACTCCGTTTCGTGCTCAGCTTGCCAAAGTTGTAGAAGGGAACAAGACGATTGGAACTGCTCTGCCAGCTGACCAGCTCAAGCGGCTGATCGTGGAGCCCCTCCAGTTGCACCCTGGACACAACCAACTGCCTATTCTGATCATTCTCGATGCTCTCGATGAATGCACCGCCGATAATGGACCAGAGACAATCCTTGCTGCGCTCACTTCTCACCTCAATTCCGTCCCTTTCTTAAAGGTTTTTATTAGCAGCCGACCCACGTCCTCAACAGAGAATGCGTTTGCCTTGTGTGCGAGCCGGAAGATTTTTATTCTCCACAACGTCACCGATGTTGATGCGGACATTCGCAGATATTTGGATGATCGATTGGAGAAGGCGGCGGCGAAAGAGGCGGCGAAGGGTCGCCCGGTCACAACACAAAACTGGCCGCCTGCGGAACTCGTTGAAAAACTAGTCAAGAAGGCTGAGGGGCTCTTCATTTTTGCGTCGACTGTTTGCAATGTTGTGGAGCGGCCCGGTGGACTTGAACACCAACTGAAAAAAATCGCTGATAATCCCGCAATTACGGGCCTAGATGAACTTTATCAGGAAATCCTCAAAAGAGCATTGAACAAATTCCCAGAGCCGGAAGAGAAAACGGAGTGCCTTCGCATCATAGGAACTATCATCCTTCTCCGGAACCAACTCTCGGTAAATGCTCTTGGTCCACTGCTCGATCTCCCTCCTTTCCACGTTCAAGGACGCTTGAGCGATGTACAATCGGTCTTGATTGTGCCGGACGATCGAGATGGAGTTATTCGCACTCTGCATGCTACATTTCCCGACTTTCTGGTTGACCAAAAACGCGCCACGCCAAAATCCAATAGCGGCGACCTCACATTCTTCATTGATCCTTCAAAACGCCACACGCACATTGTGATTGATTGCTTAAACTTCATAACAGCCCACCCGGAGGTTGGTGAATACAGCTCGGCATTTACTTATGCCTCCAAGAATTGGCTCTACCACTTGAATTGCGGTTTGATGCACACAGGGCAGAGCAATCCACTGGACTACGGTAAGTTATTGGACTGCATGAACGGTCTGATGAGCAAATCTTTCAACAATTGGGCGACCTTGTGTCTGAGTCAGAGAGCGGAAAACATTTTTAAGGACTTGGATTCGGTGGTGTGCAAGCTAAAGGTTAGTTCCCCTCTGTCTTGTCTCAAAATGCAAATACTCTAGCGTATCTATGTAGTTATCATCCAACTTTTCGGATCTTTTTCAGATACTCAGGAAGTTCCCGATTCGTATACAAGTCTGTGCGCTTGTCCAAATGCACAGAACCTAATGCTCATCGTCTTCTAACATTTCCTCATCCTCAGAAAGTGAGTCAACTATGTGCATAGTTTTTTTTCCCCTATTGACCGGCCCTCAGATGGTACATAAACTTGTTGTACAGATGCAGAAACTCGTACTGACTGTTACTTGTGCCTTGACATCATCAGATTGTGCGTAAACATATTTGAAGCCGCACACACTCGCACTGACCTTTAACGACCCACAGGAAGTGGGTGAACTGTTCCATACCTACAACGATCCGTGCTGACCTGGCTGACCTGGCGTTTTGTCGCCGTCAGGCTGTGCGTGAATTTGTTCCATCGCTGCATAAGCCCGTGCTGACCCTTTCCGCGCCCCTCAGATTGTCCGTGAACTCGATCCGTAGTCGCAGAACTCCTTGCTGATCCTGTCGTGGCGTTTCCTTGCCCACAGTGTGTGCGTGAACTGATCAGGTGGCTGCGGAAATCCGTGCTGATCCTGACCTCGTTATTTCTCACCCTCAGATTGTCCGTGAACTCGTTCTGTAGCTGCAGAACTCCGTGCTAATACTGTCCCGGTGTTTTCTCTCCCTCAGGAAGTGGGTGATCTCGTTCCTTACCTGCAAAAATTTGTGCTGAGCTGTTTCGTCCTCAGCGTGTGCGTAAACATGTCCCATAGCTGCAGAAATCCGTGCTTACCCTGTCCTGGCGTTTCCTCTCCCTCAGAATGTACGTGGAGTCGTCCCATAATTAGCTGACCCTGACCCTGACCTGGCGTTCCCTCTCCTTCAGATTGTGCGTGGGCTCATCCATAGCTGCGGAAATATTTGCTGGACCTGTCCTGGCATTTTCTCTCCCTCAGAATGTGCGTGAACTCCTGCCATATCTCCGGAAATCCGTGCTGACCATGTCCTGGCGTTTCCTCTCCCTCAGCATGTACATGGACTTGACTCATAGTTGCGGAAAACCGTGCTGACCCTGTCCTGGTGTTCCTCCTCCCTTAGGAAGTGCGTGAACCTCGTCCCATAGTTTCGGGAAACCGTGCTGAACCTGTCCTGACTCCTGGCGTTTCCCGTCCCTCAGGATGTGCGTGGACTCGTCCTACAGCTGCAGCAATCCGTGCTGACTTTGTCCTGGTGTCTTGGCGTTTCCTCACCCTCAGCTTGTGCGTGGACTCATCACATAGTTCCGGAAATCTGTGCTGACCCTGCCCTGGCAATTCCTCTTCCTCAGCGTGTGCGTGTATTCTTACCATAGCTGCAGCAATCCTTGATAATCCCCTGGCATTTCCCCGTCCCTCAGGTTGTGCGTGGACCCGTTCCATAGCCGCAGCAACACTTGCTGACCCTGTCCTGGTGTTCCCTCTCCCCTCAGGTTGTGCGTGGACTCGTCCCATAGCTGCGGAAATACCTGCTGACTCCCCCCTCAGGTTGTACGTGGACTCGTCCCGCTGCGGAAATTTGTGCGATTGTTGCTGATCCTTTCCTGGCGTTTCCTCTCCCTCAGCGTGTGCGTGGACTCGTCCCGTAGCTGCGTAAATCTGTGCTGACCCACTCCTGGTGTTCCCACCACTTCAGGATGTGTGTGGCCTCATCTCATAGTTGTGGAAATCCGCCCTGACCCTGTCCTGGCATTTCCTTTCCTTCAGGATGTGCGTGAAGTCGTCCAATATCCGTGAAAATCTTTGCTGACCCTGTCCTGGTGTCTCCTCTCCCTTAGCGTGTGCGTGGACTCGTCTCATAGCTGTGGCAATCCTTTGATTCTGGACTTTCCTTTCCCTCAGGCTGTGCGTGAACTCGTCCCATAGCTGCGGAAATACTTGCTGACCCTTCTTCTCGGTCAGTTTGTTCGTGAACTTGACTCATAGCTGCGGCGCTCCGCGCTGACCATGTCCTGGCGCTTCCTCTTTTTCAGAATGTGCGTGAACTTGCCTAATATCTACGGAAATCCTCACTCACCCTCTTCAGGCGGTGCGTAAACTCGACCCATGGCTACGGCGAACCCTTGCTGACTCTGTCCTGGTGTTTCCCTCCCTCAGCTTGTGCGTGAACTCGTCCCATAGCTGCAGAGATCCTTGCTGACTCTGTCCTGGTGTTTCCTCTTCCTCAGCTTGTGCGTCAGCTTGTCCCATTGTTGCAGAAATCCTTGCTAACTCTGTCCTGGTGTTTCTACTCCCCTAGGTTGTGCGTGGACTCGTCCCATAGCTCTGAAAATCCTTGCTGACTCTGTCCCGGTGTTTCGTGTCCCTCAGAATGTGCGAGGACTTGTCCCATAACTCACAGAAATTATTGCTGACTCTGTTCTGGTGTTCTTCTTCAGCTTGTGCGTAAACTCATCCAATATCTGCGGCAAACTGTGCTGACCCAGTCCTGGCGTTTCCTCTACCTCAGGCTGTTCGTGGACTCGTACATAGCTACCGCAATCCATGCTGACACCCTGCTGGTGTTTCCTCGCCCCTCAGATTGTGCGTGACCTCGTCCAAAATCGTTGCTGACTCTGTTCTGATTTTTTGCCTCAGCATGTGCGTGAACTCGTCCAATAACAGCGTAAACCCGTGTTGACCCAGTCCTGGCGTTTCCTCTACCTCAGGGTGTGAGTGAACTCCCATTGCTGCAGATATTCTGGCTGACCCTATCCTTCCGTCAGGTTGTGCGTGAACTCGTCACATAGCTGCAGCAGTCCTTGCTGACCCTGTCCTGGCGTATCCTCTCCCTCAGCATGTGCGTGAACTCTCATAGCTGCGGATATTCTGGCTGACCCTATCTGTCTGTCAGGTTGTGCGTGAACTCATCCCGTAGCTGCAGCAGTCCTCGCTGACCCTGTCCCGGCGTATCCCCTCCGTCAGGTTGTGCGTGAACTCGTCCCATGGCTGTGGCAATCCTTGCTGACTCTGTCGTGGCGTTTCCTCTCCCCCAGGTTGTGCGTGAAGTTTGAACTTGTCCCATACCTGCGGAAATTATTGCTGACCCTCTCATGGTGTTTCCTCTTCCTAAGCATGTGCGTGAACTCATCACATAGCTGCTGCAATCCTTGCTGACCTTGTCCTTGTTTATCCCCTCCGTCAGCTTGTGCGTAAACTTGTCCCATAGCTGTGGAAATTCGTGCTGACCCTCTCCTGGTGTTTCCTCTCCCGCAGGAGGTGCGTGAACTTGTCCTATAGCTGCGGAATCCCGTGCTGACCCTCTCCTGGCGTTTCCTCTCTGTCAGCCTGTGTGTGAACTTGCCCTGTAGCTGCGGAAATCCTTGCTGACCCTGTCCTGGTGTTTCCTCTTCCTCAGCTTGTGCGTGAACTTGTCCAATAGCTGCCGAAATTCGCTATCCGTGCTGACCCTGCCTTGGCATCCCTCTCATTCAGCTTGTGCGTGAACTTGTCCTGTAGCTCCCAAGATCTGTGCTGACCCTGTCCTGGCGCTCCCTTGCCCTCAGAATGTGAGTGAACTCGTCCTGTAGCCGCTTAAATCCACGCTGACCCTGACACCTCTCCTTTGTCCCAGATGGTGCGTGAACTCGTTCCATAGCCATAGTCTATAGAAGTCCGTGCTGACCCTTCCCTTGCCCCCAGATGGTGCGTGAACTCGTTCTGTAGAACCTGTCCTGAACTTCTAGTTGTGTTTCCTCATCCTTAGCGAGTGTGTGAACTCCTTCCCTGGATACTGAAGCGTACGCTGACACTTTCCTGGATTCTCTCACTATCAGGCAGTGTGTGAACTCGTTCCATTTATACAATTTAGCCTGACAATCGCCTGGCCTTTTTCATGCGTTCAGTTTGTACGTGCACTCCTTCTGTATCTGCGGTATGCCTATCTGTTGTCTTCTGAACTTGCTCTGCTTTCAGGAAGTGTGTAAACTCGTTTATGACTTCAGAAAGTTGAGCTCACTCCATTCCGGTCTTTTCCTGCTGTTAGTGGGTTAGCGCATTTTCTCCAACTCATTGTTGTGATCACTTGCACTGACCTTGTGTCTGCTTTTCCTGCTCAGCTTGTGCGTATATTTGTGCAATAATCTCACAACCTCGTGCTGACCATTCTGGCCTTTGACCGCCTTAGAATGTGTGGAGATTTGTCTCATAGCCATTAAAAATTTCACTAACTATGTCATTTGCTTTCTGTACTCAGAGTGTGCGTGACCTTGTGCCGTAGTTGTACGACCTTCACAAGTGTTAACCGTTTTTGGCCCCTCTCAGAGAGTATGTGAACTTCTCCCATAGTCATGCAAACTCCCACTGAGTCCCAAACTCAGGAAGTTCGTGGACTTGTCCCATACCTGCAAAACCTTGCGCTGACTGTTTCCCTGCCTTCAATAATCGTCCGCCCCAGTGGGTGCCTGAGAATGCCCCTGAACACCCGGCGGAAGCTCGTGGTTCATGCATGATTTTGTCCCACAATGTATGTAAGTGAACTTGTCTGATCATGTCAACTGTTTGCATCATGATAACCTCTTTGACATCCTCAGGACGTGCATGTCATGTAGTCGTTGATGACTCGGTGTTTTCTTATTTGTAATGCGACGGTTCATACCAATACCTATGTAATTGTTTCTAAACATCTCAGTACTCAGTACTCAGTGTTCACTCGCCCGCTCCGACCCTGTCGTCTGCGTGAACGCGTTGACCCTTTTCTACACCAATGGCCGCGGACACTAACTCCCAGAGACTTTTGCCTGGGTCAAAGAATTCCTCATTACCGGGGGATATAAAGGCGGCACTCGCTACTATGATGGCTCTTCTACTGGAGCGAGTCAAGGACACTGAAACTAATTTTTTTCTTCATTTCATCTTCCGCCAGCGGGTTCAGGAGAGAGTTGGATCTGAAGGTGACGCATTGGCTCTTGCAATACGCGTCCTTGCTTTTGTATCTGTCAGCATCCGCAACGAAACGGACCTTCGTATGCTTCTCGATCTCCAGCAAGAGGACGATGGTTGGGAAACTGGGATCAATACACCTGCAAGACGCCATTGTATTGACTGAAACTATCAACCGTTTTCAAATTTCATCGTATCCCTCGATTCTCTACTTCTAGGACAGCCCATTCAGTTTCGTGTTGAGGGGCATCGCAAAGTTTATCTCATTCAGTGCCTTCAACCTTGAACCTTGTGACGAAGGCCATGAATGGTATGGCACAGCCTGATTTTGCATCAGTCCAATACCAGTATCGCCTTCTTCCGAAACTGCGCTGCACTTAGTCTGACGTGCTGTGCCAGAAGCGTTCTGTGCTGTGTTTTACAAAACTTGTTATCCTGGGGAAGCTCCATTGGAAGACAGGTCTGATAGGCCTTACTTACCCGTGTAAATAGCCAAACCGTTCTTTCTGTTATAACTTATATCGATACGCTGTGTGTAGTTCGACGATAATAAGCGCCCATATCTCGTG
>Ga0307517_10004402_pt1 | contig 21632 bp, 33 predicted proteins | sample 23_EM_MG_FD_194515 | JGI IMG/M metagenome (GOLD analysis project Ga0307517, IMG submission 194515) | Populus trichocarpa ectomycorrhiza microbial communities from riparian zone in the Pacific Northwest, United States - 23_EM | ecosystem: Host-associated > Plants > Roots > Unclassified | place... | reverse complement strand
GAATGAGACCACGGAGGTGTCTTCTTCTGACTGATCAAAGACAATGGTGCAACCGGACAGCTTTGGGCACATATTCAAAATTTCGATCCAGCGGGATATAGAAATGCAATATGCAATATTGATATTCTTCAGCTGTGACCAGGGAAAGAGATGCTGGATATCGTGAGCGGTGGTGATCGAATTCTGAATCGAAACCTGGACAAGGTTTGGAGCGTTTTGAAACAGCAGCTGCGGGAAAGAAAGTTTGACCGCGCTGGTTCTGTCATAACCACCGTGGCTAAAAAGGTCAAGTGTCTTTAGCCGTGGAAATTTCCACTCGATACCGACAAAGGAATGGAGCAATGGTTTGGAGAGTCGGGCATGAAGACCGAAATGCCAAACCGTCATCATGATCGAAGAGAGGTCGAGCAGGAATTTGTTTATCCGCGTAATATCTTCATAGGCTGCACGGAACCTGATGTTCAGAAAAAATGATAGAGGAGCAGACCGTGCTTGCTGGAACCAGCGAATTACGTCGTGGGCACATTCGTTCAGGTCATCATTAGATCGAACTGTGACGAAAAGCGTGGACCAAAGTCGTGGTAAGGAAAGAACTGCAGCTCTCCAAGTAGAAGACACTAGACTCAATGTCGAGATGACGGGACTTGCTGACTGGATAGTTGGATGTACTGGTAGGCAAACAAAAAATATTTCATGCAGCACATCGAGTGATATTTTGTGGATTGGTGAAAGGACGGCATTGGGGTCTAGTCTAGATCTCCCGGTGTCTTCAACAGTCATCTAAAACTCGATTGTGAGATGAGAACGGTGAAGGAGACCGTAACTGTACCGAGTCACCTTGTTGCAAGTTGGAACTCTATATTTAGCAATACCCTCCTCATGCCAATCTTGCTCACGGCAGAGAATGTCGATATCGTATTAGGGGGTCCGACAGGGCGATTGCGTCGCCTAATACCAGAGGTCTTCGAGAAATTGCTTGAACCCAGCCTCGACGATTTTACGCGTTATACGTACTGTGTAAGCCCAGGTCTTTCAACTACCACTCAATATCGAATTCCTTGTAGAAAGCAATTCATGACCGTCTCGGAATTCGCGGTGATGCAGAGGAAACTGCCACAGGTTTTGACTCTTTCGCGGATGTTTGCTTTGACGGTGGCATTGTCAAGACTTTTCTGCAGATCGCAAAGGAACCGAGAATGGAACGGTGGCCTGCTCTCGCTGCCCACTTTGCACTGCAATCATTCTGGATGTTGATGAGGAAGGGTGACATGGAACAGAGGGAAAATCTCTTGCAGGAATTATTGGAACTTAATATCGTTGACTTCTTGCTAGATGTGCGTCAGCTTCCGAGATCTTACTCCAATCCAGTTTCATAACCAAGTCAGTAAATCGCAGACTATGAAAAGTAACCCATTAGCAATCCATCGACAAGGCGCTGCTGGGATCCTCAGATGTTTAGCTGCCGAATGCACATTGGGCGCATGCTTATCCCCTGCCCAGACATCAACGATTATCACCCAGATGTGCGAGTTTATTCTGTCCGGCCCTCAGTTCTACATTGAACAGTTTGGAGATGCGTCACTTACTTGGCAGAGCTTTTTGTCCTTTGGAAAATTCGGGGTATGCACATATATGGTCGGGAACATTTGTATCGAAACTCAATCCCTCCCTTTTAGACTTCCAGGGACAAGTCACGAAAATATGCCCCGCGCGGTTACGCTATGTCCCAGGAAAACGCTGCATGGACGATTCAAGGCCTTTTCTTAAGATCCCCCCCTCCAAACAGTCGTTTTCGCTACGAAGTGCTCAAACACAACCCTTCAGTGATAGATCTCCTTTTCAGGATAGCCGCGATGGAACGACCACCATGGTATGCAGATCTTGAAGCCGGCTCCATCGTGTGCGAGTCTATCGTACTGATCTTTCGAATTCCCGAACTGGCCATTCCGTGGGTAAACGTGAAGGTTGACAGTAGCGATGTGCAGACGGAGAAGGAACAGGAATGGAATTCCTTGGTAGATTGTTTGAAATTGCTCACTTCACGACCAAAGTGGCTGGACTTGCTTCTTGGTGTATGGAACTATCTCGAAGCTGAAAAGCCCAACCATCTGAGAAAGTAAGTTGCGTTATACTGTTTTTTTTTGAAGACTTTTGACTGGACCATCAATAAGAATGCTCATGGAGGCTGAAACCAAACATATCGCTATGTCCCCTTACAAGGATAAGAATTTCTATCTGCTCTTTGAAGGTAGAGGTGAGATTTCCTTTATAAGTAACACCTGACTCGGAGCTCACTCCAGCTTCCAAGGGTCATGTCGCATCTGCATGGAAAGGCTCATCGCGACGCTGACATATGCTGCCACCCAGATTAAGCTCTCGGACGACGATATTTTTTCCCTACTCCGCATTAGCAATGCCGCTGTTCGTCCTACTAAATCCCCGAACCAAACCATGCTATCAGAAAACGACAGGTACCAACTTATTGAAAACCATTTCGAGTTGTATCGTAAACCCTTATACGCCGTTTTTGTCGATATCGAAGTCGAACCTCCCTTGAAGGTGGCGAAAGAACTCTATATGGGACCTATCGTCCACGTTCGGCTTCTAACACTCCTTGCCGAAAAAAAACTTCTGGCAGACCCCGCTAAAATATCGCAGCTTCCAAGCTCAATATCGACGCAGATGACCCTCCCTCAACTAAAGCAAATTTGTTCGCCCAACAGCATCCGGAAAGTGCTCAATCTGTCTAGAAAGCGCCTCCCTGAACGTCGTGAAGTCGGTCATAAAAGGTTTCGCAAAGGCAACGACCTGGAACATGCATGTTTTGCGTACAAAACGGCCGCAGAACTGGCTGGAGCACTTGTCACCTTCAATAAGGCTACTCGGGGGTTATATCAGGAAGAAATATCGGGTGCGGGGAGGGAACAAGTGCTTTGTCTTGGCAATGCAGCAGAGATGGCAATTGGACAGGGACTTTACGATCGTGCATTGTGTTTCGCTACTGCTGCTGTCCAGTGTGCAGAATCTCTACCCACAGACGATAGTCCTGACGGTGTCGACAACTCAATCAGGGATAAGAATCGTCGGAGGGTTGCCCGAGCAATGGCAGGGATTTCTCAGGAAATCTCCTGATCCGACCTTCAAACTGCCCCCCATTCGAAATTTATCAATGTAGGATCTTTCCCCCTGCCTATCATCTTATGTGGTGATATCACGCAGGCATTCTATAGAAATATGTTACCCAAAGCAGTTGGATGGAAAGATATCTTCCAAAAACGTGTACAATACTTTAAATCACTTTCACATGGACAGGACCGCGCACCCTGGAATTTTTTAAAAACGAGTGGTGGATCAGGGAAATAGTGGAAGAGCCCAAGCTAATTCAAGGGTTACCAGAAGTTTTGACCTGAGAGTTGGCCATGAAGAATATTGTGGTCGCATCACTGAGGAGCGTTGATGCCGGATTATAACGGAGTCGAAACCTGCCGCACGACCAGCTGGATGATTGGTATTAGTGGCAAAAAACCAACACCTCAGGGATCCATGGTGCGTGTAGAATGGCATTCCATACGTCTGCCGTAAGAAAATAAGCAATGATTATCTATCGTTGAAAGGCTATACCGGAGTATTCAGAGCAGATGATACCTGCGTATTTCTGGCAGTGATCCGCCGGTGCACGTCTCAACTCGAGACTCACAGGTTGAGGAGAAGTTCGGAATGACGAAGATGGGACGCTGAAATGTATGATGGCCGGCAGTATGGGCAGGGAAATTTTGACAGATCGTGTCAACCTGCCAATAGCTATAACCGGTTCGGTATAAAACGGTTTGCAAGGTGGTCTTCCCTAGCTGATCACTACTCATGGCTTTGCAACCATCCCTAAGGTCACTGGCTGTGATTGGACATCCCAACGCAGTGCATACGATGGACGTGTTTTGTGAGCCTGTTTGTTCAAAGAGTCGTAACGAATTCTAAATGTCTTTTTAGTGGACTACGTTTGCCCGTACAGGTGGCTAGCACTTACTGTCTTTAAGAAGCCTTCATTAACCTTTACGTGAACCCGAAAGTGCCACGATGGCCAACAAACTAGAGGGTATTGTCAAGCCCATTCTCAAATCCGAGCAACACAAAGTCAAGGTAATCCTCCGGCCTCAAATACAACCTTGGCACACGACGTCAAAACTCACAACCGAGGCTAGTCTTGCGGTTAGTATTTTAAAGTAACCGAGAGGAAAGGTGTGGCTGAGAATTCCCAAAAACAGGTTCTTCGTGCTTCCCCGACAAGTTTCTGGCCTTTCAGTCTTGCGGTAAGCCACTGAGCGGAATGTCACGGTGCCAGTGGTTGTATAGTTCCGCAAACTCATGGCTATGTTCCTCTAGCTATTCAAAAATCAATCAGACTACTTCAACAAGTCGACAGAGGATCTCAGTACACACCAAATCCGAGAAAAACTTGCACAACTCGCCTCAGATGTTTTACCCCCCAACACGGTTGAAATTTTCAAGACGATCTTATCGATCAATGGATCGCCGAAGGGGTACAGCGCAGTAACAGAAGACCTCAAATATACCGGTAAGCGCGCGACTTTTATCTACATTGCTGGCTGACTATTTGTCCAGTCAAATTTGCGAGGCAAAATGGAATCCATGTATCACCTTCGGTCCTTTGGGATGGGTTGTTCCTCAGTGACATAGATAGTAGATGGGAGGAAAAGGACTGGTCAGATTTTTTTGCAAAGAAACTTGTGTAATAGATAGATGCTCAACTTGACAACGGTCGCTCGCATTCAATATTCAGCTCTCAGCAGCCCAACTCATTGGGTAGGGGAACCTTCTCCCTCCTGGCAGAATTCAATGCTTCAAAAAAATATTAGACTCCGCCTCTGTCTTTTCCTATCACGGGGAGCGGCCCGGAGTGATGGCGTGATGTGCTGACTCTGAAACTTATCAATGTGATAAATCATCCTCCTTGTACAATCCTTAATCATGGCATTACAACCTTCCCTCCAACCCCTCATTATCATTGGGAACGCGGCGGCTGCCCATACGTTGGAAGTATTCTGTAAGTCCTCAGTATCTCCAATGCGTTTGTTGGGCTCATCATTATTACGGTTTAGTGGACTATGTCTGCCCGTACAGGTGCGCGTATAACCTCTGCTATATACCAGGAACTTCTTCACTGATTGAGTTCAATATTCTTAGTTTTCTTATGGCAGATAAGCTTCACACCGTCGTTAGGGACATCATCGATTCTCAGTATCAAGGAAGAGTAAAGGTCATTTTTAGGCCACAGGTCCAACCATGGCACGCTGGGTCGACCATAACCCATGAAGCCGGTCTCGCCGTAAGCACAATACGCATAATATGGTCATCAGTTTCATCTCGAACAATTACAAAATCCACTAATAGGCTCTTCGCTCTTCTCCGGAGAACTTCTGGCATTTTAGCCTTGCAGTGCGTTTTTTTTTCCCTATCTATATCGCAAGCCATTAATGGAACATATATATTTAGTTGTTCAAGCACCAAGGGGAATTTTTTGATATTCCAATCCAAGATCTATCTCCCCGCCAAGTCCGCGAGAAACTCGCCCAGCTTGCTTCGGGAGTGTTGCCTCCCGACGCAGTTGAAAAATTCAAAGGCCTTTTGGCCCTTACGGGAACTCCGAACGGAGGCAACGGAGTAACCGATGATCTAAAATACACGAGTACGTTTTGCCTCTCCTGTTTCTGCATTCAAAAAGTTCATGTCTTGACGGCGTCTATCAGTCAAATTCTCCAGGCAGAATGGGATTCACGTTTCTCCCTCTGTGCTTTGGGACGGTCTCTTCCAGAGCCAGGTCTCAAGCTCTTGGGGTGAGAAAGAATGGGCCGCTTTCTTCGCTGAAAAAATTCCTGCCAATTAGGTGAATCGAGCCAAGCCGACATATGTAATAAACTTGCTTGGCAACGGTAGAGAAATGTAAAACACGGAATGTAAACTTTATCGAGCAACTTATCAGGTTACTTCTCCCATGCCACAGTCAAGGTACCCGACACTTGGGCATCAATTGCTTCACATAACTTGAAACAAATCCTCAAGATAACAATGGTGTTCTTATTTTGTGCTATGGTAACTAGTTAATGATATGTATTACTGACATAAATACGAAGGAGATAAATAGGTATGCATGACTGTCTATGTTAGAAAATTGTATATAGGATGGTTTAGGAAGCGAGGACTTATCATGGGAGCATAGAATACAACTGTGAAACCATCAAAATTTGATGTTGCCCATTCGCAAATTTAACCCCGAAATAAAGGACGAAACGACGAAGGCCCAGACCCAAGAGGAAAAAGGGCTGCACAAAGTAATCAGGCGACAGATTCGATCATACATCATAGGCGTAATCCTGTCTCTTTTCCTTTGCAGCCGCATTGGTAATATCGAACGATGCAGAAGGCGCATGAGTGTTTCTCGGGATCGAAGTAACCATCGTTTCTGGGCCACCGACCAGGAAGCCCGTGATCATCTTCACGCCCAGAGACTCAAAGTCGAGTCTGCCACCAATTTTGAATGTGTCTGTCTTGTAGATGCGTTGGTAGACGTAGGAGTCGTTGAAGGGTAGATTGTATCCGGCGCCTTGCGGAACTGAGGAGGAGAGAGGGACGGGTGAGCGAATCCAGATCCGGATTTTATGCGATGCCCCAGGTGGAATGGAAGTAGAGGGGAGAGAGCTGAGGCGAAACAAGTCAGTTATGGGTCCGACGATCAATTCCAAGACAATACTCACAAAATGACAAAGCTTATAGTCTGAGGGTCCTCGTCCAGCCGTAGCCGTACGTCATCAAACAAAAGGTCGCCTACACCGCTTGCTTCGTAGCCCATAGAATACTTGTACCAGTTTGCGCCTATAGATTTCCATCTGTTAAAGGGGGACGATCAAAGAAAACACATCAATCAAGTCTTCCGATTGCAGAAAGGGTTTGGAGAACGCACTTTACAATAAAGGTCACTAAAGCCTTTCCGACATAAATGTTATAAACCTGTCGATCTGCTTCCATGCTCATCATCCTGGCAAACGAGGCATCTGTTATGGAATTAAAATCGGGATCTCTGCCGACCCAGAGTTCGTCTTCTCCGAAAATCCGGTGATCGATGCCGTTCACACGTAGCCAGACGCGGAGTGACCATAGGCAGCCTACCGGAAGGCTCTGCTTTCCTGGAAAGATGCTGGTGTCATGGGTAGAGCTATTTCAGTAACATCTCCGAGATCGGAAAGCAGACGCACAATACGACAAACTCGAGCTGACGAGGGTCGACGCTTAGGATCCTTGTAGTTGGCTCGCAAAGCGTTCGTTCGATTCCGTTGGTTTTGAGTGATAATCGGAAGGTGTACTTCCCGGGTATGGGTCTGCCGTTGAGCGGTTCCACACTGAACATTTAGAAGATTGGCAAGCGAAGTGAATCGGAGGAGTCGGATGAACGTACGAGACCATAAATTGCATGGGCGCATTGGCTAGCAGACGGTATGTGTAGATGTACCGTTCATGGCGCGTAGACGGCCTTCCGAGCCTCCTACCGACGCTACGGGATGTCAACTCTGAAGCACAGATCACAAGGGACGGACACACTTCAAGTTTGAGATAGGACGGAGAGATTCGTCAATGGGATTGTAGGCCTCACTGTCGCGATGTGTGGTGGTGGTTGAAGGCATTCTAGGAGAGATGGGAAACAAAAGCGGTGTGGTAAAATAGTATTTTGTAATTGGCAGGGCGAGGTATTTTGAGGGTCCATACAATCAAGGGGTTGGCGAGGTATATGGGAAAAAGACATGAAATATTGGAATGGTGATGAATGAGATGCGGATCAGTTTACCTTTTGCTACCATCACAGACTACCTCATTGTAATCGGGACAATCTTCATCTTCCAGGCTGCTTCGATAGCTCGATACGTAGATCGACATATTGGCCTAGCAGTGGTACAAGATCAAGCGTAAGCACTGTTGCAAAACTCAATTGATTCCCGGCTCTGCGTGTCCAAAGCGCTCAAGGCTGCGCAGTTTTGGGTGAAATCAGCACCACTTCAAGGGTCAAATTCGCAGGTCTATTCATGCCTTCGGACATAGCCAATGCATGTCATCTCACAATCAAATTCGCCAGCTGAAACCTCTTCGATGCTGTAATGACCACGAGGGATCCACGTTCAGTCTGTCAAGCATATCTTATGATTTACATAATCAATTGGACCGTGTTGTCTAATATTGTTCTTCACTCCTTTGCCTTTCCCTAAAAATGAACAATTGGTAAAACGAGAGCCAACGCAGGGACCTTGAGTTTACGCACCTTGACCATGTTCACTATGGAATAGGTGGTTGCAAGCATCCCTGTTGCGAAAAGGACACCATACACGCCTATAAGTACATCCTCAGTTCTGGGAAAAGAAATAAAGAGCAAATTGTACTGACCCACGTATAGCCCTGAACGGGGCCCGCGCAACATAATCGGCTTTGGGGAGTTCTGGAAATTAAGCGCGTCAAAATGGGCGCTCAAAGGTAGGTTTTCGAAATAAACCATTCACTCACCTGGTACATTCTTTGCTTTTCGGGAACTTGGTTGGGTACTTGAAAATAGTTACATGAGATTTATTTCGGGCGCTTGTACGTGTAGCTCCACCAAGGACATACAGTTATAGAGGGGTGTGAGGAGACCCATGGTCGTCGTGGACGGTTATGACTGCGCGAACGGAGAGTTGCGGAGTTTCATCCCTTCGGTCCGCCGAGCCGCGGAACCGTGTCTTTGCCATGTCGAATGCAGAGCGCGTCCGTGTCAGGGTAACTCATTTCTTTTTACACATGTTACAGCATCTCTGACACGCCGTTTTCAGGGATTGAGCATCTTCAGACCTATTATATACGGCAACACCGCCGTCGTACTCACTCAGAAAGAGCGGGATGCGTCCGCTCATCCAGATCACACCCACAGATGGACCCTCGCATTGCGAAGTGCTGCTTCGTCTCCCGACTCTGATCAAGTAGGAGGAGGGGACGACCTCAGCTATTTCATAAAAAGGGTGACGTTCAGATTACATGAAACATATCCCAATCCTTCTCGAAGTATGTGAATGAAAGCATGTATGCTCCTTTTCTAGTTGACCTATCACCGCTAGATGTCGATAAAGCCCCATTTGAAATAACTGAGACGGGGTGAGTCCAATCTTGATTTCACGTCCTCTCAGGTCAACTGATCAGGTGCATTGCATCTTTGTCAGGTGGGGGGAATTCGAGGTCCATATCCGCATAACCTTTATTCCAGAAGCGGGAGAGAAAGCGATGCTGCTATATCACCATCTCAAACTCCATCCTTGGGCCGCTGCAGGAGAAGCAGAAATCCCCCCTCTCGAAGTCGCAATGAAAATGGGCCCTGTTCACTCCTGGCAATATGATGAGATCGTGTTCAACGACCCGTTCCAGAACTTCTTGAACATCCTGACTTCACATCCACCAACTCCTTTGCCCAAGACAAAGACAAAACCTGTGCCTTTCCACTTGGCGAACCCAAAGTCATTGGAAGCTTCGAGGGGTGGCCTCCCAGAGTTCACATCTCTCATGGAGAAAGACGAATCAGAAAGGCTTGAGGACGCCCGAAAGAAGGTCATCGAAGAACAGTCAAAATGGCATAAAAAGTTGATCGAAAAAGAGAGAGAACTTGAAAATCTACAAAGACAAGTGGTAGAGAGGGACAGAGAGGAATAGGAATTGCGTTGAAATAATATACACAATGCGGTATGATTTATGACTAGATATATGTACCACTTCCTCGTTCAATGCCAGGCAGTCCACCCAGGGTACATCTTGGCCTGCTCGAAACGTCAATACCCACGATGCACAGAGCAATGAATGTATTCTTACCAAATTGCTTAGGTCAGTCGCCTCCTGGATCAGCATCTGAACCAGGTTGCTAGTGGACACCTCTCTCTCGATCCTCTCCTTAATGTTGGTTGAGTATATCCCCTTGAGTTTCTTTTCCACCGGATTCAGAGCCTGCTTTGCGAGAACACGCAAGTCCGTTTTGACCGTTTTGACTTTCGGCGTATGGGAAGAATTCCGCTGTTTAGAGGGTTCCCGATCCTGGAGGCAAGGGGATAATCAATAAAGATTGTGCGGATCGGAAAACCAGGCTCTTCACCATTTTGCGTTTAACATCTTCCCATTCCACTAGCGGGTCATGGACAAAGGCATCCAAGACGCTCATTAACGAATCCTTGTTGTCGCGGAGTAATTGTAGTGTAACCTCGCAGGCAATTCGGAAGACCCCTTGAGCTAAATGTTAAACTGAAGAAATTTGTCATGGCCAGTGATGTGTACCTTCCACTCCTGTGACCCCAAGACCATCTACTATGTTCTGAGTAAGCCTGAAGGGGACTCTTTCGGGTGTTTCAAGACTTTTGCCCTAACAAGTGAGAAATATATAATCTGGTGACACGAAGGAGGGAAAAAGTCCTACCTTTTCGAATAAACAATTAAAATCGACATGAACTACGTCACCAGTGTTAGTGTCCATAAGGATATTCTCGCAATGTCTATCTCCGAGTCTTTGCACATGCGTCAACATATTGTCTCATCATTGAGGATGAGGACGAACCCAAGGATAAATCCCACTATGCACATGACCGCTACCGTCCTCCCATACGTCAACCGGCTGGTAAGCCACGCGGTAGGTTCTGGGAAAGTCTCGATAAACCATTCATGGAACACGGGCTTGAATCTAATCCGAAATCATCATTCCATGTGAAGTCAGAATGCTAATAGTACTCACACCGAAAGTATCTTAGTTCTGAATAGTTCCCCGATTTGCTTATCAGTAAGCGACACCTCTTTTATTTTCCTAAACATATCACCCATGTCCCCTGACTGAATCGGCCAGGTCAGCATGGCGATCCCGAAGAATTAAAGTGCCATACCCAGCTCTTGACGCGCTTTGCATCATAATACTTGTTGAGAATCGGACGAATGGGCGTTGTGTTGGGAACCCATTGAATAAATCCACACTCTTCGTTCAAAGTTACTACACCGTATGTTCTGATATCTATGAACGGGTGTTATCCGTGGTGAATACTGCTCAAGGACTGACTTACGGAGCTGCCGTTTACGAGACTCGGAATTTCCCTTGAGTAATTTGTTGATAATCGCATTCAAGTCCATCAAGCGAGCATCCTTCCTCAGATCGTCTCTAGGCTTTCCTAGAAACATGTATGTCTGGCCATTGCTGCCCCGAACGGTGATCTTTCTTGGCTTTGCAAGTGACTTCATCACCTCGATCTCGTCCGCGAACTCTGAAATTTTGTTAAGCGATGAATAAATGCTTAGAAATGACACCTCACCTTGGAACGTCGGCGTATCCAACGGGAATGGATAATGCTTTGATTCAGTCTCTGGGGTAGGAGGAAGGCTCGCAGTCAGAGATTCCTGTAGTGGAATAATCAAATCGCAGTGTCCCATTCGCTTCAAAGCTGCAAAATCCCTGCTCATGCTCAACGTAAACTTACCGTCGTCGACATGTCGATCGCAGAGAGCAAGGAGTTCGTTAGTCATAGCAATTGACTGTTGGACGACTTTTTGGATATTAGTCCGTTGATTGAGGGGAGTGTTCTAGGCATAAGATTGTTTGGGCGTGTGTCCGTGTATCCATAGATAATGGACATACCTGGAGTTGGTTGAGGATTATGCGCCCTCTAGCCTCTCGATTGGTTTTAGTTGATTTTACTACAGAGGTGAAGAGCCAAAGAGCTTGTAAAGGGTATGCTTGCATGACAATGACAATCAAAGCAGAGAGATGCTTGTACACCTCTGTGTTGTCATGGCCTACTCGCGAGACTATTTGAGGGAAAGCGGTAAACCACTGGATAAAGTCCATAATCAGACTTGGAAGCTATGAAAAAAGTGTCAAACCTTGTAGACAGGAGCCTCTTTGAAAGCTCTGGAAATGGAGTCCGTCATTTTCTTATAACTGTCGTCTTGACATGCCCTTTTGTCTTCTCCCGCATCCAGCCAGATAGTCAGCATTCGAGGAATGGTCTGGTAAACGAATTTCGATCCATGCATAATCGCCTTTTGATAAGAACGAATAGTGTACACGTTCATCTTCAAACCTCTGTAAGACGGAGTCATGAACTGCTTTCAAAAGAACACACCCAGAAACGTACCTGGTAGCTTGGTCTGCTGGTGACAGCGATTTGAAGCATTCATCATGATACTGGCCGAGATAATAATGAGCACTCTCCCACCTGTAAAAGAACATGAACAAAGTTAAGAAGGCTCGAACTTATAAACGAATTACTTCTTTTGTAAATTAGAAGCCTCCTGGAAAACGTTAAATATGGCACTGGAATCGAATCTATCGCAATCATACATCCAACGGGCCCGTAAGATAAGGATCTAGGTAACAACCGAAATCAACAAGCAGTTGAAGAATTAAAAAATATAAACCTTGGCCTTCATCCTATCCGATTCGGCATCGGCGGTCAAGTCAAGAATCTGATCATTGAAAAGCCCGAGCAGCGTGCTGGAGCTTTCTAATTCACTCAAAGCACGCAGAGGTTCCCCAGTCGCCTTTAAAAGCCTCGCACTCTCTATAAAGCAGTACGGTGTCTTTCTTTGTTGAGCCTGAAGCATTGCGCTGTAAGCTGTTTGCCACTGCTTTGACTTTCTTGCAATCTTTGCGCTTGCAAGCCACGATTTCCCAATCTCATGATTTAGGGGTTTTTTTCTGTAAATTTTTGGTCAAACAATTTGGGCTGCATATATCGAAGAAACTTACGAAAGGGCAAATGCAGTTCGTCTCATGCTTAGGACTGGTTCTCGACTTCGGAAAGTTGGAAGGGTTAAATCCAACCGTCTTGACAGAGTCCTTGAGAGTTCGGCAATCGCCTGTCGTCGTTCTTGTCGAGTGGTGTCTTGGGAATCTTGAGGTAGGGTACATGTCGCTTTATAGATCATTTCCAATTCGTGTGTCAGGTGTAAATCGAGAGCAGCTTCATATGAACGTCGATACCCTCCTACACCTGCTGCAGTGATGGGTGCTCCAAGAACGAGCCTGGCCTGTGAAAGCATCGTTTCAACGACATCGGAATTTCCTTCTCGCATCGCCAGCAGAACACGGGCAATCACGACAGAAGCAGTCTGGGTGTTCACTGACTCTACAAGCTTCTGCACATCACCCCATGCACCCACCATCCATGCGCTCTCAGCCTGAAAACCGGCTAATATGGTCTCCCATTCCGGATGACGAGTAAGGACACCAGCCACGTGCGTTCTCAAGGTATCTGCAAAGAGTTAAATACATATCGAACAGGTCAGAAAGAAAACGAACCATAATGACCCAAGTTTCTTAAGCAGCGTAAGAGACCAAGATGAAACTCCACATTATCTGGTGATTCCTGAAGACGAACTTCCCAGCAACTCTGAGCTGAGGTCCATCGGCCTGTGCTCTCGTGCTCTCGAATTTGATGCTCCAGAGTAGGCGCCAATATCAGAGTAGATACGCCTTCCATACCATCCGGCTCATCAAGTTGAGCGTAGATTTCATGCAGTTTTTCGTAGTACTCAGGAAGTTGCTTCCCACTTGTTCCTCGCTCCTGCATAACAACGATGCGTTGCTCGAAGTTCATCAACGATCTCGCAAAAGCCTTGCACTTGAAAGCCGCCTTTGCCATCAAGGTTTGATCTATACTGGACAAGATAGAGTCGACCCGCGAGAGCTGTTCCTCTAGGTTCACACCGCCTCTCACTCGTTTACCAACTTCGGATTTCTTGGCTATATCTTGTCGAACAACTCTAACCCATTTGTTAATATGGTCGAGGAGCATGAAGACCGCCTTCACACAATATGTTCAATGAACGAAATTTTCAAGGAGCAAGGTCTCATACCTGGGCACTAAGTAGCTTCTTGTCTGAAGTGGAATGACTTTGGGAATCGACCTGGTCTTCCAAGACACTAATCATTTCTGTTCGCACCCCATCTGCATCGCCATCATTTCCTGATATGAGAATGTGGAGAACAAGGTGAGGTAAGAGATAGTGAGCCACGACGACATCTCTACTGCGAACAGCTGAGCGGAAGACGTTGAAAAGTTTTTGGGACATTGGCCCAGAGGTTCTTGAGATCAAATGTATTGCCCACAGCTGTATCCATTCACGATAGGTAGACTGTTGGGGGTAAATAGGTAATCGAAGTTCTTGGGATGGCCTCTCTGATACAGTGTAGCGAGAGGCCAAAAGTGGTGTCACGGTCTCCAAAACCTGCTTCGGCAAGGAATTCCAAAGCTTTCGTGTCTTCATAGAGACCGAAGTCCCTCGGTTTGCCACAACGGCGGGTGTGAACCGACAGAATACCAACAATTCTTGAATGCTGTAGGCGAGAGAAGTTTGATATTTGATGTCACTTGTTGCCCGAAAGGCACCGACAAGAAGGTTCTGGATGAGGTGAAGTGCAAATACAACTGTTTCTTCTTCATCCGTAAAATTTTTAAGAATGACGGTATTTGTAGCACGAGAGGGGATTTCACATCGATCTGGGTCAATGGCTCCAAGGACTCCGATGCATTCAAAAGAAAGGCGTCTGAGTAATTCGCCATGATAGATGCTGTCCCGACATCCTGCTGAAAGAAGAGAAGCCAGAATTTGTCCAACCATTGGGTCGAACACGTCGCCTGAGGTTAGTTCCTGGAGGTATTTTGAATTCCTATCTTGAAGTAAAAACGATTTTAGTTCCTGTAAGGCCTGGATAACGACAGTGCTGTTGTCGCTGGCAGACTGTTCCAAAATCCTCTGCAACTCTTCTTTCAGTGACTTTGAGCTACGAATTTTCTTGAGCAGTTCTGCAAGTGGCTTCAACTGGTCGACCACGGAAAGATCAACGACATCACGGAGATACTCGCGGACCCTCGCATCTTCGGTAGTAACGATGTATTCCAGAGCTCGATAAGCAGTATTACGAGCTTGTGTAGAGAAGGTTTTCCAGGATGCTACGATTGCGGCACTCGTTGGGCCAATGTGTGCGCCAAGTTCTCCATGTCCCAGGGTTGTCAAGAATTTGTACCAGCTTTCGAGGGTGACTTGGGAAAGTTCAGGAATGGCAACCATCGTTTGAAATGTTGCCATGATCTACAGATATTGTCAAATAATTGTAAAATATCTAGGCCTTTAATTCTAACCTGAGGTGAGGCATTATTTATTGTTTCGCCAATTTGTTCAACAAGGAAGCCAAGACCACGAATAATTTTGCGTTTTACGTCCACTGATTTTTTTCCGTGAACATCTTGCAACATGTCGTTAATTTGAGAAACCAGTCCAAGCATATACGTCCTCAACAATTCTCGAATGTCGGGGATCTTCCGTGGACCCCGTAAGGGGGGTTCCAATACGCCCTGGACCTTCCGAAGAGCAGATACCGCCTTGAAGATAATCAGAAGGTGACAATGATATACAGTGAAAGCCAGACATACCCGTTCAGAAATTATTTGATCCTCATCGCCCACTTTTACCATCAAGGCAGCAAGCACTGAATAAACATGCACCTTTATCACGGACAGCATCAAGGACGCTTCCTTGTCATCCCCTATAACCCTCTCGAGGAAACTTAGCGCCGTGTTGGTAGACATTTGGGTCGATAGCAGGAAGATATGCGCGAGAATAGCCGGAAGGTGATTAGCCAATACTTTGTTGAAGTGTGGAATTTCCTTTGCCATATAATCTAGAACTGTTCTGTCACAATTTCCACATACTACTGGTAGGGTATGCTGGAGGGTAATATTGATGAAGTCGCTAGGAGCTATTGACATGATTTTGCACGTTTCATACAGTATATGCGGTTGAACGGGTAATCGGTCGACCATGAACAGTGCGAGCTTGTCTTGATGAGGAAGAATAAGGGCGTACGGCGCTTTTTGATGGTGTTTTGCTAAGGATACGATCTGTTAAAGAGTTGGAGAATATAACACACAAAAAGTGTTCGAGGCCTACTTGCATGGCTGCTAAGCCTTTGACAACAGGGTTCTGTCTTCCGAGTTGAGCAATGATGAGACCAAGCACTTGGCCGAGTATATCCTGGTTGCTATCCCTGGTGAAATTTAGCTTCAAACGATTCGAACACATGGGCACCTTACTTTCCTATGGTTGCAACTGTAACGAGCAAAGTTTCCCTACTCGAATTTTTGCAACTTCCGAAGAACTGGTACAGCTTGGAAAATACAGCCTCTGCCCGTGCATAACCCTCTTTGCCATGGTGTTCGTAATTGCGAATTAAACTGGATAGTGCGCGGCTGCCAAGAAAGAAAAGTCAATGCATATACGGACACCTATTTGCGACATAGTCACCCTGCACTTAGCCGAACACTTCGGTCGGTATCGGCCAAACCCCTGAAAATGACTTCAAGAATGTTTTCAGCATTGTCCACCCCATCGTGGTGTGCCAGCACGAAGACGAGTGTTAGGTACGTTTTCATTCGCACTTGAGGGGTAACCACGTCGTTTGGGCCATCCAGCAAAGCCATGAATACTTGCATATAAGGTAAAATCACCAAGTACTTGTTATTGTTGGTCTGCGAGAAGCAATCGGTCTTGTCGCATTGGGCCAAAACGCAAGGCAGTTCGGAAAGTCGACCAAGGAATTCTAGTCTATATTCCGAAGAAGTAGAATGGAGTGGACGTCTGAGAAAAAAAGTCAATAGAATATAAATAACATAGAAAAAGGACTCGCTGCTCGAATCTAATCTGTACTTCTTGGAGAGAACGCCGACAGATATGAGCCACCGACATCCCGTCGTCGTCGTCCATCCATTGCAGAGAATCAGGAGTGACAATTTCATGAACGAGATTTTGCACACGTTCACGCCAGATATGAGGAGCCATAACCAAGCGACCTTTCTGCGATTTTGCTTTCGTCAAAATTGAAATAGGAATATGCGGATTGCTGGTTATATTTCTGAGAAGGTCATCCCTTTCCTTGCCAGCGGGAAGCTGTTCAATCGGCTCCTTTAGGTTCGTTAAGAATTCTGCGTCCAGTTGTTGGGACGCATGGTGGAGATATGTCGAAAGGAGGGCCTATCTAACAATTAGAATGCTGGAGAAAGGGGAAATAAAACATGCGCACCTTCAATTCGTTCGAGTTTGGTACGTTCCCCAATCTCTGAATTGCAGAAATAACGAGCTCCTTGACGATTCGCAAGTCGCTTTCATTCTGAAAGAAGCTCAGAAGCACGGGGTCAATCGTGCCCCACTCGAGTTCCAAAGGGCACTCCAGACGGAACTGGAATAAATGTTTAGGCAAAGTATCGAGAACAGTCTTGCATTCCGACCGATGGCGCAATGGGTTCGTTACAGAGATGACTCTTGATATGCATTGCAACCTAACAGCAGAAGTCGCGGGGCAAACTGAGGACATATAATAAAATAACAGGGAACAAGAGTGTTCCGACGTGATTCGGAGAATGTCCGCCAAGAACCAAGAGTACTTCAGGGGTGTACAGACAGCCCTTGCCACTACTTCGAGAATGACGGTCAAAAAAGGCGGAACTTGCGAGGCTACATTTAGAACAACATTAAGAGAATCATTTTCCGCGTCCTTGTCGTCATGAGTTTCATTAATGATTCAGGAAGGAAGGACTCACTGGGTTCAATGCCACTGCGCTTTCAGTGGTGAGAATGCGAGGCTTCCTAAAGAAAGCCGCGATCGTGCTGCCGGAGAGAGAGACAGATGGCACAAAAAGGTCTGAGGATCGTCATTCCGATGAGAGAAATGAGAGTAGTATAAAGTCAAAGCTTACCGTGACAGACTTCAAGCCCTTCACTCAGCATCTCCCGAAGTGAGTCGCATGCTGATCGTTGCTGACCAGGAACGGGATTATTGTTACCCAACCCACGCAGGACAGAAATGAGGACGGTCATAACCATTTCTCGGTATTCTTGAAGCTTCGACAAGCCATCTATATTCTCAACGATTGCTCCAATCCAAAGGTCTAAGACTCTGCAGAAATCCATCAACCTTACGAAGATTTTCCGTACTAACACTTCTGAACCGGTAAAAATGCCATCGACACGTAGAAACACGCGTCTTATTACTTCTAGTGTAGCTTCCGTCAGCTCAAGCCTCTCCTGGACCCCATCCCACGACACAGCGTCAGGGAGATAGAAGGAACGGAGGAAGTGATCGACTAAACCATCAACGATCGTTGTCCAGTTGTTCTTGTCTTTTGAAGGTATACGACGGCAGTGATCTCCTAGGTGGTTGTCATTCAGAGACCGTAGAAAAACGATAAACTCGGCCGGATTATAGCCAGATTGCGAGTCGCCGAGGTTAGGAACCGGGAGCTGAGTTGATAGAAGTCCTGTGTTCATTCTAGCAGACGAAATTTAATGATAGAGTCTTCATGTGGAAAGAAAGACGCCTGGCAACGGTGTAAGTGAACAGATGATCCGTTGAACGTAAACGTTGAATATTGAATGTGAATGTTGGGTTTGGAAGACAAGCGTTGTGACTGTCACGTGCGGCTATCTACACTGAAGTAGGTATAGAGGATCTACAACAGAATATCTCAAGTTATAAGAGAGGATGGAATCCAAATTCCCGTCGGTCACTTCCTCCCTGCTCTCCGCTTCTCTTTTGCCTTCACTTTCTCCATTCTCTTTTCCTCGGCCCTCTCATCCTCTATGGATCCAAACACCCTCCTCATTCTCTCATTGTACCCTCTGTCCTTTTCGATTTGCTTCTTCTGTTCAACCCCAGCCAAGAACTTCGCGTCCTTTCTCAGCTCTCGAATGGCTCCTTTCCTTTCCTGCTTATACTGGGCTCTCAATTTAGCAACTTGATTCTTCTCATGATCAGGGTCTCTCTGTCGGAGGTAGTTTGATGTTGTAGTCTCGAATTTAGGGATGTAAGTTGGGATGGGGATTGGTTTGTGTGCTTGGAGAAGGAGGGGACGACGGGATTGACGTGAAAATTTGAGTAAACGTTGAATGGAGTCAGTAATTCTTGGTAGTTGTGTCTGAATAGTGCGATATAAGGGAAAAATCAAATCAAATAAATGACTACGGACCTTATGAGTGCCAAAAAGCTTCTTCACCTCGACATGTTCCAAAATGCATAGAATAGGTTCGAACAACTCGATGAATCCTTCAATCCCCTTATATAGGTCCGCGTATTTACCCAGGAGCTCAAAAGCGAGCGAAAGAAGGTCCGTTTTCGCTTGTTCATCTTCCACCTCTGCATTCATAAGGCCAAACAAATCAGGTTTTCTCGTATCAACTTTTTTTCTTGCCTTCCCGCTTATCGTAAGTTTTTTGCATAATCCAGACTTGAAATCCGGTGCAGGAAACGATCCAGGAAGATCATCTACTTCCTCGTATCCATGTGGAGCAAGATGTAGGACGACATTTGTCACGAAATTTGTCGCCTCCGGTACAAAACGTTTCGATATTGCCTCGAATTGTAGAATCAGAGTAGACAAATATAGTCCACTGGCGATGTCCCTCAGAGTTCGTACTCGACAAAGCCCAAGATACGCTCCTACGATCAGTCGGGTTGGCGAAACCACGGTATGGTGAAGGTCGCTCGTCGGCCATATGAGTCCGATGATTCGTAAGAGCGACAGTTCTGCTGTGCCAGGCCAAGTCTTAGATTCTGGTTTCAGAGAACCTTGAGAAAGTCCACGTTTGAGGTTTTTATGCATGAGTGTTAACTTTTCGTTGAAAAACTGTGCGACAGGGATGGGGTATGTCCGTGTAAGAGCAAGAATATGAGGGAAGAACAAGGAGACCAGGGAGGATCCAGACGTTCCTGGTGATGCCACATATAGGATGTGATCGATCAGAACAGCTGCTAATTTCTTTTGGGAGGTGAGTTGAGAAGAGGAGACAAGGAAGCACAGCGATATTTGCATACCTGAAGTTTGAACTTATTATCTGGCGCTAAGCTCGCATGATATAAAGTGCGTAAACGTTGGACGACGATACAGACGTCGGCGAGCTCGAGTCCTTCCACGATTTCAAGAAATTCTCCATGATTCTCCGGACAGGGGAAAGTAAAAGGTAATTCTTCTTTCTTCTTCCCCTTAGATTTCACCCTCACAGTCTGCATGGACGGGACCAAGTCATCGATTTGTTCTTCTCCCTCATCGTCATCGTCATCGCCTTCCTCCTCGTCCTCATCACCCAAGCTTTCATCTTGACTATCCACCTCACTCGCCTCTTCGGAAAATTCCAGTTCACTGTCTCCACCCCCGTCGTCACCCTCTTCCTCCCGCAATGGCCCCCCTTCCAAACCGACACCGAGGTCTTCATACTCTCCCAGATCCTGATCGAAATCGTCATCCAGATCATCTGGCCCTCTTTTTCGCTTCCCTTTCCTAGTCTCATCCTCACTATCACTCTCTGGTAACCCTAACATCCTTCTCCTTCGTTTCCTCTCTGCCCCCTCCAACGCCTCCTTCGCCTCTAAAGCTAACTCCTCATCGGTCTTTGTCCTATCCTTGGGTTTTGCACGTTTATCAAACGCAAGTTCTCGAACACGATGGTCGTAATCATCAACGGGGGGCAATAATTTGATAGTGAAGGTATCAGTCACTGCACCCAATTTCTCCGGAGGTTCCTTATCGTCCTTCCCTGCCGTCGGTGATTTGGCAGTACCGTCAATCGATGATTGTAGATCTGGAGCATATATTAACTCTCGAAGAGCCGCAAATTGGTCGTCCAGTTCGTGCCGCACATTATCGGCAGAATCCTTTTCCATTTGACGACGAAGCTGGAATGGAACTCAGTAGAAGTAATGAAATATATATGAGATATGAGATATGACGAACTTTATGTTCTTTGCTCTTCGCAACGACTTCCGCCATTACCTCTGCTTTACTTTTTTTCCTCGGTGGCTAATAACAATATTAGTAAAACAGAGTGTTAGATGATTGAGCACTTACTCCCTCTTCTTCCTCATCTCCTTCATCCTCGAAACCTCCAAAATGTGCTCTACTCACAACGTCGTGCCCAATTTGGCCTTGAATATAAAATAAGCCAGCCAGCTGCGATGAGAAGGAATGTGGCACACCTGACGTTTCTTCATCGTCGCTTGCCGTATGTAAACCAATATCATCGAAGTCGTCAAGCTTGGATAAACTTTGACCATAATGCGTGAGATCTTCCTCCTCTTCCAAATTGTATGCCATTCCCTTTGACGCTCGCTGCCGCTCTCTGGTAAAACGCTCTAACATACGTTCTTCCACACTCATAGAAACGTCATTTTCACCAAATCGTCTGTCAATAATACCACCCGCTCTATCTTTTTCTTCATACTCTTTTAACAGCGTTTTCTTTCGCTAAACTTGATGTCAATACATCTTCCCCTCTGATGGCGAAGAATACAAACTTGCTCAATACCCGCCTGCTTACTCTGTGCAGGTTTTCCGGTGACACCCTTCAGCCTCCTTCCACCTACTTCATGCTTGAGTTTAGCAACCTTGATATCGAAGGGATTCAAGCGTTGATGGATTTCTTCAAGCTTGGAAGCGCGTTTTTCTTTGTCCTTTTCGACAGGGGTCCCCCGTTTTCGCTTTTTGCTCGGTTTCTGACCAATGATCCCAGCATTAGATAAAGCAGCTTTCAGTTGG
>Ga0307517_10004401_pt1 | contig 21639 bp, 15 predicted proteins | sample 23_EM_MG_FD_194515 | JGI IMG/M metagenome (GOLD analysis project Ga0307517, IMG submission 194515) | Populus trichocarpa ectomycorrhiza microbial communities from riparian zone in the Pacific Northwest, United States - 23_EM | ecosystem: Host-associated > Plants > Roots > Unclassified | place... | reverse complement strand
GATCATACAATACCGATAAAGAATTATATACCCGAATTACTCTACCATCTTAGTGGATTATCCATCGAAGAGGCGCTGGGAGAATTGTCCGGCAGATTTCCGGGGCAGGTGGTATTTTCCACCAGCTTTGGCATAGAGGACCAGGTCATCACCCATCATATCCTGTCCGGCTCCCACCCTATTTCTATTTTCACCCTGGATACGGGACGGCTGTTTGCAGAGACCTATTCTGTCTGGAGCAGCACCAACGAAAAATATCATACGAAAGTAAAGGCCTATTACCCCGACCGGGACCTGTTGGAAGACTATCTCAATGAGAGAGGCCCCAATGCATTCTATGAATCCGTGACCAACCGTAAGGACTGCTGCTATATCCGCAAGGTAGAGCCGCTGAAAAGGGCCCTGGCGGGGAATGCCATATGGATCACCGGTCTGCGGGCGGAACAATCGCCGGAAAGAAAGGATCACCAGATACTGGAATGGGACGAAGCCAACCAAGTGATCAAATATAACCCCCTGCTGCATTGGGATATGGCGACCGTCAAACATTATATCGACCTCCATACCATTCCCTATAATATCCTCCATGATAAAGGTTTTGTCAGCATCGGCTGCGCCCCCTGCACCCGGGCGATAAGGGCCGGCGAGGATTTCAGGGCAGGAAGATGGTGGTGGGAAGACAATAGCAAAAAGGAATGCGGCCTGCATGCGAGATAAAGTGAGATAAAAGAAGCACAAACATTAACTATGAGCACAGCGAAAAAATATCATTTGGATTACCTGGATCAACTGGAATCGGAGTCGATCCACATCCTGCGGGAAGTGGCAGGACAGTTCGAGCATCCGGCCCTGCTGTTCAGCGGAGGTAAAGATTCGATCACATTGGTGCACCTGGCCCTGAAAGCCTTCCGCCCCGGAAAATTCCCTTTCCCCCTCGTGCACATCGACACCGGCCACAATTTTCCGGAAGCCCTTTCCTTCCGGGACAGGCTCGCGGAGCAGATCGGGGAAAAGCTGATCGTCCGCAGCGTAGGCGATACGATCAGGGCCCGTCACCTCACGGAGCCCGGCGGCAAATTCGCCAGCAGGAACGCCCTGCAGACCTTCACCCTCCTGGATACGATCGAAGAGTTCGGGTTCGACGCCTGCATCGGCGGAGCAAGACGTGATGAAGAGAAAGCAAGGGCGAAAGAAAGGATCTTCTCCGTAAGGGATGAGTTTGGCGGCTGGGACCCTAAGCGGCAGCGTCCCGAGCTTTGGAATATCTATAACGGCAAGATCAATAAAGGGGAGAACGTTCGGGTCTTCCCGATCAGTAACTGGACAGAGCTCGATATCTGGAATTATATCCGCCGCGAAAAGATAGACCTGCCCTCTATCTATTTCTCCCACGACCGGGAAGTGATCGACTACGAGGGTCAATGGGTGGCCGTATCGCCTTTTATCCGGCTGGATGCAACGGACACGGTCCAGACAAAGAGAGTACGATACCGCACCGTTGGGGATATGACCTGCACGGCAGCCGTGGAGTCCTCCGCAGACGACATCAATGATATCATCAACGAGATCACTGCCACCCGTACCAGCGAACGCGGCGAGACCCGCATCGATGATAGAGTGTCGGAGGCAGCGATGGAAGACAGGAAAAAGAACGGGTATTTTTAAAAACAACAAGAAAATGGATTTACTGAGATTTATAACCGCAGGCAGCGTCGACGACGGCAAGAGCACTTTGATCGGCCGCCTGTTGTATGACAGCAAGAGCATACTGGCCGACCAGCTCGAAGCCCTCGAAAGGCAAAGCAGGAACAAGGAAGACGGGGAGATAGATCTCGCCCTTCTGACAGACGGGCTTCGTGCGGAAAGGGAGCAGGGCATCACCATCGATGTGGCCTACAAGTATTTCTCGACCCCCCGGCGTAAGTTCATTATCGCAGACGCTCCGGGTCATATCCAGTATACCCGTAATATGGTCACGGGCGCTTCCAATGCCAACCTGATCATCATCCTCGTCGATGCGCGTAACGGCGTCGTAGAGCAGACACGCCGGCATTCCATTATCGCCTCGCTGCTGAATATCCCGCATGTCGTGGTAGCCATCAATAAAATGGACCTGGTGGACTACTCCCAGGATGTCTACAACAATATCGCGATCGATTATGCGGAACTGGCCAAAGCCCTCCACCTGAAAGACGTGGTCTATTTGCCCATCAGCGCCCTGAAAGGAGATAATATCGTGGACAGGTCTCCGAACCTGTCCTGGTATGAAGGCAGTACGCTCCTCGAACTGCTGGAAGAAGTGGAAGTAGAAAAAGATATCAACCTGACCCATGGCCGCCTGCCGGTGCAATATGTCATCCGCCCTCAAACCGAAGACCTGCATGATTACCGGGGCTATGCGGGAAAGATCCTGAGCGGGATCTATAAGAAAGGCGACCCCGTCACCATTCTTCCCGCAGGTCTTACCAGCAGGATCCTTTCCATTGAGATCGCAGGTAAAGAAGTGGAGGAAGCCTTCGCTCCGCAAAGCGTGATCCTGCACCTGGAGGACGATATCGATATCAGCCGCGGAGACCTGATCGTCAACGATCATCTGCCGCGTGTCGAACAGGAGTTGGAAGTACTGTTATGCTGGATGGATACCAAGCCGCTGGCGCGTGGAAATAAATACCTGCTGCAGATGGGCAGCCGCCGGGTGAAGAGCCTGATCAAGGACATCGAATACCGCCTGGACGTCAATACCCTGGAAAAGCATTACTCGCTGGAACAGGCAGGATTGAACGATATCGTTAAAGTGACCATCCGGACCGCCTCTCCCCTCGCCTTCGACTCCTATAAGGAATTGCAGGCCAACGGAGGCGCCATCCTTATCGACGAGACCAGCCATGTAACGGTGGGCGCCTGTATGATCCAATCCTGACCTCAAGGGCAATGATAAAGCAAAGAATTTTTAATAGGCAGCAAAATGAACGAAGTCAATAAAAATAAAAGCGAAAGTTCCGGCATCCCCTTCAGGGAAAAGGGACGCGTAATACTGGCCGGCGCCGGCCCGGGTGACCCCGAGCTGCTGACCCTAAAGGCTTTTCGCTACCTGCAACAGGCCGACGTAGTGATCACGGATCGTCTCGTCAGTGAGGAAACCCTCACCCAGTATACCCGTAAAGACGCGCTGATCCTCCACGCCGGCAAACAATGCCGCAAAGGGGCTTCTACTCCACAGACCGTCATCAATGAGCTGCTGGTGGAATATGCGCGGCAGGGTAAGCTGGTCGTCCGGCTAAAAGGCGGAGACGCCTCCCTGTTCTCCAATATACTCGATGAGCTGATCACCTTAAAAGAAAATGGGATCGACTTCGAGATCATTCCCGGGGTGACGGCGGCGCTGGGCGCAGCGGCCTATGCCGGTATTCCCCTTACGGCGCGGGGTTATTCCACGGCCGTACGATTCCTCACCTGGTATAAAGAGGACCTGCTCGACCCCTCCCGCTGGAAGGACCTGGCCGGCACCGACGATACCCTGGTGTTCTATATGTCGTCCGAACCCCTGGATCAGCTGGTCGAACAACTGCTGCTACATGGCATCGGTCAGGATAAATGGCTGGCCGTGATCGAACAGGCGACCACTCCCCTGCAGCATGTATACAGCGTTCCGATCCATGAACACCTGTCCAGGGCCAGGGGCGTCCGTTATGTTTCGCCTTCACTGATCATCATCGGAAAAGTAGCCGCTTTACATGCTTCTTTCCAATGGTTGCCCGATAGCCATAGTAAAGGATCTTATTTCAAACCCATAGAAAATACGCCATTGAAGGAAGAGGCAAGGGCCTGACCTGTGAAAAAATTTAAACTGTCGTAGTATGTTAACATCGCCGAAACTAAAAATTATACAGGAGCTGATCGCGGGAGCCACCCGGGAAGAGCTGATCTGGATGAATGGTTACCTGGCTGGCATCGTGGCCCAGACAAATGACAGCGCTGTCGTTTCGGCGCCGGCGCCGGGGAAGCCCGCGGTGAATAAGATCACCATTGCCTACGGCACGGAGACAGGTAATGCCAAAAAACTGGCGGCGGACTTTGCGGCAAAAGCAAAAAAGAGCGGGATCAACCCCAAGCTGGTATCCCTGGATCAATATCGTCTTACCGACCTCTCCAAAGAGACCTATTTCTTTACCGTGATCAGCACACAGGGAGACGGAGAGCCTCCCGCCGCGGCTAAAAAATTCTACGACCATATCCACCAGAACGGGCAGAAGCTCGATCAGCTTAAATACAGCGTGCTGGCGCTGGGCGATACGGCCTATCCGCTTTTCTGCAAAACGGGAGAGGACGTGGACCTTCAGCTACAAAAAATGGGCGGCGAAAGGATCATCCCCCTCCAGAAATGCGATACGGACTACGAATCCGACGCAGGACAATGGTTCGAATCCGTACTGCATAAATTGAATGAAGGCAGCAGCCCGTCGATCACCCCTTCCCCTATAGCCCAACCCCGCAAGCATGTTGCCAAAAAAGTCTATGCGGGAACCGTATACAGCAATATCAACCTGAACGATGCGGGATCGGGTAAACGTACGCATCACCTGGAGATCACGGCCGAAGAGCTGGACTATCAGCCCGGCGATTCCATCGGCATCGTACCTGAAAATCCACTGTCCACCGTCGAGACCATCGTTTCGCTCACCGGCATCGATCCCACCCGGACCCTGAGCTATCGCAATGAAACGGTGACCCTGTTCGACCTGCTGAAGAAAAAACTGAATATCGTCTACCTGCCGGAGCGGGTAGTAAAAAAATATGCGGCGATCGTGCAGCAGGAGATCCCGGAAACCAAGATCGGGCTCCTGGACCTCCTCAAGATCTATCCCGTCAAGGACGCGACACAATTCATGGACGTGATCGCCCTGCTGGAACCGACCGCCCCCCGTCTCTACTCTATCTCTTCTTCTCCCGAGGCGCATAACGGCGAAGTGCATATCACAGTGGCAAAAGACAGCTTCTTCGTTAATGGAGAGACCAAACATGGGCTATGCTCCGACCTGCTGACCCAGCTGTTGCCGGAACAGACCCTGGAATTCTACGTCCACCGGAACGCACGCTTCAAACTGCCGGCCCCCGACAAGGATATCATTATGATCGGGCCGGGGACAGGCATCGCACCCTTCCGCTCTTTCCTGGCGGAAAGAGACGCCACCGGCGCCAGCGGCAGGAACTGGCTCTTCTTCGGGGACCGGAATTTCACTACCGATTTCCTTTACCAGACGGAGATCCAGAACTGGCTGCAGACGGGTGTGCTCACGAAAGTGAACACCGCCTTTTCCAGGGACCAGCAACAGAAATTATACGTACAACATAAAATGGTCCGCCACGCCGGCCAGTTCTTCGAGTGGCTGGAGGCAGGAGCCTATGTCTATGTCTGCGGAGCCAAGGACCCTATGAGCGTGGACGTCGAAAATACTATTTTAGACATCATCCGCGCGGAAGGCAAAAAGAATGAAGCGCAGGCCCTCGGCTACCTGGATGAATTAAAGGAAGCAGGCCGCTATGTACTGGACGTTTATTAAAAAGCAGGATTAAAAAATCGCCATGATCACAGAACCGAGCACTAACCCATCGATAAAGGACCAACAACCATCCCGCATGAGCGATGCAAAGAACCTGTCCCCCGTTGAAAAGATCAAGCAAAAGAGCGACGGCCTGAGAGGCACCCTCGTAGAGAGCCTGCAGAACGAGATCACCGGGTCCCTCAGCGAAGACGACCAGTCCCTGATGAAATTTCACGGCATGTACCAGCAGGACGACCGCGACCGGCGGGATGAACGTGCGGCCAAGAAACTCGAACGCCTCTATTCGTTCATGATACGCCTGCGCCTGCCCGGCGGGTTCCTGACGCCTGAACAATGGATCGCCACCCATCATATCGCGGGTGAATATTCCACCGGCGTCCTGAAGATCACCACCCGGCAGACCCTGCAGCTGCATGGCTTGCTCAAATCCAGGATCAAACCCACGATCAAGGCCTTCAACGAAGTGCAGCTGGATTCCATCGCCGCCTGCGGCGATGTGAACAGGAATGTCATCTGCGCGGCCCATCCCCTTCAGTCCGCCCTGCACGAACAGGTGCATGCCTACGCCGCCCGCTTCAGCCAGTTCCTGCTGCCGAAGACGAGGGCCTATTATGAAGTATGGCTGGATGAGGAAAAGCTCGCCGACAAGAAGCTGGAGGAGGACCCCTTGTACCAGGACCGCTACCTGCCGCGTAAATTCAAGATCGCCATCGCCATTCCCCCCAATAATGATGTGGACGTACTGGCCAATGACCTGGGGCTGATCGCTATCATAGAGAACGATGAGCTGAAAGGGTTCAATATCGGTATCGGGGGCGGCCTCGGCACGACACATGGTAACCCGGACACCTATCCGCGCCTGGCGACCGTCATCGGTTTCGTACCCGTCACCGCCGGGGACGAGCGCCTTTTCAAAGCCGTCTACGAGATCGTTACGATCCAGCGCGATTATGGGAATCGCAGCGATCGCAAACTGTCGCGCCTGAAATACACTATCGATAAATACGGCATCGACTGGTATAAGACGGAACTGGAAAAGAGAACAGGCTTTGCCCTGGAGGCGGCAAAACCAGTGACGTTCACCGACCGGAAGGACTATTACGGATGGGAGCAGAACCACCAGGGGCTTTGGTACTATACCCTCTTCGTGGAGAATGGACGCATCCTCGATGATGAGAAGCTGGCCATGAAAACGGCCCTGCTGGAAATAGCGGGCACCGGTAAAGCCAATTTCCGCTTCACCGGCAACCAGGGCCTGATCCTGGCGGACATCGGCAAAAAGGACAAGGCGGCCATCGAGAAGATCCTCCGTAAATACCGGCTCATCGAACATACCGAAGCGGCTTCCGCCCTGCGGAAGAACGCCATCGCCTGCGTGGCGCTGCCCACCTGCCCCCTGGCCCTGGCCGAAGCGCAACGCTATCTGCCGGAATTGCTCGGTAAGATCGAAGGGCTGCTCGCCCAATACGAGCTCAGCGACGAGAACATCATTACCCGTATGACAGGCTGCCCCAATGGCTGCGGACGTCCCTACGTGGCGGAGATCGGATTCGTCGGAACGGCGCCCGGACGCTATAATATGCACCTGGCAGGCGACCATGAAGGCACCCGCCTCAACCGGCTCTATAAAGAGAACCTGGACGAAGCCGCCATCCTGGGAGAACTGGACCTCCTTTTCCGGCTCTACCGCAAGGAAAGGGCAAAGGATGAAAAGTTCGGCGATTTCGCCCTCCGCCAGCGCTGGTATAAACCGTAAAAAGTCTAAAAAAATACTTTCTAATAGTCTACTAAATTAATAGGAATATAGTACTTTTACCGATCGTCGCCCGAATGCCTTAAAAAAGCATTTTTTTTGAAGTAATATCCTATCAAATTAGTGGACTAATAAATGCCCCACCCGGCCCGGACAATCAAATAACCACTTAAACAACCATAGCACCTTCTAACATTCCAAAGAGATCTTGTATGAGAAAAGTTATCTTCCCCTTCGTCCTTCTTCTGCCCCTCCTGTTCCGTGGCCAGTCGGCTGCCGCCCAGGAAAGCAGCATCATCGAAATATCCGGTAAAGTTACCGACCAGGATAAAAAAGAGCCTATCTCCGACGTCAGCGTACAGGTGAAAGGCACCGTGACGGGCACCATTACCAACAAGGTGGGCGAATTCACGCTCCGCACGAAGACCAGGCTGCCTTTCACCCTGATCTTTTCCTCCATCGGATTCCACCAGCAGGAGTTCCAGGTGACCAGCCTCGGTTCGAACCTGCAGGTGGCGCTCACGACGCAGACCGTACTGGGAAATGACGTGGTGGTCACCGCTTCCCGCGTCCCGGAAAGCATCCTGCGCTCGCCCGTAGCCATCGACAAGCTGGATATCCGTGCTATCCGTGAAACGCCCGCTCCCAGTTTTTACGATGCCCTGGAAAATGTGAAAGGGGTACAGATGACGACCTCCAGCCTCACGTTTAAAGTGCCGAATACGAGGGGCTTCAATATTCCCAATAATTTCCGCTTCATGCAGCTGGTGGACGGAGTGGATATGCAGGCCGCTACCCTGGGCGTCCCGTTGGGCAACGCCATCGGCCCCACGGAACTGGATATCGCCAGCGTAGAGATCACTCCCGGCGCCGCCTCCGCCCTTTATGGCATGAATGCCGTCAATGGGATGGCCAACCTGCTCACCAAGAGCCCCTTCACCAGCCAGGGACTCAGCATCTACCACAAGACCGGCGTCAACCATGTCGACGGTAAAGATCACGATCCTTCGATCCTCACCGAGTCGGCCATCCGCTATGCGAAAGCCTTTAATAACCGCTGGGCCTTTAAAGTAAATTTCAGTTATATGCAGGGAACGGACTGGCGTTCCAATACCCGGCTGGACCAGAACACCAATAACCTGAAAAGCGCCAACCCGGCATTCCCGGCCCTCAACGGCGCCAACAATGTAGCTTTCGACGGCTGGAACAAATACGGGGACGATGCCCTCGCCGGCAGCAATATCGTGTCCATCGGCGGCCTCAATATCGACGGCAAGACCGACCAGACCCTGCGCGTAGCCCGCACCGGTTATTGGGAAACGGACCTGGTGAAACCGCAGGTCAGTAACCTGAAATTCGACGCCGCCCTGCACTACCGGCTTTCCGAAAAGACAGAGATCTCTTATTCCTACCGGGTAGGCACCATGGATGGCGTCTTCCAGCGAGGCAATAAGGTCAGGCTCCAGAATGTCGTCGTGCAGAACCATCACGTGGAACTGAAAGGCGGCAATTTCGTCATCCGCGCGTATATGTCATCGGAGAATACCGGCGATTCCTATAACGTAAAACCCCTTGCCGATAACCTGGACCTCTATACGGGCGGGGCCACCGATACCAAGAACGCATCCAGCTGGGGCACCAAGTATAAAACAGCCCTCACGAATTACGGCGCCGACCACGGCGGGCTGAACTCCTCCAACCTGGCGGCGGCGACACAGTTTGCCCGCCAGCAGGCAGACCTTGGCCGCGCAGAGCCCGGAACGGCCCGGTTCAACAGGCTGGTGGATACCATCACCAAAATAAACAACTGGGATATCAAATCGGGCTCTATTCCCGACGCCCCCGCCACCGGTGGCGCAGCCCTGATACAAAACAGCCACCTGTACCATGCCGAAGCGCAATGGGACCTTTCCAAACAGGTGAAGATCTTCGATCTCCTGGTAGGCGGCGATGCACGCATATACGCCATCACGCCCGATGGGAATAATTTCGTGGATTTCACGCGCCCTATCGCCGACCGCAACAAGCCTCTGAAGGACGGCAGTTTCGGCAAGGACGTCCTCTATAAAAAATTCGGCGGTTTTGCACAGGTCACCAAAACATTCCTGGACGAAAGGCTGAAACTATTCGCGTCCCTGCGTTACGATTATAACCCGGAATTCAATCCTAAGCTGACGCCCCGTCTCGCGGCGGTATACACCCTCCATGAGAAGCACAATTTCCGGTTCACCTACCAGCAGGGCTATCGGTTCCCCGCCCTCTTCGAAGCCTTGTCCTATGTCAACAACGGGCGCGTAAAAAGAGTGGGCAGCCTTTCCTACATCAATGAAGGATTGGGCTACCTGGAGAACAGCTATACACAGGCCTCCGTCGTTAATTTCAACGCAGCCGTCAGCGCCCAGGGAAATACGGATGCCGCAGCGCTTGCCAACAGGAACCTGCTGGTATGGGCCAACCTTCCGAAAGCACGCCCCGAGCAGATTACCTCCTTCGAAGTGGGTTATAAGACCGTCCTGCTGGACAACAAGCTGATCATCGATATCGACGCTTACAGCAACCGGTACGATGGGTTCCTCGGCCAGGTACAGGTCTTCGTGCCCAAAGGAACGACGATCGGGACAGACGCCGCCGTACTGTCCATGCTGGACAGGAACCGCGACGCCACCGCAGCCACCGGCACTACGGCCGCCAGCCAGGGACAGGACCGCTATCGTGTTTATACCAACGCCAAGAATACCTATCACAACTTCGGATCGGCCCTGGCGACGACCTACAATTTCTATAAAAAATATACCGTTGGCGGCACCGCCAGCTTCAACCAGATGAAGACCAACGCTACGGATGACATCTTCGTTACGGGCTTCAATACCCCTAAATGGAGCGGCAATATCTCCTTCGGCAATCGCGAGGTCGTAAAGAATATCGGGTTCAACGTAGTATGGAGATGGCAGGATGCTTTCTATTGGGAAAGTCCACTGGTGAACGGAGGCATATCCGCTTACAGCACCCTTGACGCGCAGGTCAGTTTCCATCTCCCCAAACAAAAGGCGACCATCAAAGTGGGAGGAGCCAACCTGCTCAACTACCGGTATATACAATACGCCGGCGGACCCACCCTTGGCGGTCTTTATTATGCAGCGATCACCCTGGACGGATTGTTAAAATAATTCGGGTATGGGCCGCGGATTAGTAGTATTTTTGGCAAGGCATTATTCTATATATTCGGGGGACTATTCGGATAGTCCCGCCACCAGCACCTTTCATTAAAAAGATCATTATTGGATGTACCATCGACGATAAAACCGGCAACTAAGGAAGACCCTGTTCAGAAAGAGGAAAAAGAGACCAACAAACTCTTCCCGATCTTCCTGAAGCTGGAAAATCTTTCTTTGCTGGTCATCGGCGGAGGGAATGTGGCCGTAGAAAAATTACGCGCCGTACTGGCCAATGCCCCGGCGACGAAGATCAGGGTCGTCGCGTTGGTCCTGTCGGATGAAATGATCGCAGAAGCCGGCCGGCATAGCACCATCGAGCTGGTACAGAAAAAATACGAACCTTCCGATCTGCTGACCGCGGATATCGTCATCGCCGCCGTCAATGACCTGGCCGTAGCGACCCTGATCAGCCAGGATGCCCGGCAGGCCGGCAAGCTGGTGAATGTCGCCGACAAACCGGAACTATGCGATTTTTACCTGGGCTCGATCGTAAAAAAAGGCAATCTCAAGATCGCCATTTCGACGAACGGGAAATCTCCTACCATTGCCAAACGCCTCCGGGAAGAGATCAGCGATATGCTGCCGGCCGAAATGGAGAACGTCCTGGACAATATGCAGGCGATCCGGCAACGGATGAACGGGAATTTCAGCGAGAAGGTCCGGCAGCTCAATGACCTTACCAGCGTACTGGTGGCCAAGCAAAGCACGCTGAAAGAAGTCCTTCAGCCACGCCGTCACGAAAGCAAATGGCAGAAGGTGGTCAAGTGGTGTCTCTTTGCCTTTGTCTTCATGATCCTCGGCCATGGCCTGCTCTATTATGTCCCCTTCGATAATATCTGGACCTTCTTCAAGACCATACCCGAGCATGTCGATCAGAAAGGTTTCCTGATCATGCTGCTGACCGGGTTCCTGGCGCAGATGGTAGATGGCTCCATGGGTCTCGGCTATGGCACCATCTCCACTACTTTTTTACTCGCCAATGGCGTAAGTCCCGCCATCGTCAGCAGCCGCGTACATGCGGCAAGGGTTTTTTCCAGCGGCGTATCGGGATATAGCCACCACCGTTTTGGGAATATCAACAAAAAATTATTCCGGGCCCTCGTGATCCCCGGCAGCATCGGCGCCATTCTCGGGGCGACCCTGGCTTATTTCGGGCAAAAATATTCGTCCTGGGTACGCATCCCCCTTTCCGTTTACACCATCTACCTCGGCTATTATATCCTGCGAAAAGCCTTCGCCCGGAAAAATTTCAAGAACAAAGTAAAGAGGGCCGGCTGGCTGGCTTCCGCCGGCGGGTTCATGGACGCCTTCGCGGGAGGAGGCTGGGGCACCCTCGTCACCAGCACCCTGATATCCAAAAGAAGGAACCCGCGGTATGTGATCGGCTCCGTCTGCCTCGCCGAATTCTTTGTCGTTCTGGCAAGCTCCATCACCTTCTTTATACTTTTGGAAAGCATCCCGCTGATCGATGTGGCAGGGATGATCATCGGTGGCATTATCGCCGCCCCCATCGCCGCCAGGCTGGTCGGTAAGCTGCCCATCAAGGCTATGTTCATCGCGGTCGGCGCCTTCGTCATCCTCGCCAGCTCCAATACTCTCTGGAAGGCCGTGGCCCAGGTCCTGCGGACTATTCACGGATAGGGCTCCGGCTAAAATGCTAATCCCCTATCTTGCAGGTCTATGCAAGCACCCATCCGAACCGGTATGGCAGGTTATGGCATGGCCGCCAAAGTCATGCACCTCCCCTTTCTCGCCACTTCTCCCCGCTACGAGGTGGTAAGTGTTTTAGAACGTCATGACCATCACTCACAGGAAAAATATCCCTTTGTCAAGGTAGTACGCAGCATGGATGAACTGGTAGCCGACCCCGCTATCGATCTTATCGTCATCACCACTCCCAATGAAACTCATTTCCCTTATGCGGAAAAGGCCCTGCAAGCCGGCAAACATGTATTGGTAGAAAAGCCTTTTGCCATCACTACGGAGCAGGCCCGCCAGCTGATCGATCTCTCCGGGAAAAAGGGGCTGACCCTTGCCGTCTACCAGAACAGGCGGTATACGGCCGATTTCCGTACGATCCAGCAGATCCTGCGGGAAGGGTCCCTTGGCGCCATCGCGGAATATGTCGCCCATTACGACCGTTACCGGCCCGGTCCCAAGCCCAATGCATGGCGGGAGGAACCCCTCCCCGGCAGCGGCATCCTCTATGACCTGGGAGCACATCTGCTGGACCAGGCCCTCTTCCTGTTCGGGATCCCCCGGAGCATCACCGCGGACGTCCGCCTGCAACGTCCTCACGCCAGGGCAGTGGATTACTTCGATATCTGGCTGGACTACGGTTTCACCAAAGTGACCCTCAAAGCAGGTATGTATATTCTCGAAGCCGGTCCCCGGTATTCCATCCATGGGACCCGGGGCTCTTATGTCAAATACCATGATGACCTGCAGGAAGCCCTGCTGAAGGAAGGCGCTCTTCCTGGCGGACCCGATTGGGGACAGGAGCCTCCGGAGAACTGGGGCATCCTCCATACTTTATTGCCCGAAGGTCAGTTCCACCGTGCGCCCTACCCGTCCCTGCCGGGTAATTACGGCCTCTATTACGAACAGCTGGCCGACCACCTGCTGCTCGGCAGCCCTCTCCGGGAATTGCCGGAGCACAGCTTCAATGCGCTGCGGCTGATCGAACTGGCCATGGAAAGTCACGCCAAAGGACAGACCCTGCCTTGTAACGGATTGATCGAACTGCCGGGACTGTTCCCACCAACGGAGCGGTAGCATTACCTCTTTTGCTGTTGCGGATACCCACTGTCACCCCTTTTGCCAATGCGGTACTATGCCTCGACGACGCTGTTTTTACTCATTGACCTTTCCAAAGCCAAGCAGTAATTCCTTTCTCAACTAATCTGTCATCAATGGTAGGATCAGCTCGTAAAAAATGCGTCTTTCGAGGCATAGTACCGCATTGGCCGCTGAGGGGGCGGATTGCATTTGGCAATGGCAAAGAGGATCTATTGTTCTTTGGTGCTTATTCTAAGTTCTCGGGCACGGAGTCTGTTGATGCAAAAGGCGCATTTTGTGCGAGCTGATTCTGTAGTTGATGGTATCGATGGCCGATAGAACGACGAAGATTGGCTTTGCATCTGTCCATGAGCACGAACAGCGCCGTTGCACAACAGACTCCATGCCCCGAGGAAATTAAATAGCAAAAGAACATACCAGCATCACTGGCGCGCTAAGAGCTCGCGACAAGCAGGCTGCAGCCGCGGATATCGCTGTTGTCTACGCGCCCGGAGACCTCGAAAAGACCGTTGGGGTGAACCGTTCCGGTATCGTCTGTCGCCAGGAAAGAGCAGGAATGGATATTGGCGAGATCGATGATATTGAGGATGCCTCCGCCCTCTTCTTTGACGGTCAGGGGATCGTCCTCCTCGCGGACGAGCACTTTCATCCAGGGAACGGGTTGGAACAGGCCATGACCGGGTGAATAGGCCTGGGACAGGAGTTCCGTCATGCCATACTCCGCGTGAATGGCCGGCAATCCCAGCCTTTCTGTAAGGAAGGCATGTAATTCCGTGCGGATCATTTCCCGGCGCCGGCCCTTCATCCCGCCCGTCTCCATGACCAGGGTATGATGGAGGGACAGCTGATACTTCTCCGCGAAATCCAGGAGGGCGAAGGTCACCCCGATTAGGAGGGTCTTTTGCCCGCGTTGTTCCAGGTCCTTGAGGGTTTCATAGAGCTTCTCCTGCTCATAGAGATAAAATCCGCTGTCGGGATGGCCGCTCCTGCGGATCAGCTCATCCACCATCACCACCAGCGAGGAATTTGACCGTTCCAGGTAGGCAGGAAGCAACCCTATGATGCACCAATCCGTAATAACTCCATAGGATCTTTCAAATCCGGCCGTAAAACTCTTCCGGTACAGGGCGGGGTCTTTTACATAGTGACGGCTACCGCCGGTGTTGGTAGTCCCGCTGCTCTCGAAGACGGTCTCCGGGAGGATATCGGCGGGGACAGAAAGTACGGCATGGGTCTTAAAGAAACTGATGGGCAGGAAAGGTATCCTCGTGAGGGTCCGCACCTTCCCGGGATCAACTCCCAGTGTATCGGTATATTCCCGGTAAATGCCGTTATTCCGGTATTGATACCGGAATAGCTCCAATGCCTGTTGGGTAAAATCCTGCTTTGTCACTTCGAAGATCCTATTCTCTATACTGGTCATCTTTCATCAATAAATTGCAAAAATTTATACAAACCTAGCCCTTTTGGACAAAATTAGGTAGGTTTGTATATCACAAATCAGCATCATGAAGCTTACTCCTTTCCTGGTACCTGCCTTTCTAGTGATCTTCGTTGCCTGCGGCAAGAACAATAGTTCATCAAAGCCGGAGATCAGCATAGAAAGTATTAATTCACCTGTCTATGACAGTACCGAGCTTCAAGTCAAGCTGAAATTCACCAGCACTTCGGGCAAGCTTAGCGGAGGCTCTTTTGTATCCATCCGCACCCGCCTTAATCAAGCGCCCCCTACCAACCTTTCCGGCGGAGATACCATCGCCAACCCTATTCCCACCTTCCCCAGCACACAAAGAGGGGAATTCGAATATACCCTGCCTTATGATTATCTAACAGCGACGGCCCATCAGAACGATACACTGATCTTCAAATTCGCGGCCATCGACGCCGCCGGTAAATCCAGTGACACGATCAGTTCGGCTAAAATTGTCATTATTAATCCTTAATCGATCCTTTTTTTGGGAACAGCAACCGGGAGGCCCGGAAAAATAGTTGATCTTTTTATCTTCAGCAGCCTGTATATCGCGCTCTGCGCAGTGATAATGATCGTGCAGACGAATCGGCTCCTGTACGGCAGCGGGCCTTCCTGGCGACTGGCCGGCTTCGTTTTTTTCTCTACCATCTGCAGCTATAACTTCCATTGGTTCCTTACGCCCCGCTCTGCCAGCCCCTCCCGTCGCGTCCAATGGACCCAGCGGCATAAGGCGCTTCATTTCGTGCTCTATCTGGCAGGCATCGCCGGAGCCCTTGTCTATTTCTTTTCGTTATGGGAGCACTGGATGGCTTTGTGTTTCGGGATCTTCGTCACCTTTCTCTATTCTGCGCCTAAATTGCCGCAGCCTGTTTTCAGGAAGCTGAAGACGATCGCCGTCGGAAAAACTTTTTTCCTGGCCTTTGTATGGATGTATGTGACCACCATGCTGCCAATCATTATTGCGGGCGGGCGCTGGGACGGACCTGCGGTGCTGTTCTCCGTCAGCCGGTTCTTCCTGATCTACGCGATCTGCATCGTGTTCGACTACCGGGACCGGCAAGCTGATAAGGCCGAAGGCATCCGCAGCCTGATCACGTGGCTGAGCGAAAAAGGCATTACCCTCGTCTTTATCATTTCCCTGCTGCTGTATGCGGCGGGCTCTATCGGCCTGTATGCGTATCAGTACTCCATCTTCACCATCATCCTGCTGCTGGCGCCGGGGATCCTGCTGGCCCTGCTGTATGATCATTCCAGGAGGAGCGATTCCGATTACTTCTATTATGTGGTGCTGGACGGGCTGATGATGTTTTCCGGGCTCCTGATGCTGCTATTCGGGATTTAACTAAATTTGTCCCTATTAAACAAACGTAACCGGTAAATAAGATGGCAAAAAGCGCAAAAACTCAGGCAAAGAAGTCTTCCATCCTGACCCCGAAGTCCATGACATTCCTGAAGGACTATATCAATAATCCCTCTCCCGTGGGATTTGAAAGCAGCGGACAAAAGCTCTGGCTTGAATATCTGAAACCTTATATCGATACGCATTTTAGCGACCCTTACGGAACGGCCGTGGGCGTCATCAATCCCAAAGCTGATTTTAAAGTAGTCATCGAAGCGCATGCCGATGAGATCAGCTGGTTCGTCAACTATATCACACCGGAAGGACTTATGTACCTGAAGCGTAATGGAGGATCGGACCATCAGACGGCGCCGGGACAACGGGTGCTGATCCATGGTAAAAAAGGACCGGTGAAAGCAGTATTCGGATGGCCCGCCATTCATACCCGTCTCGGCAATACGGACTCCAAGGAACCCCAGCCGAAGGTAGACAACCTATTCCTGGATTGCGGGGCCAGGAACAAGAAAGAGATAGAAGAAACGGGCATCCATATCGGTTCTGTCGTTACTTACCAGGAGGGCTTTGAAGAGCTGGCCTACGATTACCTGGTAGGCCGCGCATTCGACAACCGCGTCGGCGGCTTTATGATCGCCGAAGTGGCCCGGTTGCTGAAAGAGAACAGGAAAAAACTCCCTTACGGGCTCTATGTCGTCAATGCGGTGCAGGAAGAAGTGGGCCTGCGCGGCGCCGAAATGATCTCCCGTCGTATACGCCCCGATATCGCTATCGTGACAGACGTTACGCACGATACTTCCACGCCCATGATCAGTAAGATCATCGAAGGGGATATCACCTGCGGAAAAGGGCCTGCCCTCGCCTATGGCCCCGCCGTCCATAACAAGTTGCTGAACATCGTACAGGATACCGCTGAAAAAAATAAGATCCCTATCCAGTCCCGGGCTGTATCGCGCAGCACCGGCACGGACACGGATGCCTTTGCCTATTCGAATGACGGATGCCCCTCCATGCTGATCTCCATTCCTCTCCGCTATATGCATACGACGGTGGAGATGCTGCACAAAAGGGATATCGAGCAGACGATCCAATTAATGTACGAAACTTTACTTACCTTGACGCCACAAACCAATCTCAGCTATCTTTAATGAAGTTCCTGTTGTTGTATATCGATCCCGGCAGCGGCAGTTACCTGGTTCAGGTGATCATCGCCGCTATACTGGGAGCCCTTTTCTATTTCAAAACCCTTTGGTGGAAGATCCGGTCTTTTTTCACAAAGAATAAAAAAGACGATCTGCCGGAGAATGACCGAAAAAATGACTAAACACCCCCATCATCCTGCCTCTTACAGGGACCCGGCGGGTTACGTATTCCAGGCCGGAGGGGTGTATTACCGGCAGGTCAGCCAACGGGGTGCGGCCGATTATGATTGGCTGATGAGTTCCGGTCTTTATCGTGTGCTTACGGAAAAAGGGCTGTTGCTGTCCCACGCGGAAATACAGGAAGGCCTTAACGGATCGGCGGGTTCCGGGCCTGAAGAGGGTTACAAGACGCTGCGACCCGTGCAGCTGAATTTTATCAGTTACCCCTATGAATGGAGCTTCGATCAACTGAGAGACGCGGCCCTGCTCACCTTAAAGATACTCTCCCTGGCCATCGATCATGGAATGACCCTGAAAGATGCTACTCCTTTTAACATTCAGTTCCACGAAGGCAGACCTGTCTTCATAGATACCCTGTCTTTTGAAAAGCATATCGTGCAGGAGCCCTGGGTGGCTTACCGGCAGTTCTGCGAATGCTGCCTGTATCCCCTGTACCTGGAACACTATACGGGCATCTCCTCGCAAAAATGGCTGACGGCCTGGCCGGATGGTATCCCCGCCGCCGCCACGGCCAGCCTCCTGCCCTGGCGCAGCCGCCTGAATATGGGCGTCTGGATGCATGTCCGCCTGCAAAATATGGTAAAGCCCGCGGCGGATAAGGGCAAGGGCTATCAGGCGGAGGGCGTGGAGGGGACCCGGAAACCGCCTTCCTTCAACCTGCAGAAACTGCGGCATCTTATCCAACACCTGGAGCAGATCGTCGCAGGACTTCGACCCAGGGAGACGGTGAAGGCCGGTTGGAGTAACTACTATGGGAAGACGATCCTCGGACAGGGATACCTGGATGAAAAAGAAAAGGTCTTCCGGGAGCTCATCCAGGGGCTCTCTTTTAATTCCGCCCTCGACCTGGGAGCCAACGAGGGTTATTTTTCGCTGATCGCCGCAGAACAAAATAGCCGGGAGAAAAAAGCGATGGTCCTGTCTGTCGACGCGGATCCTTATTGCATCAATGCGTTGTACCGCGTCATCCGGGAAAAGGAGCTCCCCAATATTCAGCCTTTGTGCATCGACCTCGCGCAGCCCTCCGCGGCCATTGGCTTCCGCAACGCCGAACGGGCGGCCTTTAACGACAGGGCCCGCGCGGACCTGGTCCTTGCCCTGGCCCTTATCCATCACCTGGCGCTGGGTTATAATATCCCATTGAACGATATCGCACCCTACCTGGCGGAGCTGACGACCGGATGGCTTCTGGCCGAGTTCGTACCGCTGAAAGATGAAAAAGCGCAGGAGTTGGTCCGGAACAAGCGGCAATACCACCGTCCCTATGACCAGGCCGCTTTCGAGAATGCCTTCCTGGAATATTTCAGTGTCGAGAAAAAAGAGAGGATCCCCGGGACGGAACGAATTTTATACCTGATGAAAAAAATCAGACCCGCATGAAATGGAGATGGCGACAAACCCCTTTATTTCTGGTCCTCCTGCCGGTCTTCTTTGTATTGCATGGGTTCGTCGAGAACTTCAATGCCATCGGTCTTTCCGATTGTCTCCTGTTGATAGCGCTGTATACCGGGGCGGCCCTTGTTATATATGGCATCTTTTTCCAGTTCTACCGGTCACCGGCCAAGGCAGCGCTGCTGAGCGCTTTTTGCATGGCCTTCTTTCTATTCTTCGGCGCGCTGCATGATCTTTTCCGTCAGCATTCCATATTCCTCCATAAGTACAGCATCCTGCTGCCCTTGTTCCTGGTCGCGCTGGTAGCACTCATCGTCTATCTCAGGAAGCATGGCCCTTTTCCCCGGCTTATCTTTTTCCTGAATATGCTGTTATTGCTGTATACCCTCATCGATAGCGGCCTCCTGGTAAAGAAGGCCCTTGCAACTTCCGCAGGCCCGCAGGCTGCTTATTCTGCCACCGCCCACCATTACCAACCCTGTGATGGCTGTCCGCGGCCGGATATTTATTTTCTGCTCTTCGACGAGTACAGCGGGAACAAAGCGCTGCGGGAACTCTACCAGTATGATAACAGCGCCCTCGACAGCTTCTTCCTGGGCGAGCAGTTCCGGGTGCAACATAACAGCCGTTCGAACTATTACTTCACGCCTTTTTCCATGGCGTCCATATTGAACTTCTCCTATCTGCAAGCCATCCCCGATGGAGGGCGCATCAGTGCCGACGACCAGATCAATATCCTGGATTCCATCCGGAAATGCGAAGTGGTCAATTTCCTCCGGGCGAGGGGATACAGGATCCTGAACTATTCTTTCTTCGATCTGCCGGGTCATCCGGCCAGCTTCGACCAGGGATTCATTCCCGTAAAAACAAGGTTGATCACCAACCGCACCCTATTACACTACCTGGAGCGGGACCTGCAGAACAGCATCTGGGCGGGCCTTTGGGGCAAGGCCGATTTCCGGAAGAAAAGGATAACGGAAGCCTTCGAAGGCAACATCGGAGCGCTGGCCCGCACCATGGAAGAAAGCCGGAAAAGCGCTGCCGATCCCCGTTTCGTTTACCTGCACGTTTTCCTGCCCCATTTCCCTTATCTCTTTGACAGCCTGCAGCGAAAAAAGGACCCGGAGGTCGTAGCGCGGCAAATGAACGAAGGCGAGATCGAACCTTATCTTGCCTACCTGCCCTATACGAATGCCCGCATCCGGGAGCTCATAACGACCATCAAAAAGAATACGGACGGTAAAGCGGTGATCGTTTTCATGTCTGACCATGGGTTCAGGGATTCCCGGCGGCCGGGCTACCGTCCCTATTTTTTTCAAAACCAGAATGCCGTTTATTTTCCCGACAAGGATTATCATTTACTCTATGACAGTATCAGCGCCGTCAACGAGTTCCGGGTGGTCTTCAACAAATTATTCCGCCAGGACCTTCCTTTATTGAAGGACTCCGTCATCTATTTGACCGAACAGCCGCAAAATCCGATGCCGAGATGAAAAAGAAATTACAAGAGGTCCCTTTCTTTTTTATACTGCTGCCGTTGTTCTTCGTGTTGCATGGATACGCTGAAAACTTCCGTTCCCTTCGCGTTGCGGATTGCCTGGCGTTGGCGGGCGCCTATCTTCTAATGGCTGTGGTCCTGTTTGCGCTATCCTGGCTGCTGTTCAGGAATTCCATCAAAGCGGCCCTGCTGACTACTTTTATCCTTTCCTTCTATTTCTTTTTCGGCGCCCTGCATGACTTCCTGGTAGCGCAGCATATCATCCTGCATAAGTACAGCCTGCTGCTGCCCCTTTTCCTGTTAACGACGATCCTGCTGATCGTTTATCTCAAAAGAAGGAATTCTTTTTCCCCGCTTCCCCTGTTCCTGAACGCATTGTTCCTGATCTATCTTGTCGTGGACCTGGCAAGCCTTGCGCTGGGCATAACGGGAAGGGACAGCGTCAAAAGTACGCCCTATGCGCAGGTAGAGCGATCTTTCAAGCCTTGCGACAGCTGCGCACGGCCGGATATCTATTTCCTGCTCTTTGACGGGTACAGTTCCAGCAAAACCCTGAAGGAGAACTATCATTATGATAACAGCGGGCTGGACAGCTTCCTTACCGGCGAGGGGTTCCGGATCCAAAAGGACAGCCGTTCGAATTATTTCATGACGATGTTCTCCATGACCTCGATGCTGAACCTGTCCTACCTGGCAAACTGTCCTGAGAACATCGGATCGGAAGACTTCACCAATCTTATCGGGCCTCTCCGGGATAATGAAGTGACACGTTTCCTCTCCGCCAGGGGATATTCCATTGTAAATAACTCGATCTTCGACCTGGCCGGGCATCCTTCTACCATCGATCAGCCATTTATTCCCACCCGAACGAAGCTGATCACTTCCCGGACCCTGATCAATTACATCGTACGGGATATGGGAAAGTGGCTGACGGAACATTTTGTCACCGCCGAACGCTATTACAACAACGTATACCATACGAACGAGCAGTTGCTAACGCAGACGCTCGAAGAAAGTAAAAAAGCGCCGGCGGCGCCCAGGTTCGTCTATACGCACCTGCTACTACCTCATTTCCCCCACCTTTTCGACAGTCTTCAGCACCGGCGTGCAACAAAAGACGTGGTGGCTGATAAAGAGGTCGTTCGCCTGGAACCCTATCTGAATTACCTGCCTTATACCAATGCCCGTATCAAAGAACTGATCAGCACCAT
>Ga0307517_10004400_pt1 | contig 21639 bp, 17 predicted proteins | sample 23_EM_MG_FD_194515 | JGI IMG/M metagenome (GOLD analysis project Ga0307517, IMG submission 194515) | Populus trichocarpa ectomycorrhiza microbial communities from riparian zone in the Pacific Northwest, United States - 23_EM | ecosystem: Host-associated > Plants > Roots > Unclassified | place... | reverse complement strand
TTCGCGAACTTGTTCTTGCCGACAAGCTTCGCACACAATATGTTCCTTCTCACTTACAAGTTGCTGATATCTTCACCAAAAGTGTGCCTAAAGCTCTCTTTCAATTTTTCCGGTCCAAGCTTAACATCGGTTCCAACCCGACGTTCAGCTTGCGGGGGGGTGTTGAAGATCATCAGCCTTAATCAAAGTCTTTCCATATATACACAGCCCTAATCACAGCACAATCATATCTAATTCCTTCCTTTCCTCTTGCTCACAATAATGTATAACGTTACCTTCCTTTCTCATGTAATACGTTACATACTGGATGTATATAAATACAAGTGCACTCACCACCAAATCAGTGTGGTAGATTTCAAACATTCTCACTTCCAACTTTTTCATTCAATTTCAGTTTTTTTTTTTAATTTTTTGTTTTCTATTTTTAAAAAAATAACAAAATTTTAACATTTTTTATGATGTTTTTTTTATAGAGTTTTATTTAATTTAGTGTATAACATTTTATTTATTTAAATTTAATGTATTTTTAACCCCTTAAAATTTAAAAAACTAAATCATATTGTTATTTTTTGAAGGTGTTTTTTACTTAAAAAACTTCTTTTTTTGTTATTAAACTTTTAAAAAACATTAGGGCTACTTTTGTTAGACTCCGATGCGCCCTTATTTATTTCTTTAAGAAAAAAGATTGGTTTTTAATATATAAAAAAAGTTTCTTACACCTAGTTGGCATATAATTAAATGAAAATTAATTTTAGTAATAAAAAATTATTAAATCTAATGAGACCCAAAACCTGATTCACGACTTTAATAAATTAATTTTTATTACCTTGAGATTTTTTTTAATTAAATACTTTTATTCAATTTATTCCTTCATTTTTTTCTCTGCGGTTGCTATAAAAAAAACACATAGAATAAACCTATATATTGAATTGTTTTATGAAAAAAAGTATCTTAAATAGTTAGTTTTTTAGAGTACACGTCTCTTATTTCTTATGAAAGCACAGAGGAACTCTTTTGGTTCAGAAAGCCCGGCAGTAACAGGAAGATGATGGCTCCTACACCTCTTTGCAATGTGTAGGGCAACTTAAAAATATTTGAGAATAGGAAGTTAACTGGATCACAATCACAAGCTACGTTTGCAGGGCAGATTATTGTCTTTTAAAAGTATATATATATATATATAAAACAATAATATGTGTGAGGATTAACTCAATGAAACTTGGTTAATTTGACAAATACAAAAACACTCTGGATAAATAGTAAGAACATACTTTAACTAAATAATATTTTTTTAACATTGAAAAGACAACATATTGGATTAACTTGAGTCAACTCAAGTTAACCATACAAATATGTAGCTTGAGTTATGAGACCGTGATACCATAAAAAAATCAGAATAAATTATGAAGTTCAATTCCTAACCAACCCAATGTTAAAGGATGAAATTGAAAAAAAAAATATTAAAACTAAAGTAGCAAAAAAGAAAAAGAAACTGAGTCAACCCGGGTTAATTTGTCAAATCCACAACTTGAGTTGTGAAACAGGATAACCCTACAGAAAGCAAATTGAAACAAATTGAATTAATGTTGAAGGATGAAATTGAAAAAAAAATATAAAAACTAAAGTAGCAAAAAAGAAAAAGAAACTGAGTCAACCCGAATTAATTTGTCAAATCCACAACTTGAGTTGTAAAACCAAGATAACCCTACAAAAAGTAAATTGAAACAAATTATGAACTCTAATTCTCAATTAAATCAATGTTAAAAAATGAAATTGAAAAAATATATTAAAAAAAAAAAATGACCCGAGTCAACTTGCCAAACCTGTGATCTAAATCATAAGACCGAGATAATCCAATAGAAAACAAATTAAAACAAATTATGAAACTCAATTCTTAATTAAACCAATATTGAAGGATGAAATTAAAAATAATTCAATTAAAAAAGACTAAAAAAAAGCTAAGTCATCTTAGGTTAACTTGTCAAACTCGTAACTCGAGTCATAAGACTGGGATAACTATTAAGTCTGGGTTAGGCTTAGCCCGACCACATGAGATGGGCTTATTGGGCATGAGACTCAAGTCCATACACGCAGGTTAGGCTCAGGACCAGCCCAACCCAATTTGTTGGGGCATAAGACGGCTGAACAAGCTTCTTCTTTTTTTCAATGTATTGGTCAGACCCAAACCAGCCATGCGGGCTGGGCTTGGTCCAGCCCATCCTACATAGTCATTGTAAATCTACTTTAAAAATATTTTTAAATATAATTATTTTTTTTATAAATCCTTTTATTAAAATGATATATATATAGACACACACACATCATAACCCTCTTAACTCTTTATGTTTTTAGTTTTTTCTTAGTTTAAGAATCCTAAATAAAAACTATGTATGTATGTACACGTGTAACATGTAAGGTTAATAAATTTGACCATAAATTGAAAAAATTGATAAGTTTAAGGACTTAATTAAACATTGAATTAGTTTAATTAATGCAATCAGGGGCTTAATTGAAGAAATATCAAAGTTCAGGGTCAATTTGGATCAAAATTGCAAGAAATTAAAATTTAAAGACTGAAGTGAATAGATTTGATACTGTAAGGGGGTTAATTGATTTTTCCAGGGGTAAATCCGAAATAATTAAAGGTTTGAGGAGTGAATTAAGGACTTAATTAATTAAATTTAAAACCAAGGACTATTTTATAAATGACGCAGAAATTTGATCTAAGGGGAAAATTAAAAAAAAATTCAAACATAAGGGCTTGATTGCAAGATTTCAGAACTTCAGGGAGCAAATTAAAGATGACCCCACGACCTAAAACAACGTCGTTCCAAGCACTGTTCATTCTCTTCTCCAGAGAACAGGGGAAGCCCGTTTGGTGATGCCACTAAAAATAGCTTCAACCAGACCCAATCCCCTCACCAATCTCACCAAATCCAAGCCAAGATCACAGACCGGGTTGTCTACCACAAATCACACGGATTTTTCAATTCCATTCATCCCCACAATGCGCCTCTGACGCAAGGATAAAGTTAATCACCAACAGTCCAACAATGGCAGGAGTGTTGGTGTTTTCGCTCCATTAAACACAGAGCAAACCCAAGCAGTGGTCATCTTTATCTACAAGATTACCATCCTAAGAGAAGAGGAGTATGGCCCTATAAAAGCCAGACGAAAGGCCAGAACCAAGGATGGAGAAAAAAAAACAAAGAGAATAGAAGAGAGGCAGAAAAGGAAGGAACCCAGAAAGAAAAAAAAAATAGAGAGTGGAAAAAAAGAAAACAACAATGAAGATCTGTGTTGATTCGCTCGATCTAACCAGAGAAAAAAAAAACAAGAGAAAATAACAAAACAAAAAGGAAACAGAGAAAAACACAGAGAGCTAGAGAAAATCCATAAAGCAAAGGAGTAACAAACCCAAAGCCAGAGAGAAGGGTGACCAGAGAGAGAGAAACAAAACAAAAATGGAGGGGAAGAAAGGAGCATTGCCCAACCAGCATCGCCTCACGTCTTCATCTCCAACAACAACGAAAGTAGGTAAGCTCTTCTTTTTCCCCATTTTGCAATTCTAATTAGTTATTCATTGTGTAAGCATGCATGAATTAATTCACGCGGACCCGCTGCTACAACACTTGGTCACTGGCTTGGGCAGTGACCAATAAGCTGGATCAAGCCTGAAAAAAAAAGGATTGAGACCGAGTTGGGCCTGGAACTCAGGCCTAGTTGACTTAATTTTTTGGGCTAGGGTGTATTTGGAAAACATACCCTTATGTCTTTTTTTTTTTAAGTCTTCTTTATCTTAATATCTAGCCAAATAGGTATTTTAAGATATCAGAAAATTCTAAAAAAAAATTAAGGATCTTCTTAAATTTATTTGTGGGTCCCTCGCATGTTTTTTTATGACTTTACTTAGTATTGGGTTGTAAACTTATATTGTGAAATGTGAATCTAGTATGCGATACATATCTGTTTTTTCTTTTTTTTTTCTCTAAAAAAATAATAAAAAGATATGTTTTACTTTTAATTCAAAATTTTACTTGTTTATTCACCGATGCTAGTGTTAGGAATATTTGTATTCACTAATGTCAAAATTAGAAATACCCTCGATGCTCGATGTTCACTAATGCTAGAGTTATGAATCAAAACACTAGAATTGAAAATTATTTCAAACCTCAATATTCACTGACACCAAAGTCAGGAATATCATACTTTTTTGTAATATTTACCAACACCAAGGTTGAAAGTATTTGTAGTTGAATATTCACTTGTGCTAGAGTCAAGAACATTATAAGCAGACCATTAAAAGCATAATATAACAAATCCTTAGCAATTTAAGACAAAATCACCAATGCATCCTACCTCAGGTAAGATGTTTTAGGGGTGATAGTATCTTTCTTTTTACATAATCAGTATCGTGCCATAAAATCTTTGTTGACCAGTTAGGGTTTCTAGTGACCATAAAACTAGGTGACGACTCCTTAAACCAGACATTTTTCCCCTCTAAGAGTAAGATGTCAGATATATGTTCTTTTGCCTAAATATTTTAAAGGTCTCCACGATATCGGGTGCGACACTATGATTAAGATTGTAATTGAACCTTATACTAAAGTTCATGTTGAAAAACTATTTAAAATAAGGTTAATACCATATTTGAGGCTAAATTAAAAGTGGAGTCTACTCAGTTTTAAAGTTAAAACTTTGCTGAAATTTATTTTTTAACATAAGCTCTTTAACATGAAACATTAGCATGATTAAAATAAATTAAAGGTGAATGAAAAATTGATCTCAAAGAATTCTTGGTTGGTATATTTTTGTGAACCCCAAAAACTCTATCCTAGATAGGAAAAAAACAAGATTTTCTAAATGTTTATATAGTGAAAATGTGAAGAGTTAAAATTGAGCCTAGAAAGCACCCAAGTTTTTAGAACGAAAATGACCTATGAAAAATGAGATTTGGGCTTAAGCTACACGCGCACAACCTGGCTTGTGCTCAAGCTTCAAGTTAGGCTTTGGCATAGGATTGGATTTAGGTTTATTATCAAATAATATTTTAGACAACAAAATAAATTATTTTTTTCCAACCTATTTTTTGAGATTGGGCTTGAGTTTATAATTATTTAGCCTATAAAGAATTATTATTTTTTCAATCCTTAGTTAGTCTAACCTATGTATAAAATTTTGATCACTTAGTCTTTTTCTTTATAAACTTGAATAGTTTTTCCGGTATAAATTAGGTTTAATATTGTTTTTAAGACATGTAATTAAGAGTAATAATGGAGCGAATTTATTTTAGTTATTATCAGAATTAATTATGTATAATCTTTGTTCCAAAATCCACTATAAAAAATGATTGAAGGAAGAGTGTTCTGGATATTTTTTGGACAATTTTTTTTTCAAGATATTTTTACTCTTTTTTTTCTCGGTTTGTTTTTTAGTTTTTCTTCTTTGTCTAAGCTTTGTTTTTCCTCTTTATCTAAAGCTTAAGTTTAGTCTTTGTATAGAGACATTTAAGTTACATTTTCTTTGGTCTATGGACCTTGTAAATAATTAGCTTCAGATAATGGCATCCTAAAAGGATGACCGGGATGAATAAATAATTAGCTTCGGCTAATGGTATCCTAAGTGGATGACCGGGATGATTAAATGATTAGCTTTGGCTAATGACATCCTAAATGGATGACTGGTTTCCCTTTGTTTTGACTTCAAACAGAGAGAAAGTTCAAAGATCAAGATTTTTTTATTTCATTTAAAATCCATCTCCTTAACATTAAATTAAAATGGGTCTATCGATACAAGTTGTAAGACCGATAATTCAGCATTCAAGACCTGGTCGATGGCTACTTCAAATTCAAGTGCCACTTACCTTAACACAACTCGGGCTAATCGACTCCCAGGCCAGGCCTAACTAGACCTAGTGAAAGCAATCAAGCCAAAGAAACACTTATTCCTTGCGGAGCAACGGCTAGAGCTGCAAATGAAATAGCAGTGGTTATGCCAGCATGCTAATGATATCCTAAGAGTATGACCAGGAGGAATAAACGATTAGCTTCGGCTAATGGTGTCCTAAGAGGATAGCCGAATTTGGGAGTTGTGAGTTAGTTTCAAGAATTGATACATTCATGTGTACTATGTTTTGTATACACCAAGTATATAAAAGAACTACGCTTGTTATGCCTTAAACAGAGAATAACATTAATGCTTACATTAAACTATTTAATTGCTTATTATTAATTATTTATAATCCTTGTAAATATTTGTATTGCAGCAGGGACATCACACCAACGAGGTACCTAGGAACACCATTACACGAGAACTTACTTTTGCAAAGAATCATGCAGTCACATTTTAAATCACGATGTATTTTGTATGAACAAAGTGTATTAAATGTGTATGTGTTATTCGATACTCTTGTTTAATTTTGTGATGTCTATTAATAGTATAGGAATGCAAACTTATAATTATGTACGTATATTTGAAATGTGAACTTGTAATCATGCAAACATAATACTATGTGTTTGTGTAAGAGTTGTTGTTAATAAAATGTTGATTGATGTTTGGTGTATGGATTGAGCCTCGATAATGAGGGGAAACCGATTTATCAATTCCCGAAATGTTATAAAAAAAATTACCATTGTTTTGGCTTGAAAAACCAGATTGTTACATTTAACCCCTGTCTTTAGTGTTAATCCATTACTTAATATTGATTCTTACCCCGAAGGCATATTACACTAGCATATGTATAAGAAGGCTTGCATGCGATAATCAAGTTATGTAACATCCCTAAATTTTAAATACAGGTTTAACATAATATCAAGTCATGGTTTCTTAAAAGCTAGGGTAATTGTTTTTTAATCTCATAATCCAAAATTCATGATTACATAATTCCATCTTTAAAGTCATTTAAGATTCTGCAAAATTTCCAGCATAGTCTCTTCTAAAACTGAACATTCTTAAGTGTCAACATCAACAATCAACATACACAATCAAGACTTAATCTATGGTCCAACCATCCTGGATCTTTTCCATGAGCAACACAAATTTCCTTCCATTTCACAATCCATAATCAATCACATTAAATATATTTCACAATAGTTACATGCATTTTTAATTTAATAAATAGAAATAAGTATTATGTTAAATTTCAAACCTAATAAAAGAGATTCAATAGTTATATTACATGGATCTTAATACTAGTTTAGTTTACCATACAAACATTTGTCACAAAATTATATTACAAAAAAGGAATTCAACCTATCAATAATTACATCATTATTAGCTAAACAAAAAGAAATACTATAAATAATTAATTGCTCAGCTTGGATCTATGATTAACCTAAAATCAATTCATTATACAATATAAGCACATAATTCAGCAATTGATACAACAAAGCATATACTACTCCATTTTTATTTCATTAATTCAAAATCAACATTTTAAAAATAAATGTGTCATCTCTTTCTACTTATCAACTTTTTTATTCCACCTAAATAATCCATAAATAACCTAGCAAGTCAGTCAACTAACGCCTCTAGCTTAGCTCTGGATAGCTTGTCAAATTAAGTATCCTAACAATCAATCACATTGACTCCACTAGCTCCGCTCTGGACAGTTAGTCAATTTAAGTATCTCAACAGTCGATCAAATTGATGTCACTAGCTCTACTTCGGATAGCTAGTCAAATAAAGTGTCTTGACAGCCAATTACATTGACATCACTAGCTTCATTCTAGATAGCTGGTCAAGTTAATCATTTCTTAGTATTAACATTTTTATAAATAAATGCATATTTTTAGAAATTTGCACTTCTAAAGACTTGAGAAATCTTTTAAGCAAAAAAATTACATAGCACCTACCTAAAGCTTGTGCTAGTCTGCTTTTTCATGCTACTGTCCTGATTTGACAGCCTCTCTTATACGATCAGGGTCTCAAACATCATTAACATTTCAACCGTTCTAAGAATTTTATTCCAATTCTTATTTAACCAATATTCTCTAACCGATAACAAGGGAATCCTTAAAATTCTATACACATGCACACTTTTTATGTTCATACTCATTCTTATAGGTTCAATAGTTAAAACCCTTAATTTCAATAATAAATTTTAAGAACATATAAAGCAAACTTTTGGACCCCCCCTCGAAATTTTAACCAGACCTATCTCTTAAGGTAGCAAAAGTTCCTTTCTAAATTATATGAAATTCTCTTTTCACATAGTCTCAAAATATATCTTTTAGCACAATTCTTTACATCATTTTAAATTAAGAAAATTTAAACCCCATTTTTACTATTATGTGGCGAAAACCACCACCGAAAAGGGGATATGAATTTCTTCCAAATTTTCCTTTTAAATTCTTATTATTCAACCTTAAACATTTCACTTAACACAACTCAACCCAATTTTCATAGCAACTAAGTCAACAAAGTCCAGTTCTTTTTTATTTGTTCAAGCCGAGACTTCTCACCAAGGGAAACATGTAATGTTTTTTTTTTCTAATTCTCATGTGATTTAATTTCATGCCCAATAATCAAACACAATATATAACATAATCAAACATATATTCCATGTCAATTTGAATTAACAAATTCAAACCCTCCTATACACTAAGTTGGTCGAATATCACACATAAAAAAGGCATGGATTTTTCTTCAAAATTTCTTTTCAACTTCACATTAGCTTTTCATTTTATACTTAACCTAACATAACTCAATTCAAATTTCATAACAATTAAACCAACCAAATTCATTATTCCTTTATATATACACGTAGGCCGAAACTTCACACCAAAGAAGGAACATAATTTTCTTCAAATTTTCCACAATTCTCATGTTACCAATTAGTTTTTCATATCTAAGAACATAATTCCAAAAACAATTACCATTACAAACAATCAAACCTATATAACCCAACATTCCACAATATACATACAACACAATAAACTTCAAAACATACTAGAATTGAAATGAATCATGATAGGAGTGGTTGTTACCTCCTAATAACAAGAAATCAAGAAGAAATTGCAAGAAAAAAATATCCAATTTTCTTCACCTTCTGCTCTTACTCCCTCTAACTCCCAATTTCACTTTTTTCTAAGCTTAAAATCCTTTTTAAACTTTGCAAATCTTCTCTTAATTCATTAAAAACTCTTTTTAATTCATTAATCCACTTCTGATGCTAAACTTAATTAGCCCATCATTATAAAATAATTAGGTTCATGTACTTTCTTACACAGATTAAATTGATTAAAGTTTATTCACATGCATTTCCAATACCTTCACAGCACTTTGTTCATTATTATTCCACTCATAATTACACATTGCCCACTTTTCTTCCCTCCACAGACCTTCGATCCAAACACAAACTACATTAACAATGCTTTGAATCCATGCTTCACCAACAAATTTCAACTTTCTGTTTCTTTTTTTAGCTGCAGTGTTTCTTCCAGCTCCTGCACATTCATACACTAACATATACTTTTGTGTAACCGTTCTTTTCATTTCATCTTATTTTACATCATCTTATTCACAATTTACACTTGTAAATAACAACATACTCCCCATATGGAGGTTTATTCACCAACTAATATGGAGGTTTATTCACCAACTAATATGGAGGGATGAGATCTACAGCTACCATAAACCCGTCCTTGGGAGCATGAAACTAATCTTCCTCCTAACATTTGATTCAAACATGTGTTCAGTGAAATCACACGCTCTTCACTTTATTCTAAATTGCCACGCATCATTGCTTGAATCAGAACTCAGAAACATTATAGAAGAAAAAAATTGTTTCAAGCTGAGCACCACCAAATTCGTTTCCATCATCAGCTAACATTGATTAAGAGCCAAAGCCTAAGTGAGCTAGCACCCATTGAAGAGGGCAACTTGCAGTAACTATTAAACAATAATTCATTTGGTCAATAAAGAAAATATTCAATTGAAAGAACGAAAATGTTCTCTCTTTTTTTTCTTTTTGTATAAGCAGAGAAGGAGAGGGTAGAATTAAAAGGAAAACATGCAGACTTGTATTAGTACGCTACTGGGGCACAATATTTTACATTTTAGCACATAAATTGTTATACATTTCCACAATTTTCTGGTGAGAAGAAATTAGTAAGTGTAGAACTCCAGAAGTTAGTCACACCTGCTTCAAATCAGGCCCGGAGACGCGCACCAAATGTTGAGCTTTTGCCTCGTGTACAATGGTGAGCTTTCTGGTCCAATGGAAGCAAACATTGCAGAACCTAAGAAAATGCACGAATATTGATTGAACAAATTCTGAAATTGGGATGCATTGTATGAGAAAGTTGAAATAAGGTACAAATTAATACCATCAGGCTGAGCTATGCAGATTGCACAAAGGGGAAACATGGGGGTTTAACCTTCTAGAGCATATGTCTGGACCTGCAATCCATATAAAAACGATAAAACAAAAATAAGAACTGAGGGGCAAGGAAATAGCAGGGAAAGGAACCAATGGACATGAACATTCTAAGGCACCAGACAAACCACCAACTTTGCATTGAGTGAAGTCACTTGTTATTCTACAGAAAAACACTTGAGAAACCAAGGCTAGCTCAATAGGCACTAACAATATCATCCAAATAGAACTAGTTGACCTAGCACATTTTCCACTGCATGGCAACCCTTGTTCATATTTCCATGAGGTAAACAATAATGTCCGAACAAGACAACATGAACCACCCAGATCTTTTGGGAAAAGCTCAAGCAGCTACCTAAACCCAATCCCAATTTGCATTAAAATGATGTCTAATGGTAAAAACTTCAGATTAGTCATTAGATACTTGATAGACCAGATATCATAGCAAATCTCAGAGCTGCTGAAAATGAGTGCACGGGGAAAAAAACAAGGCAAAATGCTCCAAAGGATTGATAACCCCTAGTTAATTTCCATGATTAACAGATTTCTTTTACATCCTTTTTTCCCTTTTTACATTTGACATGACATAAAAGTGCTTTCTTTTTATTCGATGTGCAACTGCACTAGTGCTCGTTTCTGTGATCCAGATAAGATTTATAAATGGAAGCATGCATAAAATAAGGGAACTGAACACTGGCATCTTCTAATCAATAAAAGAAAATAAAGCAACCTTTCATTTATAAAGCAACCTTTCATTTTATTCTACCTCAGTCAAGTTCTCTTCAGGAAAGTGATTTGGTCTGGTACAATTAACACCATGGACACCATCATACTTGAGGACTCTAAGTTTCCCTTCCTGTAGTTTACCGAAAACTGTTATGCAGTTCAAAAGTATAGATTAATAAGATGAACATGATCAGAGAAAGGTGCACACCTTGGTTCCATAGACAAGACCTCCTCCGGCAAAGGGATGAAAACAAGCAACATTGACCTCATCCTCTGCGCTAGGAAGCACTCTCACAAGTTCCATATCCGAAACTCTGTAAACCTAATTGACAGAAACAGAGGACTAGAGTTGCAAGACTGACATGCCAAATTCCAGAGACAGTTACAGTATGAAATATAGGTAGGATATAAACCCTTGCTGCTAAACATAATAAGTTCACTATTTATGTTTTTTCCAAATAATATTTCTTTTCCAGAATAAAAACCATCATTTCAATAATAGTGACAATTGCAACCGTGACTCTGGGTATTAATTGGGAAGTATATAACCCATTGGCCATAACATCTTTGCACATTTACGCTCAAAGAAACCTTTTTCCAGTAGTACAAACTCCAATTTTCCATCTAGTATTAGCACAATCACCTGCAGACTTTTCTATTCAAAATTCATTCCTTCATCGATCATATAGAAAAACTATCTCACTCAATTCACTGTCAGCACATCACAAACTATGTTTGCTAGAGCAACAATTTTCTGCTTCATAGGAAAGCCACCTCAATTAATTCCACTCTTGCCAGTGCAACAATTGTGAAAGCATGACAACGTTAGCAAATAAAGCAGAGAGATGGATTGTTTTTACATGAATGAAGCATAAATCCATACAGAAAAGGACACCTTATCACAAAATAACAATCACCCAACAGAAAATTCTCAAGTAAATGGGAATCAAGAATAAAGACAAAAGGCAGGGAAAGAAAATGAACTTTATACCTCCAGAACTGTATAAATAGGTGTTGTCGTTTCCCCATCAATGACAATGCTTTTTAGAAGGGAGCCATGACGTCGACCATAAGCCAGTAAAATGTGCTCCGACATTGGTGAGAACTGCACATGGCATCAAATACAAAGCACAGTAATATCAACCAACAAGGAAATGTTAATAAACAAGCAAAACATCTATGACCTTCACCATCTACACCAACATAATTAGAAATCCATACAAATAAGATAGACATATTCAAACTGGTATTTAAAAGAAAAAAAAAAGTATACCAGGACCAGATATTCTAGTATTTGCAACTTAAGTATCTTAAAAATATTATATCTGAATCGCAACATCTATATCTCAGAGCATCATGTCCGAAGGGTTCTCTTTCTTCCTTTATCAGGAAAAAAAAAAGAGCAATTGAGGATCTCAGAAGTCTAGAACACTAAATGAGTCCTCTTAGGGATTCCAGACCCCAAAGAAACTAATGACAACAATGACAAAAAGGATGTTGCCATAAATAATAGACCATGAATTACAGTTCAAAAGCCCTTTTGTTACCAGTTTAGCCAAATGCACTTAACACCCCAAGGAGGAGCACACAATGAATTACAATTCAAAAGTCCTCCTTTTGTTACCAGTTTAGCCAAATGTGCTTAATACCACAAAGAAGAGCATCAGCATATCCTTTACAAGCTAAATGCAATTGAATGTTGAGAATCCACATGAAAAATGGAGGGAGAACTAACAAGCAGTCACCCAGCAGAGTACAGGTAAGATTTGACCTTATTATGCTAACTATATGATAACCCATCAATAGGCCAAAAGATTTTGCATCTCAATGCAAAGACAAAGGCCTGCTCGTAATAGAAGTAGACCGGTAAATATGAAAACAGATACATCATACATGTTCCTTTCATCTATGAAAGATCACTGACCTGGATTGAAGTCAAACAATGAGCAGCTCTAATTGCACGTGACACAAGCACTGAACCAAAGCTGTATAAACAGAAAAGCCACTTTGATAGATAAGACAATCATTCATCTGGATTAAAGAACAAGAAAGAATCAAGTGCATTGTAAAAGTTGGATAGAATTTTACGTTGCCTCCTCCAGGGAATATATGCGAAGCTCGTACACTACTTGGTGTGCTGATATTGGGTGTCTAGTAGGGGAAGTAGCAGCCCCAGCATCTTGATGGACTAGCGTTTGTAAACCGGGATCAGCTTCCATATGGGGCAGCATACAAGCAACACAGGCAGCTAAATATCTTCCGCATGGTGAAAAATGAGCGCCCATTTCACTGAAAAAACAATAGCAGCCAGAGAGACACAAAGTGAACATTGAAAGGTCAGCCAAAATATATTAATAAAATGCAAATCCAAAAGATGACCAAGCTGTCCACTATGACTTAAGAAAAAATTTAAGAAGTGATGTGGTTATAATATAGAGTTCACTGAACATAAAGCAGCAATAAAAACGCCTCATCCTTGCTGGAGCAAGCAAAGAATATACTAAAAAATCAACAAATTAATACTTTCTTTTTGGTCAAAACAATTTAAATTCTATCATGCTGATTAATTAAGTAAACACCAAATTTGATAGGAAAAAGAAAAATTACAGCCTTCAGCATACCTACAAAGGACGGCATGAGGTATGGTTAAGCGACATTTGTCAGCATTGAGTGGAGCGCAAGGATGTTTTATGTCATGAGACCACACTCTAAGCTTTACAGTGCATGGTAACTCTGCAGCAGCTGCAGCTTCCAATGACGTGGCAATCTCAGACTGGATTCTATTAAATATGGGCTGATTATCACTACCTTCATGTCGCATATTAATGGGAGCCATACTTTCCCTGGATTCAGGCACAAAGAACCGGGAGCGTGAAATGCGAGGCCGAGAGCCAGATCTCCCAGAGACCCCGGAGATGCTGGTGCTGCCAGGCATTGCCAAAGAAGCCACTGCAGCTTCCACATTCTGAGTAGATAGATAAGATGTCAGTGAGGAAGGACCAATATACTGGGCTGAACGTTCACGACTACCACTACTAAGAGGAACTGTCGAGGGTCCACCAGCTTGGCTCTGACCCATTAACCATCCCTGCAAAAAGGGTAACTCCCACCACGTGGAGTCTCTAGAGGGTAGAATCTGCTGAAGTTGCCCAAAATCAGTGGACTGCTGCCTAATTGAAGTATTTGCAGGTACTCCATCCATTGCACTATTACCAACACCAAGCATCTCTAGATGAGCTGATTTTCCTTGAGGGTTCCCCCCTACAGGCGGCATTTCATCAGTCTCCATCGCGTCTTCTCTGGTGTTAGAAACTCCACCTCCCATTCCAGAAGGGAAAGAATTATTTACTATACCTTCTGCACTGGTATATGAACTAGAAGGGACTGCAGGAAATGTCTCCATGGGAGACACTAAGGGAACATATCTGTCTGTTGCATTTGTATCCATTTGAAGCTGCATTGAAGTAGAGGACTCCACTTGCATTGTACTTGAAGTGACAAGTCTATTAGCATCTATTCTACTATCATCTAAAGAAAATGAAGGCACGAACAAGAAAGGCAAGGACACAAGTGGTAGTTCAGAAGCCAAGCTAACACAATCACCAGACTGACCATTTGTGACAAAAACAGCAGGAGGAGGATATCTCAGGTAACCTGGAGATGTTGCCCGTGTCATAGAAGAATCTGAAGAGTCAAGATCATTGACCTGCATATCAGTCCAAAAATGTAATCTACATGATAGAATGAGTAAGTAATCAAATAAATGACCTTTGGGTTATTCACCTCAGCAGTCAAGAGAAATGGAGCACCGTGCGGGTGAAAATGCACTGCTCGAAGAGAGCGCCTAGTCTTCAATACAATAGTTGGCGAAGACGCCTCCCCTCTCTTATTGTAGTGCCATATGTACAACTGACACATGAGATTAAATGCCAATGCTATGTTAAACTATATATTCAATGCAACACATGCCTTTCAAGTAATGAGAAGAAAAAAGTTTGTGTGAGTTGAGCAAAATTAAAGTAATATTCAATACCTTGTGACCTGATGCAACAGCAAGCAATTCTCCTTCTGCATGGAAAGCAATGGAAGCAATAGGACGATCTGTGAGGGGAAACAAATTCACCAGGTCATACACGCTCAACAACTACAGAAAAAGAAAACTGCATAAAAATAATCAATGTGTAGAACTGAACTTACAGAAATCACGGGATCCTATACACTCTGATGTGTTTGCATCCCATAAGCGAACTTCATGATCCAAGCTTCCACTTGCAAGAATTTCTGGATGCAGTGGGTGGAACCTGACCTATAAAATTAGGGTCTTTAATATGGAAAAGATAACTTAAAGGTTGTTCATTTTCAAGAAAAGGCACTTGATTTGAGCTGAAAAGCAGGGTTAATAGCTTTAAATGGGGAGAAAAGGAAAGAGAAGGGAGATCAACAACAAAACTGTGATTGTACATGAAAGATAATGGGAAATGGTTGTAAAACAGAAAGGAAAGGGAAGCAGTCGCCCTTGAGAAAATGCAGTTTTTGTATTTGATAAATTGTAGACAGGTAGACTGCTATAGTACTAAATGAGTATACCGCAGAAAGATAGTTATAATGCCCTAACCGAAAAAATCAGCATGTTCACTGAATATATTCTATTCCCATTACTTTTTAGGAAGACATCTCAGTGGAGCAGGATTAAAAAAGAAAGTGTTAGAATTTAAAATTTGAGTATATGCCAAATAATTGCGTCAAATTTATCCATTATCCATTTATACGTAGCTGGCCAGAATTACAAAAGATCAAGAAAATTAGCGATCCTTGCAAAAAAAAACAAATTCCAACCTACCACCCAAGGCGTCCTCCGATGACCCATCAACACCTTTAAGCAGATTCCAGTTTGGCAATCGATTATCTTCACTGTGTGATCACCACTGCATAAAGAGAGAGAGAGAGAGAAGTGAGTACAACTTCCAGTTGGTGCAGGCATGACCAGGAAAAGACCAGAGTAGGAGGACTTGCTGCGTAGAAGCGAGTGTTTTTCCATCAGGACTAAATGCTGCTGCTATAGTCGACCTCGGAGGAGGCACCAGTGGGCAATACTGCGCCGATAGATGCCGCAACGACTCAGCCTCAGCCCTAAAACATGAGCAAAGAAACTCAGAACACGAAGCAAGCAGCCCACAAAGAGAGCTTAAAATCAGCGCAATTACCATGAAATAAGACCGCGTTTCGCATCTCTAGCTGGTTCAGTTTTCGGCACGGATGAAGAATTATAATTCCATTGCGAAGCTTCTCCCCACCGCCTTTTTGGCGTGTGTTTAGTTCTAGGACAAATCTCTCTCTGCACTAACAAACACAAGGCGTTTCTACCACTGAAACATATAAGAAAAAATCAGAACAAAAATATAATCAATTTTCAGTAAATTCTAGCTAGCTCTCTCGTAAAGAGTCAAAATTAACGACTCGTTATGAATCTGTGAATAGAAATAAGAGTTTGTTAATCAGAAATTAAACCTAAGAAGAGGAGGATTGAGGGGAGGATTTCGATCCAGCGGCAAGGAAACTGGGGTCATTTCCTTGTTTGCACAATGAAGGGTTCACATGGAGAGGGGATTTCGAATGAAGCAGCTGCAATGGTGTTGAGGAGAAACCCTAATTCATTGATTGATAGATTTGAATTTGAATTTGCTGTGGAGGGGTGAAAGAGGGAGGGAGGGTAATGTTATGGGTGTTGGATTTTATTTTTGGACATAACCTAGTAAGAGGAGAGAGCAGGAAGGTGAATAATAAAATGTGTGCGCCTATGGCCTCAGAGAGAGAGAGAGAGAGAGAGAGGGAGAGAGAGAGGGAGAGGTGTTAAAATAACAGAAAAATCTTACAGATCCCCGTTGAAACTACTACTTATTAAAGTGTCTGTAAGGAGTTACGACAACTTCATATTGGATGTCCTGATTAAGGGATAACTAGCTCCCTAACAGAGGATGCTTTCTATCCACTAGCTCACTCTTGGTTAGATGTGTTCAAAAAAATAAATCAATCCATCAAACTGAAAAAACCAAAAAAAAATTAATTGAAAAAACCAAACAGATAGAAAAAACTGAATAAACCGATTAAAAAATAAAAAAACCACCCGGTCCGGTTCGGTTCCGGTTTAAAAAAGCTTAAACCGATTGAACCGGACCAAACCGAACCGGTTTAAAAAAATGTATAAAAAGAACAATCCCTAACCCTAAATCACTTACCCCCTTTCCAGCCGCCAACCCCCCCTCCCCCTCCAGCCTTCCCCTTTTCCCCTTCCCCTTCCCCTTCCTAGAATCCTAAATCACTTTCCCCCTTTCTAGCCGCCACCCCCCCTCAAGCCTTCCCTTCCCTTTCCCCCTTCCCCTTCAAGTTTCACAATCCAGATGCGAGGGAACCATTATTCAAGAAATCCTACCTTTGATAGTTATACAGTATAACTTATACTAGTTCCATCCTTGTGCTGAGCGGAGGCAAGCTTTGAGATTCTCTACATACCTCAAAAGAAAAGGTTTTGCTAAAGCCAATATGGCATTCACAGCTAGCCAAAGAGCCAAAGACCCAAGAAAATTTATGGTCAATTAGCTCTCTCCGGGACCTCCATTCCCCGTCCCCCCATATCAGCCTTCCCCTTCCCCTTCTGAGGCCCTATGTGGAAGACTTTGATTGCTGGTTGCTTTTCTTGATTTTCTAAGTGGTTGCTGTGATTAATAGCTTAGATTGATATTTGATGTCAAATTTTTCTTCGATTTAGCTCAATGATGTAGATTAGTCCGGTTTTTCTGGTTTTTATGCTAAAAAACCGACCCGAACCGAACAAAACCGGTTCGGTTTGAACCAGTTCTCGGTTCAGTTCAAGTTATATTAATAAGGAATACTATTTTTCGGTTCGGTTGAATTTTTAGGTTAAAACCGGACCAAACTGAACCGTGAACACCCCTACTCTTGATATTAGTTAGGATTCAGAGCTTAAAAGGTGTAATAAATAAAATTTTGATTTGGTACACATACCAAATCCATAAAAAATGTACTTGTAAAGTAAATTATGATAGTAGTTGTTTTTTAAAATATTTTTCATTTAAAAATATATTGAAATAATATTATTATTTTTTTCTTCAAAACAATCTAAAAACATTTAAAAAAATTAATTTGAAGCAAAACAAATAAAAAATTTTCAGATTTTTTCAAAAACATTATTGAAATGCAAACAAACAGGCTCTAAAACTCCTTGTGAAGTTATTGTGTATCTATTTGCATATTACTATTCACTATAATAGTATAATTACTATGTTGCCTCTTCATCATTTAATCTTTTAGCTGGGCTTCGGGGTGGGGTGGTCTTTTCACCATGACTTAAATGTCTTTTGTTAATTGTGCGGGTTTACGATAGTAATTTTGTTTTTAAATGCACTGTAAAATTACTCATTTAACCCTAGAATAAAATAATCAAATGCCTACTCTTCAAAGGCATTTTTTATTTTTATTTTTTTAGAATAATGTGATTACTTTGATACCCTTAAATACAACCAATTAAACTCTCATTCAAGGGCTTTTTTGTCATTTTACTTTGCTTTTAATGTAAATTTCAAGGGTGTTAAGGGGCATTGTTGTAAATTATATTTCTTAAATATAATTTAAGAAAAAACATGTTGGCGCATGCTCCGTATACACCAATGTGTGGATGGCCCTCATGTCGTTCTAGCAGCGCGTGATGGGCTATCCAACCACCAAACACCGCAATATGGTGTAATTTTTGGAAGGTCTTGGCGTCCATAACCCGATGAGGCAATGCGTGTACCACCATTCACGATGGTGTGGCACTGGCAACCATTTTTTTTCCTCTTCTACCCTCTCTCCTCACCTAAATTTTCATGTCAACCCCTTCAAAATTCAAGAACAGCCCTTTAGTTTGTTGGTTCTTCATATTTGGTCCTCTTTTCTTTTTAATAATAATTTTTCTTATCTTGAATAATCTATAAAATCAGTATCTTTTTAATTTCACCCCCTATGTGTTTTAATCTTTTTGCTGTTTTTTTTTCTTTTGCAAGTTTTTTATCAATATTTTTTCAACGATTCCGTCCTTTAAAATTAAATTGGACAACATTTAAGCTTCTTGATTAAACTCAGATCCATGATTTAACAAGTTGCAGGATTTTTAGATTAGATCAGGTTTAGGATGTTCATCTAGGTTTGTTTGGTTTTTCCTTCTTTTTTTAAGCCGATTTTTTCTGATTTTTTTTAATTTTATTTTTTTGTGGTTTTCCTTCAATTAGGTTAGCATTGAGTTGTTTGATAATCTTAATAAGATTAGATGTAGTTCTTTTTATCTTCTTTTTCATTGTTTGTTTTGTCAATTTATTTATTATTGTTGTTTTCTTGTATTATTTAAATTATCACTTGAACCAATAGCTTGAAACTTGGAATTTTTTTAGCTTATCACCTTTTTAACATTAAAAATTTTTGTTTGACCCGCAGCAAATTGCGAGCAACATATCTAGTACACAACTAATTGTAATTGTCAGATAGAGAGATGGTTCACTTTATAACATAAAGCACTCTGAATTGAAGCAGTATTTTTTTTGTTTACACACACACACACACACTAGAATAGAATAGAACAAGAAAAACCAATATAAAAGAATAAAACAAGAAATACCAATATAAAAAAGAAAACTAGTACGTGGCGTTGTTACACTGAGAATGATCTACAGATTTGGTCACAGGTTTCCAGTCGATATATTAGGTTTGGGAATAGAAACAAATTTCTAATGTGAATGAAGAGGCAAGTCAAAGACAAGATCCTCTACCAAACACAGAGCATACTTAGATTTGCAGAAATATAATTTTTTACAAGAATGTAAATATAATATGAATAAGATAGAATCTTACTTAAATTTGTATTAGAAATCAATACAGGAGATATTGGTTACAAAGGAGATATTGGTTACAGGAGAGTGTTTTAAGACAAAATTTTTTGTTTTTCCCAAAATGTGCTCTACCTTCTATGGCTCAAGGGGTCTCCTTTTATAATGAAGTTGCCATGAAAAAGGCCAAAATGCCTTTTTGGAAAGCCTGAAGATTCCTTCTAAAGTGTTGTAGTAAGCCATGTGCTCTTGTTTTCAATGATCAAGAGATGACAATTTGAAAATTGCCCATGTTTTTCGTGGGGTTTTCTTTTGTTATCTTCTTATCAATGACAACTGATTTGTCTTTTTGTAGCATCAGGTAATGTTGTAGAAAAAGGCCTAAAATAATGGGCCTACAAATGGAAAGGGGCTCAAAACAGATGAGCTTAAAAGACATTAAAAATAGGCTCAAAACAAGTTAGCCTAAATACTTTTTTTTAAAAAAAAAAGATTTTGTAGAGATGGCAGGATGCCATAACAATCATCTTTATTTTCATCACCTAGAGAAGTATATGATCCTGAGGATGATGAGGTTGAGGAAGAAATCAGAAATTCTCCTTTTTCGTTGTTTATGAGTTGCCTCATGACTTCAAAATATTCTTCTTTGGACTTGGCAGTCGCCAAGAGTGTTGCGGCATGGGCCTTTTGGGCAAGGAAAAGGGATTGGGACTGGTCTTGTAGAGGTGGTGGTTCTTTGATACCATGTGTAACATTCCCATTTCCGGGATAAAGCAACGTTCTCATGTTAACTGATAAACAGAGTGATTAAATTTTTTTTCTATATCTATTCATTGTGGTTGTATTAAAGTCCACCGAAATTTCGATGGAGTCTCCCCTATACCGGGAGGTCCCAAGTTATCGACATACGACCTGTTTACACTTCTAATATACCGCATAACTCAATTCAACCCAATCATCCTGGGTCTCAGTCCCACAAACATCATCATTCATATCAACCACAATGTTTATGATATACATTGTACAACAATTATCATTATGGATGGATAAAGATATAAACATGCATACATGGAACATAGTTATACAAACTACAAACTTAAATTCATCTATTCAAGTTTAAACATCAATTATACAATTTGAGTATATATAAACGTTGTAATATTACCAAATACAAGGGTATACTCCTAGGACCTAAATTACAAAAAGTGAACCCAAGCTAGAATCTACTCCTATCGTGCATGCGATGACCCTGAAAACAAAATACATATTATTGAAATATGAATATCACAATAATATAGCAATACAAATATTCAGCAATTTAAAAAGGCAAACATGCATTCATATTTTATTCACTCCTCCCTTTTGGTTTTCATTGGAAACTCTTTCTCCTTCAACTACTAAAAACATTTTCCTCTTCCATTATCAACCTCCATTTAAGATCTCATAAGACCACCCATGATTATTTCCGCTTAACACATTACCGATACCAATTTCATTGTTATCATCATCACCATGTAGGAGTCGATGCAAGGTGATCCCCTTACCCGGGATCCTAACATACACTAAATGTATGCTAGTTCACGCCCCAAATCACACTTCTCATATTTCCTTTGTCAACGATAATTTCATCCCTTGGCAATTCACACAACAACCGTTCAC
>Ga0307517_10004398_pt1 | contig 21646 bp, 10 predicted proteins | sample 23_EM_MG_FD_194515 | JGI IMG/M metagenome (GOLD analysis project Ga0307517, IMG submission 194515) | Populus trichocarpa ectomycorrhiza microbial communities from riparian zone in the Pacific Northwest, United States - 23_EM | ecosystem: Host-associated > Plants > Roots > Unclassified | place... | reverse complement strand
ATATCGGGGGGGGGTTACCTTTTTATCTTGTAGATCCTTATCAAGATCCACCAACCTTGACTTTAATCTATTTGTGAGGTTCAAAGCAACATCATCACTGAATGGGGCATTAGGAAGAGGACCTAGATTATGTCTTGTATACATTTTTTGGATATTGGAATCTCTTTCATTCTTCAAGGATGCATGAGCCTAATTTTCAAAAGAAAGGGAGTCATTTGCAAGCTCTGCCATAAATTAAACAGTTTTTAAATATCAAATGTGAATAGTTTCATTAGCATTACCTCAGCTTCAGTCTGAAGCCTGCTGATCTCTCGGATATACTCATTAATGTTTTGCTTAAGAAAAGAACCCTTTGTCTCCATGTCATTCATTTCCCTCTCCAATTTGCAAATATTCGATTCCAAACTTGCAATCTTTTCGTCAAACTTGGTTTTCCACTCCTGTAGTTCTTCATCAGTGTCTGAAACAGAGAGAATTGTACATGAAAAATAAGTAGAGAATGATTTCAGAAAATCAGCATCTTCCTTTACTGCTCAAGGAATTGGTTCTAAAGACATGGTAATAAGCACACACATCTAAGACTTGACATATATGTGTATATGAATATGAGATATGCAGAAAAACAATATTGCTGTTCCCATGCATGGCAAACCTTCATTTTCTTCAGCAAGAGCTGCATACTGCCTCTGCTGCTCCCTGAACAAAGTGCTTCTTTCAGCAGTCTTGATTGTTATTTGGTCCTGTAATTTTCTCATATCTTTCAGAGTTACTTCAGTATGATGAATTTTTGCATCCAAATTCTGAAGGTTACTTTCTAACTCCTGACTTTGGACTTTTAAAATTTCTGTTTTCTCTTGATCTTGACCAATGCTTTCCCGAAGCTGTACAAACAAAACTTGACATCAATAAGTGCTACATAGAAGCACCTTCATACCAACTTTATGCTTATTAAGTGTTACACTATCACTTGGCCCAATCTAGCAAAATGAAAAGGAAACATGCACTAAGTCAATGTTTAAATAGACAGCTCAATCAAAATAATGAGTTAAGAGCTTCCATCCAATACTTTTGCCTTTTCTTTATAAAAGAAGAATGCTTGATTAAAGAAAAGAACGTACAAAAACTTATTGGAGAATAAATCATCCTCCAAACAAAGGGAAAAGGAAAGTCCTTAAGAAAAAAATAAAGCATGGTCCAATCCTCCTGAAAGTCAGCTAGGGAAACTCCCTAAAAGCTCCTGAGCCACGAGACCACAAGGATGCAAGAAATATTGTCCTAACCCTCACCCCACTTGTCTGGAGAAGAAAAGATTGCTAAAAACCCTACGACTCCTAGTTATCCAAACATACCTAAATGACAGCAAAACCAACACAAAGGCACAGAATCCTACATTTCCTCCAATCTGAAATCTTACTACAAGCCATGCTTCATCTCTGAAAGTAAACAATCCAAGCCACAGGATCCACACTACAGGGCAACATTACTTTTAAGATATACTTATCACAACAGGCTGTGATTCTACAGGTGAAGCCTGATCAAAATTAAGTGCTTAAATGACATGAAGCCTAAAATAGAGTGAAAACCCTGACAGCTTCAAATTTAACAAACTATTGAGTGATATCCACAGCCCATGATATTTAATTCACTGGAACAGCAAATGAAGATCTGAGTTTTGGATCCTACATAGTTATTGATAATAAGAAAAACAAGTGCTGAAAGCACACTACAAAGCAAAAGAAAATCACTGTCCATGTCAGTTATTCGGACCAAGTAAATGAATTTTCCAAATGCATTTCAAAAGGAAACATTATAGGTCATATTCCTAATAGTTTAATGTCAACAGTGATGTCATGTTCTAATGCAGAAGAGAAATTATAATCCGCCCATAGTCTCGTTCATTGATGTAAAGACGAGATCACACTCCGGTTCTTCACTACTAGTTTGACAGAGAATGCAAGCATACACTGTTGCCACTGCCTTTCATGAGAAAGAGAGAGATTGAAGGATTGAAATAGAGATACTATATATTCCAAATAAACAATGATATTACAACTTTCTTAGCAGTCAGAAGATCATTTGCAAGACAGATTATCAATTCGTCATGAAATTACAAAAAGAACTGCCATAGTAAATAAAAAAGTAGAAAAAATAAGACCTGAAAAACTAATAAATATGACCAGCTTGCTATAAGAAGAAAAGGATGGAAAAAAGAAATACAACCTTATATGCAGCATCCTTCAAGGTTTGAAGATTCTCTAATTTTAGTTTGTATGTCTTTATCTCTTGAGCTTGATCCTTGTGAAGCTTTTTGATGACCTCCAAGGCTTTTGTATATCTGTTTAATTGAGCATGGCAAAAGTATTATTAGCTTCTTGCTAAGGATCAGCAAAATGCTTACCAAAATGAAATGAAGTGGGCACCAAGTGATAAAATATCTGTTTAATTGAGCATGGCTTCAATGTTGTATTGCATAAACTTTTTTGCATTCTTTTATATATAATCCATGTCATGAACACATTCAATCTTAAAACATCAACAAATAGCAGGAAACAATTTCCCTAACTGTTATTATTTTGCAAAGATTAGCATTTTGAATCTGCTTTGTTTTGATAAGTGGTATTTAAAATATAGATAGGATGCTTTTCATGCTCTTGATCACCAAGAAAGACATCACTTGAATACTTGAGCTCTATATCAATCTTTGATCTTTACACTCTCATTTCTTACAAACATTTATTTAATAATGCGTGTTTCAACTGTAGCTTTCACTCTTACAATTTACTGTAGAGTGAAACTTTAAAACAATATCAAGTTCATTCTCTGTTCCAAGAAAAAAATGAGTAAACTTGCAAAGTCGGAGATAAAATTAAATAAGGTACTAAGAGACTTCTTGTTTACGTGTTCTAGAATGCATATTTCACATACTCGAGACCATCATACAGTGTAGTAAAGAAAGCAAGTTAAAGCAAGAGAATACAAGTGAAGCAATTAAACACAATTAACCACAACGAAAAAAGCAAGTGGCTGTAGCAACTAACGGCACACTCAGTGACAGATGATAACTATAAAATCTTTTCTCAATATTTCAGGGGAAAAGCTCAAAGAATACCGAGTAGCAGAGAAGATATCATCGAATTTCTTCTTTAACGTAGAAGGATCTTGTAGAGGCCAATTAGCTTCATCCTGGTGCACGAATATAACATTTTCTAGAATGGCCTTCGAGACACCCATCAAAGCAGGAATTTCTCGATCCATATCAGCACATCTATAGCTAAGGCAGACTTTCTGCATTCCAACAACAACCAAGAAAAAAAAGTGACGACCGTATCAAGATTCACACAAGATAGTGTTAAAAAAACACGCATACATTTGCATCACAACTACCCTAATTTTGCCATGAAAGAATATCCATTAGCCTTACACTAATAATCTGAACCCTAACAGGCTGCTATCAATTTTTTCTCCGTGAAACCTTCAATTCTAACAAAACAACAAGAATTCATAGAAATGTTACCTCTCCAGTATGTGGATTGATCGTTTGAAGCACACTCTCAATGGCTTTATACTCCATTTTTGACGCCTTTTGTGTCAACTGAAATGACCTTATACACACCACATCCTTCGCGGCCGCGGTCTTAAACCGCAGCTTAATTTGCCCCTTCGTCTCCGTTTCACCGGCAACCTAACAACAACAGATAATCAACTAATTAACCAACCGGTCCTCTCAAAATTAAAAAAACAGAGAGAGAAAAGTTAGAGTTACCTTAGGGTCATGGATGAAACTGTGACCAGACCTAGCATTCGGAGGCAACTCTCCGGTGCATGCAACTTTCAAGCACTCTATTATCGTCTGTAAAAATAAATAATATTTGTAAAAAAAAGGAAATTAATAAGGAAAGGAAATGATAGTGATGATTATTACGGTTTTTCCAGCGCCGTTGGGGCCGACGATGAGAGTAAGAGGCCTTAAGAAGGTGATGACGTGTTTGTTTTCCGGGTCGAAGCTCCGGATTCCTTTTATCAGCATCTTGTCTACTGTACTCATCTTTGATTGATTGATTGAAGAAGAGGAACAGTTTCAGTTTTAGCGAGAGAGGGAAGAAGAAAGAGAGAAATGCATCGTCGTTTCTTAAGGAGTGTTTCAGTGTTCGTGTTTGTGTTTGTGTTGGTGGTGCGTGTTGAAATTTGGAAAGGAGGGAGGGGGAGGGAGGTTTTGGCACTTTTGAGACTTGTGATGTTCATGTCATGAATTTATATTTTATAGTGTACCTATTTATTATATTATATGTTTAGAATTGTGATGAGAATTGTTTTTAGCTTAAAAATATATAAAAGTATTTTTTTTATTTTTGATATAATATATTAAAATTATAAAAAATATTAATTTAATATTTTTTTAAGTAAAATTTATTTTTAAAATACATAAAAAAACAATTCACTCCACTTTTAAACACTACTAATAAAACCTAATCTAGGTTGGGTTATAAAAAAATAAAGTAGTTGTATCAAAATAATTTTTTTAAGTTTTTTATATTATTATATTAAAATTATTAAAAATACTAAAATATAATGTTTTTTTAAATGAAATATATTTTGAATTATATCTAAAAATAAAAGTTATTGTACTCGCAACACTAGAGTTATAAAATTTAATTCGGATCGAGTTATACAAAAAAATAAAAAAGTTGATATTAAAAATATGACTAATTAAAACTTATTAATATTTTAAAATTAAAATAATATTATTTTCACTTTAAAAAAATTAGATTAACCCATTCATAATCTACTATCCGGATCTTATATTAATCAACCAATCATTTGATCGGACTAAATTTAGGTTAACTCATTCTATTTATAATTGACATCTTACACCAAATCAACTATAGGTTTAATAATTCTATTTAAAATCTTAAATAAAATATAATAAACTTCTTAAATCATAAAGGGTAAAAGGATTCATAAAATTCTCGTGCATGACGACTATACAAGTGAGTGTGTGTATAATAATAATAAATTACAATTTATTTTATCAATACTTTATTTTGATCATCATAAAAATTTTAAATATGTTTAAAAACCTTAATAATAATACCTTAAGATTATTTTAGATTACCATTACAATTATAAATTATTACATTACAAAGAAAAAAAATTAAGCCAGACTAAATCATTGTTTTTCTAGTGTTTGGTTAATATTTTATTAAAGAAAAAATGTAGATAAAGTTGATATAAATATATTTAATTAAAAAAATAAAAATTAATTTTAAAGTAAATTTTTATTTTTATATATATCCCATCAATCTTCCCAATCAATGATCATTGCTTCTCAGTTAAGGGAGAAAAAGCTTTTCTTGAAACACATAATTCCATCGTTCCTTAACTTATCTCTTCTCTTCCTTTCCCGTCCTCTCTCCATGCGCTGGGAAAAGAAGGAGCATAAGCAAATGGAGGAGCTTGAAAAAGAAAGGGTTTTTTTTATATATATAAAGGAGAGAGGGGGTGGTTTCATTTGGCAACAACACAACACCAATCATTGGTTAGAAGGGTTCCATGGTTTAGGGTTCGTGATTTGTGCTTCAATTTGGAAATTGAAAAAAAAAGAAGTTTTTTTAGAGAGGAGTATAAGGGTGAATTAATTTGGCAACAACACAACAAGTAATGGCAGACATTGACTAGAAGGGTTCCATGGTTGAGGGTTTGTGATTTGTGCTTAAGTTTGGGAGCTAGGGTTCCATGGTCGAGGGTCTGTGTTCAAGTTTGGGAGCTGGGGTTGAATTTGAGGTTCGGGGCTTTGTTGATAGGCTTGGAAAAGGGAGGAGCAACAGGAGAATCGGTTGCAGCCATTAACGAGAATATTGGAGTCAGTGTTTAAGGTTTGCTGTTTGTTTTGAATTTGGAAATTGGAAATTGAAGTTTCGTTGATTAGGAACAACACGACGAGCAATGGAGTTCCTGACCATGGATTTCATCCTGAGCAAGTTGTCTTTGTTCGAAATAGGAGGACGCGGAGATACTTCTTCAACAAATGAAGAGCATAGACCTAGAATAAAACAAGTTTGCTCCACAATAATATATTTTTTAATTTTTAAAATTTTTTAATATCAGCATATCAAAATAATCTGAAAATATAAAAAAATTAATTATAAATAAAAATAAAAATTTAAAATTTTAAAAAAACACGGTTTCAACCGCATTCCTAAACACTACCTTAATGTAGATTAGGGCATAGGTGATTTTTAAGAGATAACTATGGAATTTTTTCTTACCATCATATCCTCTTTCTTCATCCAATGCATTATCAATAATATTATATAAAAAATACAATCCAAGAGAAAAACCAACACATAATAAAAGATCAGATCGAGATAAGTAAGTTTCCTCATGTATTCTTGTTAAAAAGGCTACATATTATAGTGATGTAATGTGAATTCAAATATTGAACCTATTAAACTTCAAGTTTTAAATTAGAGGGGTTGATCTTGTACCATTAAATAATGGTGAAACATTTGTGTTTTGATGATGATCCAACTATATAAAATGGATCATGGATATGACTTGTGTTGAATGACTAGAATCAAAACAAAAAAAACCAAGACTTGTTCACTTTAAGTCCAAGCTGTTAAATAATTGACAATTGTTATGTCACGAACACTATAAACAATATTTTAATGATTTATACTTGTAGTCTTGAGATTTTATGCTTGTTATTTTATAATTTCATTATTGCTAGACATTCATAACCGTGATTGTATATAAGCATATGATTAATGATGATGTCCTAAAAATCCAACTAGTCTGGAAATAAGGCTTCCAAGTTGGACAATTGGTTAATCAATTGGTCCTGACAATCTCCTCCGTTCTTCCTTGTCAAGGTAGTTGAAAGTTTATATTTGGTCCTTGATTGACCAAAGCTGCTTGTGATTAATACCTGCAAAAGGTCCCCTTTGGTGGAGGTGAGGACTCTCTGATGCATAAATAAGTATCTTTTTAGAGAGAGAAAATACAAGAATATTCTAGAAAGAGATGTTATGAAAATATAAATGCAGTATAGAATTGGAGATTGTGAACCTTGTTATAAAGCTTTCATGATGTATTTATAGCCTATAAATTTTGTCTTTTTGTAAAAAAAAGGGTCTGCAGTGTAATTATCCTAATAGCATTTAATGAGGGATAAATATCACTTACCTGATGGGAATACATCTAAAAAGGGTCTTTGAATGACTTTTATACATCTAAAAAGGTGTTTGGAGATTCGAGTTTAAGACGTCAAGTGTAGTTAAGCCTATAAGACTGAGTTCTTCTCCGAGGTTAAAGTCAATTGAGGTTAGTCACTCCATTGGACATGCCATGAGAGTATTATCTTGGGCTTGGCTTACTACCAAGTCCAAACTCCTTGGGTCTGGCATGCGTGTTAAACCCATGTTATCTTGGGCTTGGCTGACTGCCAAGTCCAAACGCCTTAGATCTATCATGTGTGCGAAACCCACATTATCTTGGGCTTGGCACACTATTAAGTCAAAGTGTATTGGGTCTAGCATGTGTGTCAGACCCGCGCTACCTTAACAACGTATTAGGTCCGATGTTGAAGTTTTTCAGGGGCAAAATTAAAAGTTCAAGGCCAATTAGGGATGCAACTAAAAGAAATCAAAAGTCGAGGGACTAAATTGACATTTTGTTAAATCCCTAAATTAAAAACCCTAAAGGACAAAATGACAATGTTTTGACCAATAAAAGACAGACTAGACGACTTGTTGTCTGGTCTACTATTCATCTTTTTCTTTATTTTCACCCAAAAAAGTTGTTTGTGTGGCTACTTTTTAGTGGCATTTAATGTTTCATCTTTCAACCAAACTGATTAAAGCATACACCAACATGATGGCCTAACACTTGACCAAACCATAGTATGGTTCTTTCTGACCGATTGACACCACAACGGCCTCGGCGCCGCCCTAACGAGACCAACTCAGGCAGCCTTAAGTTGTCAAAATCTGACGATTCATGATGGCAACTTTGAACCAACGGTTGAGGTCCTTCCGGTTCAAATTAAGGGCTAAGATTTATGCCCAAAAAAGATAAAGTGTCCCTCTTCTACCCCCTATAAATAGGAGTGGATTCCATATCCTAAACATGAAAACATTTTAGGCCAAAGTTGGGAAAATCAGCTTTTTACCGTAGTTTTTTTTCTCCCCTCTCGGCCACCTCTTTTCCCCCGTCGTGCCTTCGTCATTGTTACCTCTATCGATCACACGTCGGATAACCCAACTCCACTAGGAACGTCACCAACAACTTTTTTGCCCAGGTAAACCTTCCCCCTGTCTTTTTTCTTCTTCTTCTCCATACCCCCCAGCCACTGAATGCAAAATTTGCATGTAATGATGGGTTGATTAATATGTAATGATGGGTTGGACCTGTTTCAACCCAACATAATAAAGAAAAACGAGTGTTATCGAGCCTCGACCGGCCCAACTAAACTAGGTCTGGGATCGAAGCCCATGCCCACATGGCTGGGCTAGCACGACCTAGACCAAAAAGAGAGAGAAACCAGGTTTGTTGGGCCACCAGTCGACCTCACCCGACCTGACTGGGTTCGGCCCAGATGGTCGGGTCGAGCCCGACCTATATAATAATAATAATATAATATAAAAAAACAAAAAAAAATCCAAAAAAATCCAAGAGTCCTTTCATAATATTTGTCATTTTCTTGCATGTTTTTCCAATAATTTTGCATAATACCGGGCTGTATATTTACACTGTAAGATATAGATCCAGTATTAAAATACTCAGTTTTCTTAAAAACTTTTCTTAAAAAAATTGAAAATTAAAAAAAAATTAATTAATTTCCTCTTAAAAAAACAAAAAATATTTTGTTTTCGTGCATATGGTCAAATCTTAAAAATTTTCCAAGCATATTTTCATAAAAAAAAAATGGCATATTTCTCATGTTTTAAAATGTAAAATGAATATTATAATCATTTTATAATTATCTGTTTGGGTTTGGTCAAAACATCAAAAATCCTTCACTAATTATTTTGTTCACTTTATATTTAAAGTGTTATGATTTAGCTGTAGACTTTAATATTTGAGGGTATAAAATTACATTGTAAAGTATACACTTAAGTATTAAAGATACAAAGTGTGAAATAAATGTGGTGCTAAAATTTAGACCGTAGAATGGTTAAAATTTAACCTGATAAGGTAGAGACTTCCTCACGAAGGGAGATCTATCTTGAACCATAGAAAAGATCAATGGACATAAACATGACTTAAAAAAACAATCAAACAACAATGCAGCTTACCTTAGGTAGGATGCACCGAGGGTGATACATTTTCTTTTTGCACAACCAGTCTCTTACCCAGACTCTCGCAGATCATAGGTTTCCTAATAACCATGATACCAGTTGGTGACTCATGAACCTTATAATCATAACTTTTTTATTATACCTAAACCCCCTACTCAACACACACATCTCAAGAGACATACCTGCCCCATGACAGGATGGCGACTCCACTGGGGAATGCCTTGTTTGGTTAGACTAAAGTTTGATTGTTTGCCTATTTGTTTTAGTCTGTTTAATTTTAGCACATTTAACATGCATTTTTATACTACTTCATGCATAAGTACATCGGGTATGGATTAATGCCTTCATGCATTTTAATTTTTGTAAATAAACTTTTTTTAGGTTAGATAGGGAGTAATGGTCTGCCTCATAACTTTCAGTTGAGATTCAGATTCGTGAAACATCCAACTATGAATTAAGTGTTTACTTGGTAATGGCGGTCACACCGTGCCTTAACCATTCCTTGTAAACCCTTATACTTCCTTCACGTAAGGTGGTCACTGGGCAGTTCATGGACCTTTTGAGACCAAGTAGAAAGCTTACCCTCCATGTAATGGCCTAGAACTTTACTTTAGGGTATGGACTCCCTAATAATTTATTTTGCATCAAGACAAACCTAATCAATAATCCTGAACTCTACAGGATTTTCTAAGCTAAAACCATGATTTTTTTTCTTTCTAAATATGGGTAAGAATCTAAGATGATGTAATTGCCCAAAGACCAAGGTTGGGAGATTACAGTGAATAAATTCTATGTGTATGGGATTAACTAAGATAAAGACTTGGGAAAGATCTTTTAGATTAATCAGACTATGGATTTTTGCCCATATTCAACAAAGAAGTCATAAATTAGCCATTTGAATAGGTTAACCCATACCTAATGTGCATATACATGCATTTGTATACATTTACATTCAGTTTGAATGACATACATACATGCATCAGGTTGAAATATAGGTTCCCAAAAAGCTCCAATCCGTAAAATCTACAACACCCAACTCCGACTAAGAAACATGAAAAATGAAGAGCGTACTCACTGTGATGCTCACACTATCAAAAAGAGTTGGATTTTTAAAATTTAGTGTGGCTCTCCTCACCAGTTTATCGAGTAAGCACTACGTAATGCCTTTGGTAAGGGTCCTTCCAATAGACCCACCACTTTAGTTCAAAGTCAAACAACAACTTAGCCTGAAAAAGTAATAGGAGAACAAGCTCGGGATCCCTAATATAATCCAGCATTTGTGCAAATAACGACACCAATACCAACACCTATAATCATAAATACATTCACAAACAAAACCCATATAATAAGATCATCTAACGATATTGATCATATGGGATGAGACCGGGAATGATTAAATTTGGTTTGGGTAGTTTGTATGATAGTTGAGATGAATATTTAAAATGGTTGTGGAAATGTTTATGGGATAAGGTATTGTCTTGTAAACGAGTTAGGTTATAGGCTTGTTTAAAAGCTTTAAGTTCAAACATGTTGACCAGGTTTCTGATCTCCATCTACAATCCTCTTATGAAGATTACCATGGCTTGCTTTTCATTAATTTATGCCCTATTTCATAGGACATAAAAAATCTTATATATATGCTTATAAACTCCTAACTTATCTTAGATCTATAAGTTCTTCTAATAGGTCATTTTGACCCCCAAACCTGATACATAAAGCTTCCATATATTCTCCACATGTCACCTCCTGACCTTCCAAGTTTCTCATATACTTTTGATGCCAACATAGGGCCATGCCATCTAGATAGTATGAAGTTAGTTTAAGTTTCTCAGAATCATCAATCTCTTCCATGTCAAAGTTTTATGCATATTATCACCATTAAAACAAGGGAAATCTCATTTAGTTTATGTGTTTTGTAGTGTTGACAACCTTCATCACCGGTTCTAAAAGTTTTAGTAGCAAAGTCACCATGATGTGGGTTAACCTTTTCCTAGTAACACTAGATTCTCCCATTGTTTGTTGTAAAGCCTATAGGATTGATGTTTGTTGATATGATAAACCATTGATGGGTTTTTTCAACTCTCTAAACTTGGCATCGTGGATAGACTTTATAACTTCTAGTTTTTGATTGTATGATTCTAGCATCTTTATCATCGCTCATGCTTAAATGCTTGTTTTTTAATGACAAATTCAAGAAAATCCTCTAATCTTTTTGAGTCTTAGGATCAAATATTAAGAGCCATTTCTCGAATCCAAAAACCTAGGGCTCTGATACTACTTGGTGTAAGCTGGATTCTATGAGTGCCTATCTGGAGATTATATAGAGGATTCAAAGGAAAAAGTTTTGGCAATTTTCCAAATCTAGAAGATAATAGGCAATATACCCATAAAGAACAAAAAGGAAGAGAGGGAGAGACGGAGGGGGGGGGGAAAGGATTAGTTAATTCATTATTTTCGTGATGTTCCTCTTCCCTCTCAATTCTATTACAGGTTTGTTTGAAAGTGTGATAAAAGTTGTTTTTAAAAATGTTTTTTACTTGTAAATGCATCACAATAATATTTTTTTATTTTTTAAAATTTATTTTTAATATTAACACACTAAAACTATAAAAAAAAACCATAAAAAAATAACTTAAAACTAAAAAAACTCAAAAATTTAAAAAACACAATTAAACCGCTGTACTAAACGTCAAGATTGTCCACAGTCCTTATGGAACACTACTAATTATTCTTCTATTCTAAGCCAACACGTGACAACATAACTAACAAGAACAAGACTAAACGCTGCGTTTGATACAAATTAATAACACGGTGCGTTTTTTCAACATCAGGTGGGAGAGTGATTTCTTTTGAATCAATTGAACCCTAATTCCTCTTCTCCCTGGAATTCTTCATTTCCATGAGAGACTTTGAACACCGTCGTCGTTGCCATCATCATCAACAGCAACTATAATCAAGAAACGACATTCAAGTCCACAAAAGGATCAATAACTTCCAAGAAATCGACACCAATTTCCCAGTTCTCTTTTCTCTCTCTCTCTCCCTGTCAAGGTAAAAAAACTTTTTTTTTTTTTTTTTTTAATTTTACTTGTACTTGAATTTTATATCTTTCTAAACCATTTGTATATCCCTTTAGAAAATTCTGGGTTTTGATTTATCCTTTCAAATGTTAACAGCAATATGCTTTTTTTGGAATAAGTTATAAATTTGGGTTCGTTTTGTTAGTACTGTTAGTACTTTTGCAGCTCATTGTTGTAAGGTTCGTTTGGTAGTTAAGATTTAAGAAGAAAGAAATGAAATTTAGAATTTAGAAATGCTGCGTTACTTTATTTTTAGCAGTCGATAATTGTGTGATTGGAACAATTTCGATGTCGGTTATGTTCATATAATTTTTACTAGATTTCTGCTTACATATCATCACTGTTCATAGCCCCCCAAAAAGTCACGCTTGCAGGTTCCCTATTCATTTTTCTATGTGCATTGCTTATGAATTGTCACCGAGGTCCTTAATTTTGTACAAAGCTTTGAACTTTTAATTAAGTTACATAGCTTTAACACATACATTTTGTTATTCAAGTTGATTATTTGTGGGATTTTAATGTATTTATTGTACTTTGTGTAGCAGGTAGTGTGAAGATGAGATATCCTGCATTGAAGTTCAGGGGTCAAATTTTGTATAGCAGAACTTCTATGGAGGTAGAAAAGGCTGCAAGGGAGCTTTTACAGAGTCTTAAAGTTAAAAAGGGTTAAATGGGTCAAGTTATTGTTGGTTTTGATATTGAGTGGAAAACCACATTTACAAAGGTTTGTTTGTTAGTTGTTTTCATCAATGTTTTGGATGGAGGGAATTATAAGATAAATTGGACCTTCTATTATTCTATGGAAGCTATTTCACTTTTATTATTAGAATTATAAGATAAATAGGACCTTCCTATGCATGTTTTTTGTTCCTTTTCGTTCAAAAATCCTTGTCATTGATCTTATTCTCTCTCAATAATAATGATGCTTATGCAATTATGATTCATCAAATATGGAGCTTATGCTTGTTGTTTAATGTTTTATCCTAAAGCTTTCTTGGAGTCAGAGGAAAACTTTTGGAATGTGAACTTGATTTACATACTGATTAGGCTTATTGATTATTATATGCCATGTTTTCTTCTCCTATGCATTCTCTAGTTGTAGAGTGCTTAGGTTTACTATTCCATTTGCCACTTCCTCTATGGCATGGAGGAAATTTATCTCCTACTCATATACTACAATCTTGTTCTTTGATGATGCTCATGTTTCATTTATGGATTGTAGCTTGGTATAGACACCTTCACTGTGCATTAGAACCATGAAATTTATAACCAACCAGGCAACTGTTATCCTGCAGCATGTCATCAAATAAATGCAGTTGACAGTTGCTCATTCACTTCAACCTTAGATTATGTACCCATTTCCTTAAAACCAGAGTGCATTACTTAAAATGTTAGTTTTGTCTTCCTTGCCTTCCCAGTGCTCCTGGAGGAGAAGGCAGGGTTCCATGGCATTTTGTTGCAGTGCTTTGCGGACTGTCAAATGTTCTAGCAGAATTTTCAATTATGTTTCTAATACAAATGACCCTGACTTATCACTAACACTGAGTTATTTGAATTGTGGAACTTCTCAATTCTGCCGAGTGGCATGTTAAACTAATGTTGAAAAATTGAGTAGGGGGTGAGGTGACCAAAAATGCATTCCTACTGTGTTTACATTGAAAAATGAATCAAATCTTGTTCTCTGCAAGCATTTTCCTTCCTGTGCTGCCTTTCCCTTTAGGAAATAGATTTTTCTTGATGGATCATCACTTTGAACAGTAACCTCGATCTCTGCAGGTGTGTTGCCTGGAAAAACTGCAGTTATGCAGATATGTGGGAACACCAGCCTTTGTCATGCGATGCATATTTTTCATTCTGGAATCACAAGTCTGCAGTTTCTTCTAGAGGATTCTACACTTGTAAAAGTTAGTGAGATCTCTTGCACTAGTTTCTGTATTTCATTTATGTACATTTGATATATATATATTTTTTTAATTACAGATTTAATTTTCTATTCTGAATGTGTGGCATGTGTGCAGGTTGGTGTTGGCATAAGCAGTGACTGTGCTGAGGTTCTTAGAGATTATAATGTCTCAGTTAAATCAGTGGAGGACCTTTCCTATCATGCAAATCAAAAGCTTGGTAGAGAACCTAAAACTTGGGGTCTTCGCTCTAGCAAAGATTCTTGTTTGCAAAGAGGTATCTATCACATCATGCTGAGATGCCTTCTGAGTAAAGGACATCTATTTGGTTCTCTGAGTTGCATTTTCGAAAGCTTATTCCTGATTGTTTATGTTTGTTTTGCAATTTTATCAAGTCACTGGACCGTCAACAGTATCAAAAAAATAGTGGGAATATAAATTGGTGCCCACATTGTTCTATGGTAATGTTGGACCAGCCTGTTTTTGAAATAAATCCAAACTTGCCTTGACCGGTCAGAATATACATATCCTATGCATTTCTAGGAGAACTTTTTGTTGCCTTTGCCATAATGAAGAAAAAATGAAATAGAAAGGAAACGCTTTGATTGTATTTCTTATGCAGACTCCATGCAAGGCATCACTGAAGGTTTAACAACTACAGGATTTTGTGCCCTGTCTAGAATACATATTTATGCTAATAGGTTAAGGCAATTTGCATTGGCCGGATCCTATTCACGGTTAAATTTTTGAATTCAACAGTGATTGTTCCTCAAATTCTTAAAAGGCCAGAAAAGGGAATTCACTTCTGTGAGATTTTGGTCCTGCTCTTAAGTTCTTCTATAGTGCATTTCGATGCAAATAGTTTTAGAATTATGTGCTTATATTAGTTTGGACATCGAGCACATGTCATATCTGCATCATTACGAAGGTTAGTAATGAACAATGGAGTTGTCATCATCAGGCTCTGTCTCCTAACATCAGATCTATGAGTTACCAAAACTGTGGAGGCCGTGAGCCAATTGTTTCTCCATTGACAAGTTGGATGGTATTTGTGGAGTAGGGTTGTGAAAATGGAAATCTTGGATATGCTGAAGCATTGCACAAAGAGGACTCAAGCTAGCAGATGTGAGTCTTAGGTGGTTCCTGGTAGGTTGCGGGATTTGCTGCCAATATGCTATAGTGGATTTGGAGGAAAAATTACCAGAATTTTATTGTTCTGTGCTGATTGTGTGGCCATATGTGTGTTTGGATGGAGGAGAATGCTACAACTTTCAAGTTTTAATTCTCTCATTGAGAAGTTGTTAGTGGATGGCATGGTGTTTCTTGCATCCTTGTAGTATGATGCTTTCAGGCTTTCAGAAGTGTTTCAGTGACTGGTATTCAGAGAGAATGGAGTATTCCTTAGTTTGGAGTTCTCTTCTTCGTTGTTGTTTCAAAGAATCTCTAGATCTCTGAATGTTACGTGCACCTTCTTCTTTGATCAATATATTTCTACTTTGATATACAAAAGCAATGGAGTTATCCTTGCTCTACCACTCCTCTTGTTTTCTCATTTTTGTTTCAACCTCTTCTGGTCTTCTATTTTCCCTCTCTTGGTATGTAGTTTTTCTAGTGGATTGAAATGGAACTTAATTTTCTCCAAGTTATTTTGGCTATGCTTTTCGTTCAGAAATTCTAGTTAAGTTACCGAAACTTCACAGCTTCGAAAGCCCAACAGAATCAGACTTGGAAACTGGGAAGCAGATGTTTTATCAAAAGAACAACCTACAATATGCTGCCACTGATGCCATGGTTTCTTGGAAACTATACCAAGTAAATATCCATGAATCTTCTTTCACATACATCATATTATTTCCCTGCTATCACGTTTACCACTGCTGTTGGTGAGGTTACTGACATCAATTTCTTCTTGTTAAACAGGTGTTAAAGAGCCTCCCAGACGCAAAGGATGCCCCACTGACCATACAAGTGAGAAAGTTGAATCAACATAACTGTATGTACACAACTGTACAAATGATCACATCATGCTAAATTTTTTGCACCATCATTTGTTTATCATGAAGAATTATTACCTCAAAAGGAGTTTACTCCCAATCTTTCCACTTTTTCTTATCAGTCTCAGTTCATAAGCTGAATTCTTGAAATGGCTGCATTCTTCTCTTCTTGAATCTCTCGTTCTTTTCTTCAAATAGATAGGACCACCATCCGTACCTAGTTGGGCCTTAGAGCGGAAAAACTTGGCTACATCTTGGAAAGCTTCGAAGAGAAAGAAGTGACATGCATGGGACACAAGGGGTTATATTCTCCACTGAGATCACCAAATCACAGTATCACACAGTACGTTCAAAATGTATTTCAAAAGCAAAATCTTGAATACTATCATGTGTCTTAATCATGGACCATGGACCCCCTAATTTCCCGGTTGAAATCAATGGGAAAATCCAACATCTCACATGCCTGGCACATGGTGCTAAAAGAGACACAAGGTGTTGGAAACCCTTTATGCCCATCACTCTCTTGTTCTCTATGGAAAAAATGAAAGTCATGAAACCATCAAATTCATCGGTTGATTCAGTGACCTTTGCAGCCGTAAAGATTTGCTGCTGTACTGTACACAAATTTATGGACAAGCAAAAAGTCTAAAAAACGAGGTTCCAGCATGTAGTAAAAAGAGGATTTGTTTGTCGCTCGTGGTAAGGTACTGTTGTCAATTATCTCTTTTCATAGTTTTTTAATCATGTGTAAACTTTCCATTCCGGCACTTGAGATGATTTGTCCCTTCTCTCAAGTGTAGCTGTCAATTTTCTTCTTTTAAATTATCATTGTTTTTCATGTGTAACCATTTCAGCAGTAATTGAGATGAATTTGTCCTCTTTCCTCTGCCATAATTTTTTTTACCTGGCCACTCAGGCCTTCTTGCACGTCAACTAAAATCAAGTTCTTTCTCTTTATATAAAGATTTTTGATCGAGTTCCCAATTGGGATTTGTGTACTCAATTGTGAATTTCTGGATACTCTGAGGACCCAATTGGGAACAGAGTTATCTAATTTTTTTTAAAAAAAATTAAATCCACAAACTGGGTTCTGTGATTTTGATTCTTGGCAGTTACACAATAAATTCTCTTCATCAGCATATTAATCTTGCATTTTGAATGTTCACATGGTCGATATTAAATTCAGAATGTGGTTGTTGGTGCCACTTTTGTGAAACCAAGGGGAGAGGTCAGGTCCGCCAGGAAATCCTAGCTTTGAGTACAAGTAATGTTTGTGGGGTAGAATGATGATAGCTAGATGATAGCTAGCACTTCCATTTTATTTTGTTTTTTAAAGTTTTTTTTTTAAAATGATTTGGGCTGCACCTAAATTTTCTCTTCCAGCGTGAAACTAAAAGAAAGGGGAAAAAATTAGAGGTCCTATGGGACAATGGCATCATTCAGGAAACCCCATGCCTCTCATCTCTCAAGTTCATGACTATCTTTGCCATTTGAAATGAAGAAGGAAAGATATGCATGTAATGAGCTCATTGCAATTTCATGTAACACTCACTTTCTTTCAGGCTTTGGGCCACCATGTGAGAGACAACAGGTGATGCCATTCCTATTGAAGGCAGGAAACTATTATGACACAAGAAAGAAAATGAAATTTTCTGTCACATCATACGATGCATCAATCATACTCAGTTTCCCTCAATCATAATAGATAGTTAATAGAAGAGTGAGGATTTATTTACAATTTGGCAAAGCCAGGCGCATGCACACAGCCAAAAACAAACAGTTCTGTGAAAAAGATGCAAAGGCGGCTACGTGCAAGTAAACATCACAAGGCTATAAAATAGATGGCTATGCCCACTTGGATTTCCTGTGGCTCTCCTTCGAGTGTTTTTTATAATGCCTCTGATTATTGATCGATACGGCGAACAATCAGAACATTGTTTTTTACTGCCAAAAGGCGTGAGATTTCTTGCCTTGATGAATTGCTTGTATAAAAAGCTAAAACCGACAGTTACAATTACGAAGGAGAGCTACACTCACAGTGCCACCCTCTGATGACAAGCTATACCCTTTGTCTTCGCAGGTAAGTGAGGGGAGGTATTTTTATACTCAACGATACCGGAAAAAGGAATCCGATAAATAAAAGTTTTCTACACCATTAAGCTCCATCACTAAACTAATTTAATCATCGGAACACACAAAGAACTTTGTTTTACAGGTAAGGACACATCAAGAATAGTCCAATCCATCATAAGCAGTGGGCAAACCCATTCATCAAATACCATTTTGGCTATCTGGTAAACCTCTCTCTTCTCTTTTTCACAATTCCTTGCTTTTGCAACAATCCAAGTATATCAAATGTACATGGTGACATCAAACTATACATATAACAATATTGAGCATCAACAAGTATACATGTAAAACCATGAGGCACCACCAAATTTAACAGTTTTATCGACAAAAATTTCTATCGGTATTTAAACTCACAGTCTGTTGATATGTATTTTATCGATAGGCTCACGGACGAAACCAGTTTGTCGGAAAACTCTTGTCGGTAATTTCTGGTCTGTCGGTGAGTTCGTCGATAATAAATTAACCGATGGATTTAGAGACGGACAAAGCGCTAAAAAAAAATTGATACATTTCATTCCAACTATATTTCCCTCAGGAAGTTTGCCATATAAACAACAGAAATACCACATGCAATTTCATTGGTGTTTTTATATGTTTGTCTGTATATCCGTCGGTAAATATAACATATCACCGATGAAATATCATCTATAATTCCATCAGAGATTTAACAGTACTAGTGATATTTGCAACAATTCTTTTCCAACACTCTGAATTATACCGATGGACGTGGCATTACAAAGTCATGTTGTGCAAAGTTCATTATATTATGCAAATTAATCAGAATTATCTTTTGCTTTGTCAATTGACTCGTCCTTATCTTCATCCTAATTTTTTACGTTGATTTTGTCGCTATCATCATCTTGATTGACTTGTGTGTGTTCACTGGACCTCAAAATATCATTCAACTCCTCAACGTCAACATCAACAAAAATATAATCGGCGACATGAAAATTTTAATTTTCTTCTTAAGACATTAGACAATGTAACTCAATATGGATCAACTAAGTCACCAAGTTGAAAGACATTATCTCCCACAATTAATTCATCATTCCCATCCTGAACAACCTCTACACGACCCTTGAGTTTGGTTTTCACTACGGATAACCAATCAACTCTTGAATGATTTTTTCTAAATGAAAGGGTATACGTGTAATAAACTTGTTGGAATTGCTTGGCAAAAACAAAGACATCGTCGATGTTGCAGTGTCTAGCCTTTAAATTAATTTACTATGATTCCTCTGTTAGTGGTGTCATACCAATAACATTTGAATAAAAATACTCTATTATGCTCGCTATGATATTGCAATTCAATGACCTCTTCTAACTTCTCATAGTAGTCAACTTCAAACTCATTAAAAGTCGACCCCTTAACACAAACCTCACTGTTATGTCTTTCTACCATGCCCATATTTTTCAGTATGAAACACATGTACATTAACAAAATACCTGTTGTAGCGCTTCATCTTTCTTTCAGGACTCAGACTTAGTAAGGATAGAGTAACACTAACATTCCCTCCCAATTGATAAACATGATATATTAAGTATAAAAACAAACAGTTAACGAGAAATATATAATGAAATTAAGTATCCCGAGAGATAAGAATAATTAAACAGTACTTACATGTATTCTAAACCATGTGAAAAAATTTTCTTCTTGTAATCGAAAGATTTGAGATTCATTCAACTGTGAATCTTAGGATAGTAAATATAAATGATGTGTCCTACAAGCTATTTAACAATGTATCAATTTATGATATTATTAGAGATAAATTGTTCGAAAATAATGACATGTTAAGTAGTATACTTAATGAATAAAATGTCTCAATTTATCGCAGTTAAATAACATATAATTATGTGCTTGTGTGAATTCTATTTTAGAAAATATCTTCCCCTTACAACATTTTTTGGTACGGGTTATCTAGGATGAAAGAATATTGACAAGTTCCTACTTGAAGGCACTTCACCACCATCGTCATGCCTTGGAACATAGTTGATTTTTGTTCTTAATTGATGCCTGAAATAGTACGAGATAAATATGGAGACCTCACATTTTAAGGCCTCATTATACGCTTTTTTTTTTTACTTTTCTCTTAAGGTTGAACATATATCTGCATGGAATTAAATGAATGTTTTCAATTATACAAAGAAAGCCAAAAAAAAATTTTAATTACAATACATGTATAATCCCTAACCTCTCGAATTGATACATTCATCTATATTGGATCGGGCCTCAAAATTTTGCCTCAAATGGTAAATGTATAGGTAAATGCTTAAATGAGTTGAAAGATGATGGGAGGAATATTATCTCAAGTTTGCATATTGTTTGGACGATATTTATTTCAACATCTCCATGTGTTGTGTCATTAACTTGTTGGAGCATATATCTTTAAAAAAATAACTGATCTTCATGAGTATATCTCATATCCTCTTTGACAATAAATCCCGGTAAGCCAATGGAATGAGTGTCTGCATAAACATGTGGCAATCATGGCTATTCATTCTATACAATCTGCCAACCTCTAAATTCACCAAGCTTGATATGTTCGAGGCATATCCATAAGGAAAACACAAACTTTTAAGCCATGGGTAGACAATTAATTATATATTTTTATCTAAGGCAAAGTTGACTCTAAACTTTGTGACCTGTATGACCCAACATAAACTAACTCTATATTTTTACGTTTTCAAAACAAAGATATATTCATTCTAGCCTTGATGTTGTCCTTTTGTATTCCTTTTCACATCCATAACAGTGTTGAAAATGTTCTTAAACACGTTCTTTTTTATGTGTATGACATCAAGGTTATGGTAAAGGAGATTGTTATTTCAATATGAAAGCTCTAAAAAAAAATACTTTGCTTAACCTAATTGTGGGTCAAACCAAAATCAGGAAACTTCTGCTTACCCGATTGAAAACCAAACACAATATCACCTTACTTCGACACCACACCATGCAATTCCTCATCTAAAAGAAGTGGCGATGCAACATCCCTTTCAACTTTGCCAATAAAGAAGTCCTTCTTATCATAGTTAGCAAACCCAACCCGGGGGTTGACAAGGCCAAAAAGCTAGGTCCTGGGTTACACGGTTGACCCAAGTCAACCCAGAAAAATAAAAAAAAAATGTTTGAGGTTTTAATATTTCATATGAAAAAATTAAGAAATAATCCATATGAATATAGACTATACATGTTGTAAATAATGAAGTTTAAAAGATTATTTCAAAAGGTTTTTTATCCCACA
>Ga0307517_10004397_pt1 | contig 21648 bp, 10 predicted proteins | sample 23_EM_MG_FD_194515 | JGI IMG/M metagenome (GOLD analysis project Ga0307517, IMG submission 194515) | Populus trichocarpa ectomycorrhiza microbial communities from riparian zone in the Pacific Northwest, United States - 23_EM | ecosystem: Host-associated > Plants > Roots > Unclassified | place... | reverse complement strand
GTCAAACATTTATTTTATTCAAGTAATTATGAGAGGCTGCCTGCCTGGCTGGTCCCTTTTGCACATGATGGCTTCAATGAGTAGCTCATGGTCGATAAAGGCAATGATTCGAGAGCATTGATAATTAGAGACCATATTTCTTAACATAATATAATTAATCTTAATGATATCAAAATTAGTGGAAGCCTCGATGGATTAGCCCTAAAACAGGGGCATCCTCTCGGTTTAGCCATGGCTTTGCTGAAACACTGCTCGAAAATACAAAAAAGTGTTTTCAATCATGATATCTTGTATTATAGCATGTTGGGAGTGTGGTTGCGGTTATGGTTTAAAGTGTTTTTTGTTTAAAAATACATCAAAATGATATTTTTTTTCATTTTAAAAAAATTATTTTTGAGATCAGCACATCAAAACAATCCAAAAACATTAAAAAAATAATTTTTTTAAAAAATACAGGTTGATCTACGTTTTCAAAAATAATAATAACTCTTTTAGTTTAATTAAGAACACTTCCAACATCCAATATGGAAAATTTGTTATCGCAACTTAATTAGTATAAAATCTCATTCATTCGAAACACAACTTTTGAAAATCCACCCGCTAATATTATTTATTTTATTTTTTTTCACTTGATTAGTATGATCATGCCTTTGATTAGAGGCCTCAGCTGAGGAGTTATATTTTTATTATTTTTGGTTAGTCATGGATTTTATAAATAAAAAGAGGGCACTGTCAAAAGGGAATTAAACAACGGATCGAAAATATCAAAGTCCAAAACCCAAACTAAATTTCAAACTCCAAACTAATTCCAAAACTTATAAACCGAAACCAAAGCCCACAAGCCTAAAGGGCTCAATTGGAAACAAAACAGAAAACGTAACAAAGGAATTGCTAAGAATTTTTCATCTTTATTTTAGATTTTGATATCTCAGTTTGGGTTTTGACTTTTGATATTTTACAAATAATTTAAATAAATTAGTAGCAGTACATATTATCTAAGGACCACATGAGAGTACGACGGTGTTTGAGAGTGTGTAGTTATTATTTTTTAAAGTGTTTTTCATTTGAAAAAATATTAAAATAATATTTTTTTTATTTTTTAAATTTTATTTTTAATATTATCACATAAAAACTATTAAAAAGACTAAAAAAATTAATTTGAAGTAAGAAAAATTCAAATTTTGATAAAAAAACATGTTAAAATTCACTTTCAAGTGGTGCCTAAAGAAAGGTAAAAAAGAACATTGAAAGGGGAAAGCCCAAAACTTTAAACTAATGTAAGACTCTTGAAGCATAAACAAAGCCCAGAATAAATTCTTAGATCGCAAATCAAAGCTCAAAGGCCTAATCAAAACCAAACCCAAAATTCCAAAACTTTAAACTGATGCTTATTGAAGTAAACCCAAAATACTAGTAAAACAGTGTTTTGATATGGTTTTCTCTAAGTGAGCAAGTAAAAAAAAAACACAATTCATTACTTTTGTGGTTATACACTATTCCTTTTGTATATGATTTTTAACAGGTTTGAATATGATTTCTCTAAGAGTTTGAATATCCACAAGCAGCTCATGGACAACGCAATTCACCATGTTAGCTTTCTTCAACAAGGACACATGCAGTGTTAGGTGTATCATGGCTCTTAAAGAACTAGAAGATGAAGACTACCTTTACCCTCTTTTGTATATGATCTGAGAGGGGCGATAGTAAGAAAAGGCTAATTTTTGAACCAGTTTCCTAGCCATTGATTGTCGTTGATAAGCTTAAAGCTTTAAATAAACCCAGTCCCCAACATCAAACTATATTTTAGCCCTTTTTTTGTTCTTTAGAATCCATACTGAAATTCCTTTCAAGCGTAGGCAATGGTCTTGATAAGCTAGAAAAAGAAACATGTTCATATTTGTTTTGTTAGCACACATCACGGCATCTGCTCTTATAAGTCAGTAAAGGTAGTGGAAATGGCTAAAACCAGCAAATCAAAACTGCTCTTACTTGACAAAGAATCAGCTACAATGCTCTTTTTTCCCCTTCTTGTAAACAGGATCGAGTCTTTAATGATCCGTATTAATGATGAATGATTTCACACTAGATAATGATGCCACTTTTTGATAGCATGCATCACGACATGCAACTCTTTCTCATAAACTGATGATAATTGATGCCTATAAGAAAGACCTTACTGATTTAGGTTATGGGTTGCCTTCTTGCATGAGGACTGCACCAGTACTCATTCCATATGCATCAGTCTCCACTGTAAAAGGTTTTTCATACTCAGGCAAAACTAAAACAGGGGTTATCACTATTGCTTCTTCTTTTTTCAAAAGTAGTGTGAGCTTTGGAATTGCATATAAATTAGACTTAGAAACCTTTATTTTCTATTAATCCTCTTGTAATATCCTATAAGGCCTGAGGAACCTTGCAGCTGCTTCAATGTTTTCAGGAGAGGCCATAGCTGGATTATTGATACCATTTTTGGGTCAGTTGACATTTTCTTCTTACTAATGTAAGGTGTAATTATCGATCTAGCTTATAAAGAGTAGTCTTCCACATTTGTAACATAACACATAAATGACCCAAATGCTCATCAGCATGTTTACTGAGAACTAAAATGTCATCAGAAATTTAAAAACAAAATTTAAAAGGTACTAGGAGTGTAATTCATGAGGTTTTAAAATGTAGATATAACATTTCTTAATGCAAAAGCATTCTTTGATACTCATGCGTTCTGAAATTAATTTTAGAGATATCAGCTTCATACATTTTAATTTAGTAATACCCAACCTAAGGTTCAATTTGGAACACACCATAATCCTCTTCAACTCGTCTAACAGCTCGTCAATGATAGATATATGATATTTTTCTTTAATTCTATGTTTGTTCAACACCCTATAATCCATAAATATTCTCCTAGAGTTATCTTTCCCTTTTCCTAATATTATTGGAGAAGAAAAATGACTAAATCTAGACTGAATTATACCTAGATTAAGCATCTCCTACACCAATCTTTCAATAACATCTTTCTACAAGTTTAGATACCAATAAAGTTTTAGGTTGAACAAAAATGTGCATTCCTTCAACATAATTCTATGATCTTGAAATCTGTGAGGTGCTAGCTTTTTTTATAGAGTGCCAAAAACATCTTAATACTCTAGCATAGCTCTACAAATCGCTTCCCCATAAACATGTCACCTTCTTATCCTCATTATTTGCAAATCTTTTACGTAGCATTTAGCCTTTAGAAGCTATACAATTCTCATATATATATATGGGGGAGAGAGAAATGTGAACATCATCTTATAACCCTTTTCTACAATTATTTTTCCATTCTCACTTATTCCATCATTTTAACAACCTCTGTACAACTAGTATTCATAAGCATAAATTTCTTATCTTCTACCATGAGTCTTATTAATAGGTAGTCATTGCACCTCTAATATAATACCATAACACCCCAAAATCAATAATTAACTTGTCTCGTGTAAACTTCTCATCTTGTATTTTTCCCACAATAACCCTTTAACATAAAGATCTTTCCTATCAAAAATTTTGACATTTATAAGATCCAAGGAACATAAGTAAACACTTTAGTCTTTCAGTTATTTTGTCATTCATGAAGTTATATGTATTCCCCGAATTGATGAGGATATACATGTTATTTCAACCCACCTTCCTATAAACCTTCATGGTTTGAAAGTGATATTTCTAAATAATGCATAAGTGGATATAAAAAGATTATTTCTTCAAAATGAGTTACTACACCCTCTACCCAACCATCCATCATATCTTTTTTTCCCCTTTCTACATAATTTTGTTTTTTGTATTTATGATTCGGAGTATAAGTTTCTTGCACTAGTAACATTGAGCTTTTTCCTTTTTTTCTATCATTGTTTCAAATTCCATTATTGTGTAAACGGTTTTGAGACAATTTATTTGTGACAAGTAAGTTGAATTAGGCTCTAGTTGAGTGTGGTGAGATTTAAGTAGTAAGAATGTTAAATATTTTGGTTTTAGGGTAGAGCAGAGATGATTTTTTATGGTTTACTTTAAAAACTCATACTTTGCCAGTTATATAGCATTATTGAGATCATTAGGCTTCCCTTTTTCCATAGCATATTGCAATTATGACTTAAACCCCGATGAAGTTGTAAAAACTTTAGATTGGATTTGGGTTTATATCTGAACTTCATATTCTCTGTAAATAAAGTCTCTTATTAAAATAGAAGACCCTCATATACTTTATTTAATAAACTGTAGAAGAAAAATAAGTTCATTGAAGAGAAGGAGAATGAAGAGTGTAGGGCAGTGTATGTTTGTTCTTGTATGAACTCGTGGTTGTTCTTTTTAAGTGAACTTTTATGTCTACCTAGTGAACCAAGATATTGATACACCTTGATCACATGAGCTTATCTCATAGAGAGTAGAATAATGATGGAGAATAATTACTTTTTCTTATAGGTAACTTGAAAAAATTATTATTGGTTGTTGTGCCTTGTTGTTTTATTAATGGATAAGTTAATGTCAATGAGTAATTGGCTATAACGGTTGGCGCTCTCTTAGAAAACAAGTTGACAAATATAGCTATTAGTGAGAAAAGTATGAGTTATATTGATAGTTTCTATGTAAGTATAGGAGAGTTCGATGTTGTACTGACTTTCTTGGAAGTCATAACTCTGCATTGTGGTATATTTCAATGTTGGGCTTTGGTGGATCGAGTCGAAAAATATAACAGGTAGCCCAACAAGCCAATCCTATCTTAAAAATAGATAACTTTTTATTCTTTTAATGGACATGTCAGTCTTTTTTCTAATTTTGTATCATCATTACCCCCTAGTCTTTCAAATATTAATGTCTGAAAATTAACCAATAGAAAAGAGGGAGAAAACTCTTATTGTCTTATGCATGTCATGTTAGCTTTTTACAACTGTTGTTGACATGGCATACAAGAGAGATAAGAATTTGATTGGCTAGTTTGCTCCTTGTAGGATGGAGAACACCGTTATTTGAGATGGAGAACGCTTTATGATCATGGTAAAGCGTTATGTGTAGAGACCTTTCATGGATATATGGATATTTCATTAAAGACATAAAGATTTCGCATGAAAATTTCATCGAAGACATGAAGAATTCATTGAAGATAGGGAGTTATAGAGAGTTTATTGGAGATGTGGAGATTTTATTGTGGAGATATTGAGAAAGACTATTGCTATTATTAAAAAATTCAAAACATTTTCTCTAAAAATGGAGGTATAATTTCTAAATATTATCTAATCTTAATCAATGTATCATAGGATATGTCGATCTTTTTCTCTTTCTGTTCAAGTTGCATTTTCTTTCTTATAAATTGTTAGAGGTAACCTCTGATGTATCATAGCCGGGACACCATTTTTATCTCTTACTTTTAGAAGAGTTTGGTTGAGAAAAGTGTACAATAGTTCATATAAGGAATAATTTTAGACTCTACTAATCAGGGCTTCAATGGTAATAAACTCGAGTAGACTTTTCATGTTAAGCATATCCTTATTAAACTTCTAGTGATATACTATGATGCTCTCATCTTCTTGTTAACTAATGTAAAAGAGTCCAGTTGTGCTCTTTTTAGTTGGTATACGTATACTAAAATGGAAGATAGGTTTGGTTTAAAGATTGTGAAATCTAATGATAGAGCATGACTCTAGGCTATAATATCATGCTTGAGCAAATTCATGAAATGTTGTTGCAAAAATTTTGCACATGGCATCGTTCTTCTATGTTACAAATTCTATGATGTTTTGTACATTTTATATGTGTTCCCTTATGCATATAAGTCCATCATAATTATTTGATTTTTCCTTGATGGATATGCAATCTTTAAAGAGACAAGTGTGTAGCACTTAATGACAAATAGAGAATCTTTCATTTAGAGAGGATATTGTTCATTCTCAATAGCTCATGCAATTATTTATCTTATCTTGCATCATGATCTTTTTAGTAAGGAGTACATAGAGATTTTATATGATGTTTTATACCTTTAATATCAATAATGGATATTTCATTAGAGACACAAAGATTTCATATGAAGATTGCATTGGAGATATGAAGAATTCATTGAAGATTAAGAGGTCTGGAGAGTTTATTGGAGATGTGGAGATTTTATCGTGGAGATATGGAGAATTTATTTGGAGACATTGAGAAAAACTATTGCTATTATTAAAAAAATTAAAAATATTTTCTCTAAAAATAGAGGTATAATTTATAAATATTATCTAATCTTAGTCCATGTATCATATGATATGTCGATCTCTCTCTCTTTTCTGTTCAAGTTGCATTTTTTTTCTTATAAATTGTTAAAGGTAACCTCTAATGATCAATATTTTTATCTCTTTTCATTACTTTTTTTTTTTTTTACTTTTAGAAGAGTTTGGTCGAGAAAAGTGTATAATAGTTCATATAAGAAATCATTTAGACTCTACTAATCAGGACTTCAATGGTATTAAACTCGAGTAGACTTTTCATGTTGAGCATATCCTTATTAAACCTCTAATGATATACTATGATGCTTTCATCTTCTTGTTGTGTGATGGAAAAGAGCCCAGTTGTTCTCTTTTTAGCTAGTATACTTGTATTGAAATGGGAGATGCGTTTGGTCTAGAGATTGTGAAATCTAATGATAAAGCCTGACTCTAGGCTGTATATCATGCTTGAGCAAATCCATGGATTTGTTAGTTTATGTTTTTGAGTGTTTAAACATGTTTTAGAATGTGGTTCGAACACATTGGAATCAATTTCCATAATGAAAAAACAAAGGATAACCTAAGATTACCTAAAGAGGTCATTCCACCAAATGAGAATGGTGCAGGATTGAATTGTTATGTGAAGAATTTGCGTGATTGTTAAAGTGTATATCAATGTATTAATATTGGTAAATTAAAAAAGAAATTGGAAGGAAATCCAAGGTTGGGGAACTTTACAAGATTTGTTCACACAAGGATAAAGATATAAAAATGGGTTTTTGTATGTATGATTCGTTGTTTTGATTTATGTTAAAACTTGAATTCAAACCCATTAAAACAATTTTAGAATGATGAAATTTGAATGAATATCTTGAAAACATAAATGTTAATTGTTTACCACTAATACTTGATAAAAAGAAAAGGAATGATAGGAAATGTTAGTCTAAGTGAAAGTGTGCTAACGACCAACATTATATAGCGATATAACTTACGTAAAAAGGGTTAGGTTAATGAACTCACATATCTAAAAAACAAAATGGTATGTTAAGTATAAAAATTTGGATACATCAATGTTAGCTGAAGTGTTTGAGTGCTTTGTTATGCATTATTGTGTGAATGAAGGAACGTATCTTAAGTAAATGGTAGATTTGGACCCTATGATATTTGAAAAGTAAGGGTGAACATTAAATCCTATGATTTTCTTTGTTATTGATTTATAAACATGAGTTAAATGGGATTCAAAATTAGATTCCTAGGTCATATTGGTGTGGTTATAATGGATTATAATCTTGTTGATATAAGGAAGACGACTTGAGTTGGACAACAAATTAGAGCGTCGGGACATAATGAAGCTCCAGGTAGGTCTCCAACACCTTGACTCTCAGAATTTAAACTATCATTTAAGTAGTTATTTCTAGTAGCATTGTTTTTTAATAATGAAATAATCGCGTTGTGAAAAGAACAAGTTAATGAATATTAGGAAATGCAAAGTATACATTGGTTATGTTACGAGATATTGAAAGACAATACTTATATGGGTGTTTAATATGAAAGGTCGGAACAAGATAATAAAGGTTATAACCAAAATAGTATAAATAGGGCATGTTAGTGGAAGTGAAAAAAGACATTGATTTCTAAAATCAAAATGTATGCATACATGATGAAGTGAAATCGTGTATTCACAATATGAATATTGGATTCCGAAAGTGAAATGTCAATTTAGTAGTCCAAAATTGAGCATTTTAAATGGGTAGTATTGCATTTGATTATAAAAGTTAGCATTTTGAATGGGCAGTATTGCATTTGGTTGTACAAGAGAGTATACATAAAAGAATAGTTGTGCAAGGTATTCGAAATGGATAATAAAAATGCAATATCATGATTTATATTTGGATTTGAGACAGAGGAATTGTATAAGTGTAAATACAATAAGGTATTAGGTAAATTGTGAGGTAAGTATGAAGGGTTTCGGGTAAAGGTAACTCAGTGAGATATGTAAGGTGTTATGATGAATATGATTTTAGTTGAAGTGAAATAATGTATTGGGTATGTTACCAAGAAACACATGGAGAACTTGATATGAGAGGTTTAAGAGTAATGTTAGATTAGTCTACCACTATGTGGAGACTAATTAGTGGTTATCAATGAGTGACATTGTTTGATTAGTCTGCCAGGGTGTGGAGACTTATGGCATCAGTGGTTATTAATGACTGACATTATGTAGTTAGTTTGACATGTTGTGGAGACTAATGACATCAATGGCAATTGAAGACCATCATTGTTTGATCTACTTAACCAGGTAATTAGAGGCCAGAGTTATCAATACCCCCGTTATATAGATGAATGGTAGTTACTAAAAGTGTAAATAGGCTGATGGATGACCAGTTAACTCAAAGATAATGTGATGGATGTAATTATGAGTAGCATCCATGGAAAGAAAATTTGTATAGTGATGGCAACACACGATAGGAAAGTTAAGAAATTTTAGGGAAAAGAATATGAAAATTTAAGGGTCATTATGATAGCTTATGTTAAGTTAGGAATTTGATATGAAGACCAAAAAATAAAAAGTATTGGACTATTGAGAGATTCTGAATGCATGAAAGTGAAGGCTTGTATGTTGGGTTACATGTTGCATGGAAATAGATGAGCATCATTAGAGCATGTGCAACACAATGTGCATTAATGATGATAATCATTTTTTATTGGGTTGACAATGTGAAAATGAGTAAAAATCTCAATAGAATCCTGATAATAATTATGATAATCTGTCTCTCTAAGAGGCTCACAGCTCCTTAAATAAAACTAAAAAAATCAACCTAAACAAACTAAAAAACATATCATCATTAATGTTTTAAATAAAATAAAAGTTATAAAATATTTTCTTAAATAAGAAAAATAATTTCAATTAAAAATATATTGTTTACTAAGATAAATAAGAAATACATTAATAGAAATTTTTTTCAAAATGATTTTATTTCAAGGTTAATGACATTATTATAAAATCTTTTTTTATATATATTTTTTAATTCTCATCTTAGATATACAAACTAATTTTCACTTAATGGGATGATGTTGTCACATTACTCCCACCAAACAACATATTTATGAAAAATATTGAAAATAAATCCTTATGTTTTTTATTTATTCAAAGCAATGGTCTCTGCATATTTTTCTAAGTTATATTTTACAAAAAATTATTTTAGAAAAATGAATTAAATTCAATAACAATATATCCAAGTATAATTTTAAGAAATAAAAGGAAATAAAATCAAAGTCCCGTGACCCCAAATTTCATGAGAAAAAGATGAGTCATATACATAAAGTACAAAAATGGCGGCACCGCCCAGTACAAAACTCGTCGCCTTATGTTGAATCTTTAACAGCAGTAAATAGCGACAAAAGGAAACAGAAAAGAAAAATAATTGGTGCAAGTGGGCCATCGAGTGCACGTGGCAAGTGACCATAGGCTCACGTGACACCAACCCTCCAATGAAGAAAAAATAATCCTATTTTGGTATAGATTCTGAAGAAGTGGTCCCTCAAGTTTTCTGTCGGATCGAAAAGGTTACAAATACTCCTTCCAATATCGAATATTCAATTATCTTAATTAATATTAATTTAATTAATAATCTTAAAACTATAATTTTGTAGATCCTTTTCTTCATTATCTCTCTGCCTTGTTCAACAAAGTTCCTGTCAACAATGGCTGCTCATGGTAAAATGCCCTTCTTCTTTTTCTAATGTTTTTTCAAGAATCACTTCTTTTTATTTTATCCGATTTCTTTGTTACTCTTTCTGTCTTTGGCACTCGTTTTTTAGGATATTGTAGGTGTATATGTGCGTGCATTGTGTTGAGATTGGACTTATATTGGTTTTTGTTTGTGGGTTTGATAGTGGAAGAACGCGAGATTCAAAAGAAATATTGGATGGATAACATTTCTGATTTGAGTGTGAATGCGATGATGCTTGACTCCAAAGCATCTGAACTTGACAAGGAAGAAAGACCTGAGATACTTTCTCTGCTTCCACCCTATGAAGGAAAAACAGTATTGGAACTTGGAGCTGGTATTGGCCGCTTCACTGGGGAATTGGCACAGAAGGCCAGCCAAGTTGTGGCTCTGGACTTCATTGAGAGTGCCATAAAAAAGGTGACTGTGGTCCTCCATTTTCACAAAGAGCTTTTTGTTTGTGCTTGCTGAACTGGGCGTCTAATGTTTTTTGCAATATTTCTGTTTGAGTTTTATCTGATTTTTTCCCCATCTGTCGAATCTTCTGTTTGCAGAATGAAAATATTAATGGACACTATAAGAATGTCAAGTTTATGTGCGCTGATGTGAAATCCCCAGATCTGAATTTTTCAGAGGGATCGGTGGATTTGATATTCTCAAATTGGCTTCTCATGTATCTTTCCGACAAGGAGGTGAACAGACTTGATCCTTATTCCTGCTTGTCTTGCTTAATTGTTGTATTGCTTACAGATTTGTTAGTAATTCATCTTAAGGCTTCTTGGAATCAGTGGTCAGTGCTTTGATGATCATATTGGAGTCTGCCACAAACATTTGATGAAAGCTTGGTATGATTATGACTGTTGTTGCATCAATCTTTAAGTGAAATGCTCATAAATATCATGTGTTTTTTCCCTGGCCTTTTATTTTCTCGATGCCTTCAACTGTTTGTTTTAAAACAATTATGAGAAATGCTTCCAAATCTTCTTTTACAAGACGTTGCTATTCTGGGACCATAAATATGTAACACTCCTTCACCCTTGTAAATTATGGAGATAATAGAATGCAAATATCTTCTTATTGACCTTTTGCAACGAAAATGGTACTCCTAATGCGGATAATCATTACATATCGACAATAAGATCTGACCTCATGGATGTTTTCATGTGTTTCGTCCATGAATTTTATAAAGAATAAGATGGCATGTACACGCGCTACCGCGAGCTTATAAAACAAATATATTTGATAGTGTTATAATTATAAACCAACGCTAAATAAGTAATAGAAACTAAAGATATGATGAAGCTAATATTTCATGACGGAAAAAACAGTTGTGTTGGTAATTAAAACTTAGAGACTGAACAAAATAATTTGTAACAATCCACGGTGTTTTGGGAGGAAAGATACAGTGTTTTCGCCACATGATTTAGCTTTTCTGTTAATAAAAAACAAAAAAAAATACAAAGCTAAATTCTCTACCAACTTAATATTAAAAAAACAACCAACAAAAATAATTTTGAAAGGAAAAAAACCCATGAGAAAAAACGTTGTAGCAATTGACAATGTTTTGTGAGAAAAACTACAGTGTTTTCCCCAATAAAATAAAATAAAAAACCATTTAGAGAAATACTGTAGCAATCCATAGTATTTTGTGAGAAAAACTACAATGTTTTCCCTATATGATTTAGCTTTATTGTAATTATAATTCTTAACCAACTCAATATTAAAAAAAATGGACAAAGATAATTTTGGAAAAAATCATAAAAAAATCATATGGAAAAACACTGCAACAATTCATAGTGTTTTAAAGAAAAAAATTACAAAGTTAAATTCTTAATCAGCTCAATATTAAAAAAATCAAATCGACAGAGATAATTTTAGAAAAAAAAATAACAAAAAAAACACCAAAAAAAAAGGGAAAAAATCATGTTGGAAACACTGTAGCAATTCACAATGTTTTGTGATGAAAACTACAGTGTTTTCCCATATGATTTATCCTTATTTGTAAGGACTTGTAATTATAATTCTTAACAATGTTTTGTGAGGAAAGCTATAGTGCTTTCCTCACATGATTAAGGTCTATTACAAAGTTAAATTCTAACCAACTCAATATTAAAAAAAAAATCGACGAAGATAATTTTGGAAAAAAATATTACAAAAAAAGAAAACACGAAAGAAACTGGAAAAAAACCATGTGAGGAAAAACTGTATCAATCCATATTGTCTTGTGAGGAAAAACTTGTATTTACTCGTAATTGCAATTCTTAACCAGCTTAATATTTAAAAAATAAAATTGACAAAGACAACTTTAGGAAAAAAACATAACAAAACAGAAAAAAAAAAAACCATATGGGAAAAAACACTATAGCAATCCACAGTAATTTGCGAGGAAAGTTACAGTGCTTTCCTCACATATTGTAACTGTAATTTTTAACCAGCTCAATATTAAAAAATAAAATAAAAAAGATAATTTTGAAGAAAATCATAAAAAAACAAAAACAAAAACAAAACCATGCGGAGAAACACTGTAGCAATCAACAATGTTTTCAAGAAAAAAAATTACAAAACTAAATTCTCAATCAGCTCAATATAAAAAAAAATCGACAAATATAATTTTGAAAAATAAAAAAATAAAATAGAAAAACTATGTGGGAAAACACCGTAGCGATCCACAGTATTTTAAAAGAAAAAAATTACAAAGAAAATTTTTTAACCAGCTTAATATTTAAAAAGTAAAATCAACAAAGATAATTTTGAAAAAAAATAAAAAAATAAATGAAAAAAAGGGGAAAAAAAAAGGAAAGATGGAAAAAAAAAAGGAAAGTAATTTTGGAAAAAAAAAGAAAAAAGAAACATAAAAAAAAGAAAAAAAAGGGAAAGTTGGAAAAAAAATGAAAAATTGCAAAAAAATATATGAAAAAAAGAAGAGAGGAATGCACGGTGGATTACTGTTGTAATCCACAGTGCATTTGGGTATAGGGAAACAATGATTTCCCCACACCTTTTAGTTTTATGTATAATAAACATCTTTTATGTATTTTTCTTTCTTTCAAGAGAAGTATTTTTTCTTATATATGTTGTGATATAATTCATTCTAATTCTCTAAAACTTTCCATGTTTATTTACATTTTATTCAAGCATCTAAAATTAATCTATGCAATATTTATACTAATGAAATTTTCAATTACGCTACGACATTTCAATCAATAGTTCAAATTATAATTCAATTCTTTTAAAAATCATTCCCCCACATACAATACATTATTTCAAAATAATTTCACTCAATTTCATGCAATTATACATCATGAACCTAACTTTCCTCTTTGGCTGGTCACTTGGGTTTTTAATAACCTTATGTTTTTCTTCATCAATTCCACTAAATTTAATACCCAACACAATATAATCTAACCAAATTTGATCAATTCATAGTCAATTTGTATTTCCCCCAAAAGATTTCTATAAACCCTAACCTAAAATTCATGATTTCTACCTCAAATATTATTCTAATTGCATGAAATTGCCAGGGTAGATCTAGAACTCCTTTCTAGATGTTATTCTGAATCATTTTTTTTCCTTGTTGTCGTGATTGTGCAACCCTTCGCCTTTGATTATTTTGCTTCTCTTTCCTTCATAATTATGTGTTTAGAGGTGCGTGTATGTGTTTCCTTTAATTCCTCCCTAAATCCCTTGATTTTCTCTTGGTTTCTCTAAGAATTTTGGTGAAAAATTGAAATTTTCCTCTTTCCTTTTTGTTTATAGTTGTCGGGTTGAAGATAAGAAAATCCTCTCATTTTATACTCTTTTCTAGGGTAATTTATCATTTTTCCCCTCCTTAAACATAATATAAATCCCCCTTTTTTTTATGTCATACTGTTTTTTTTGTCATTTTCAATTTCACTTTTGACATAATAATTTAATTTTCTAAATTCTTAATTTAACCTATTTTTTATTTTGGGTTTAAATTTATTTATTTTTTTAAATTTAGTCAGGAGTTTACATTCTTCCCTCTTTTAAGAAAAATTCATCCTTGAAATTTTAAATTCCCATACTTGTTTTCTCGAATAATTCTTTGTATTTACTTTCATTTCTAACGCTCTTTCCCAAGTGTCCTCGACTTGAGGACTCTTCCATATCACTTTCACCATAGGAATCTTCTTATTCCTTAATTCTTTCTCACTTTGATCTAGAATCCTTATAGGTTTTACATCCATAGTCAAGTCTTTTTTAACTTCCCACGAAACTTGCGGTAATACTCTAGAGGGGTTTATATCAGCCTTTCGTAGCAACGAAAAATGAAATAAATCATATATCTTAGCTAAATATGGAGGTAAGGCTAATTTATATGCCACATGTCCAATTCTTTTCACCACTTCAAAAGGTCCAATATATCTTGGTTTTAGTTTTCCTTTTAGACTAAATTGTAACGTATGCTTCCAAGGAGCAACCCTTTAAATACATCATATCTCTAACATTAAACTTGCTTCCAAGGAGCAGCCCTTTAAATACATCATATCTCTAACATTAAACTTAAAAGGTCTTCTTCTAATATCTGCATAATTTTTTTGCTAGTCCTGGGCAACCTTTATCTTGTCACTTATATTTTTTATCTTTTCTAAAGTGATTTGTACCAATTCCAATCTCATCAACTTCTTATCCCTAATTTCTTCTCAGCAAACAGGGATCCAACATGTTATATTATATAAAGCTTCGTAAGGAGTCATCTTTATGATAGACTAGTAACTTAGTTGTGTGCATGGTTTTTTTCTTTGGAGAACTAAAATATTTTTTCTACAACTTTAATGAAAAACACTAAACCCATTTCTAGCATATAAACTTCTAAAATCACAATTACAACAACATGTGGAATATGTCCTACTACTCTCGGTTTAGACCTTTTTTTGATTTTTATTCCATATATAGAGGTTTATAACTCCAATTTATGCAAGATCCATTTCATTGAAAAATTAACATCCCTAGCTATAACTTTATTAAGAGATAAATTTTAAATTTCATCATTTTCATGTCTAAAATTTCCCTAGAAATCAAGGGACAAAGTTGTCACATGTTTCATCCATGAATCTTATAATCAATAAAACATCCTATTTGTGTGTGTGTGTGTGTCTATATATATATATATATATATCATTAATTCCAATTCCCTAAAACTCTTCATGCTTATTTATATTTTATTCAAGCATCTAAAATCAATCTATGCAACATTTATATTAACAAAAAAATTTATTACACTACGACATTTCAATCAAAAATTCAAATTATCATTCAAATCTTTTGGAAAATATTTCCCCACATAAAATATATTAGTATACAACAATTTCACTCAATTACATGCAATTATACATCATGAACCTAACTTTTCTTTTTGGTCAGTCACTTGGGTTTTTCTTTATCATGAACCCAACAACTCAATTACATGCAAAATACATTATGTTTTTCTTCATTAATTCCACTAAATTTAACATCCAACATAACCTAATCTAACCAAACTTGATCAAATCATAGTCAATTTGCATTTTTCCTAAAACTTTTCTATAAACCCTAACCTAAAATTCATGATTTCTACCTCAAATGTTATTTGAATTGAATGAAATTGCTAGAGTAAGTTTGGAACCCCTTCCGAGACATTATTCAAGTCTTTAAATATCAACCTGTCAAAAATTTTCTAAATTCTCTTTTTTTCCTTGCTACCGTGACTGTGCAACCCTTCTCCTTTGATTATTTTACTTATCTTTCCTTCTTAATTAGGTGTTTAGAGGTGTGTGTATGTATTTCCCTCAATTCCTCCCTAAATCCCTTGATTTTCTCTTGGTTTCTTTAAGAATTTTGGTGAAAAAAATGAAATTTTCCTCTCTTTCCCTTTTTGTTTACAGCTATCGAGTTGAAGAAAAGAAAACTCACCCTCTTTTTATGCTTTTTCTAGGTTAATTTACCTTTTTGCCCCTCCTTAAGCTTAATATGAACCCCCCCTTTTAATGTCATATTGGTTTTATGTCTATTTCAATTTTACTTTTGACATAATAATTTAATTTTTCTAAATTTTAATTTAATCCATTTTTTATTTACGGCTTAAATTTATTTATTATTTTATTTTTAGCTGGGAGTTTACAAATTTAATCCAATTAATTCATAATTTAAGTAATTTAGTCCAATTAAATTAGACATTAAATTTCAATCCCATATCTTATCTTTAGAGAGACGAGTGTGTAGAACTTAATGATAAAATAGAAAATCTTCCACTTATAGGGGATATTGTTCATTCTCAATAGCTCATACAATCATTTATCTTATCTTGCATCAGGATCTTTTTAGTGAGGAATACACGAGTGAGACTCAAAGGGAGATCGATTGCGATATCCACTCATGTGGCTAGGACTTGTTGATGAGTGCTCTTCATTGTAGGAGCAGCTCCTTTGAAGGGTTGTAATATGATTGTTCTTATGCCTATATGTTTGCACGTCATTCTATATTATTCCTTTAAGGAACTAGAGTTATATATACGCATCCAGTAGTGCATGCAATGGTGTTAGGTTTTATATTTCTCTTTGAGGAAGTGGAAGGGTACAAAGTTGTTGTTGTTGTTGTTGTTGTTGTTGTATAATTAGAACAACAACATTAAGTACTTTCACTTAATAGGTAATTTGTTGGAGATTTAGAGGGGTTGTAGTACATATAGTAGAGAGATTAGTTATGTAATACCATATATTTTTTATCACTCAATATAACTCCCAACATGTATACGCATGAAAAACAAGGTAAATTATTTTTTTTCTATATATACCATCATTCAATTTCGTCCATAACATATAAAGGATTATCCTATTTATTTTAGTAGAATCTTGGTAGAGTTTCCCTTGTTCGAGGCTCTACCTAAAAAAAATTCATTTAAAAATATAAAATAAATATACTTTAAGGTCTAATTCGTATTATTTATATAAGGATTGAACAAGAAAATTTAGATTTTTAATGAAAAATCACAAACTGATAAATTTTACGCTATTATGTATAACTTTCAATTTGACTGTCAGATCGGGCTGAGATTTTGCATAGAGTCTCATGATATGTTATACTACCTTATGTTGGGATTTTAGATTTTAGATCAATTGAAGTTTGGAAAGACTTTGCAACTTAGGTTGGAAGCTGGGTAGTTTACGCGAAAAATACAACGAACATTAAATAAAGGGAAAATTGTGAATAAGTATAAAATCATCCTTTAAAGGCTATTTCCAGCAGCGATGGATGTTTTTAGAGAGAGAAAGCTTCTCTCCTTCATTTTTCTCAAAATTTCCTTAGGAAATTCATTAAAATGAAGGGATTAATTGAGATAATAGAAGAAAAGAGAAAAATGAAGGGATTTTTAGCTAGGGTTTATGAGAAAAAGAGAGAGAAAGTTTTGGTTGGACAGAAAAAGAAGGAAATCTTAGAGAAAAATGAGAAATAATAGACTGACTTGGTTCAAAACCTTTGATTTTTGTTTTGCTAAAAGAGGTAAAAAAAACCCTTTTTTAAGGATTAATTAAATTTTTAAATATGTTATGTTGAATTTGCTTTATGTAAGTCAAGCTTTAATGTGTTGGATTGATTAGAAAGAGGCTTTCGGTGTAGTATTATGTTCTTAGGCATGAAAAAATAATAGGTAAGGTGTGAATTGTGAAAGAAAGTTTGAAAGGAAACTATGACCTCACTTGGAACCGGTTCGCCCTAATAATGAAATAATCGTGCTGTGAAAAGAACAAGTTAATGAATATTGAGAAATGCAAAGTATGCATTCGTTATGATATGATATATTAGAAGACAAGATTTATATGGGTGTTTAATGTGAAAGGTTGGAACATGATGATAAAAGGTGTAATTGAAATGGTATAGACTTGGTATGTTAGTGGAAGTGGAAAAAAACACTAATTTATAAAATCAAAATGTATGTATACATGATGAAGTGAAATTGTGTATTTATAATATGAACATTGAATTCCGGGAGTGAAATATCTCACTTAGTAGTCAAAAATTGGGCTTTTTGAATAGGTAATATTGTATTTGGTAGTAAAAATGATCATTTTGAATGGATAGTATTATATTTGGTTGAACAAGTGACTATATATAAAAGAATGGATAATAAAATACAATATTATGATTTATATTTTGATTTGAGATAGAGGAATTGTATAAGTGTAAATATAATAAGATATTGGGTAAATTGTGAGGTAAGTATGAAGGGTTTTAAGTTAGGATAACCCAAAGAGATATGTAAGGTGTTATGATGAATATGATTTTAGTTGAAGTGGAATGATGTGTTAGGTCTGTTACTAAGAAACATGCGGAGAACTTGATATGTGAGGTTTAAGAGTAATGCTTAATTAGTCTATCACTAAGTGGAGACTAACCGATGGTTACCGATGACCGATATTATTTGATTAGTCTGTTAGGGTATGGAGACTAATGCCATTAGTGGTTATTGATGAACAATATTATTTGGTTAGTTTGTTATATTATTGAGACTAATGACATCAATGGTAAGTAATGACTCACATTGTTTGATTAGTCTATTATAGGTGGGCTAGGCCTTGAGGCTAACCCTTCGCTCTCTTTTTCTTTATTTTTTTTACACTTCAAAGCTTTTTTACCATATTCACTTATTGTTCAGTTTTAACATAGTTTTCAAAATAATATTATAGATTTTTATTTAAATCTTAATAATTTAATTTTTAATAATTATGTATCTGAATATTACTAATAATAAATTATTTATTAAAATTCAATTGAAATAAGTGTTTTTTTTAAAAAAAATTAAATGGATTATGAACATAATTTTATCACACTTATAACCTTCTTATCTTTCAAATATGGACATACTATTTTGATATTTTTTGCTAGCTTATTTTAAAATTTATAAAATATTTTTTAAAACAAGAAAAATAATTCCAATTAAAAATATATTGTTTTCTAAGATAAATAAGAAATACATTAATAGAAAAATTATCATCATGAAAAAAAATTAAAATGATTTTATTTCAAAGTTAATGAAATATTTCATGAGACACATATTTTTTTAATTATCATCTCTAATTTTTACTTAATGAGATGTTGATGTCATATTAGTTCTACAAAACAACAAATTTATGAAAAATATTGAAATTTGTTTTTTATTTATTCAAAGTAATGGTCTCTGCATATTTTTCTAAGTTATATTTTACAAAAAAAAAAATACTGTTTTGGAAAATGAATTAAATTCAATAACAATATATCCAAGTATAATTTTAAGAAATAAAAGGAAATAAAATCAAAGTCCCGTGACCCCAAATTTCATGAGAAAAAGATGAGTCATATACATATAGTACAAAAATGGCGGCAACGCACAGTAACAAATCGTCGCCTTATGTTGAATCTTTAACAGCAGTAATATAGCGACAAAAGGAAACAGAATAGAAAAATAATTGATGGAAGGTGGGCCATCGAATTCACGTGGCAAGTGACCATAGGCTCACGTGAAACCATACCACTGCCAGATTTGCTTCGATCTCGAAGAAAAAATAATCCTATTTTGGTATGGATTCTGAAGAAGTGGTCCCTCAAGTTTTCTGTCGGATCGAAAAAGTTACAAATACTCCTTCCAATATCGAATATTCAATTATCTTAATTAATATTAATTTAATTAATAATCTTGTCGTTTGTTTTATGCATATTTGTGAAACTGAAATTTATATGAATTATTTTTTTTTATTGAGCGCGGTTAAAATGTGCTTTTAATTTTTTTAATTTTTTATGTTTAAATTATTTTTTTATATTTTTAAATTATTTTGATATGATAATTTCAGAAATAAATTTAAAAAATAAAAAAATATTATTTTAATATATTTCTAAATAAAAAATATTTTAAAAAATAATCTATGTGGAAATCATAAAAAATAATTATTAACTATAAAATTATTAACTTTTCAAATTTAAATTTTGATGTGAATATTCAAAACAATTTATTCTTTTAAATAAATTAAATTAAGATGTGATTTCACAATTATGTATAAAATGATTACATATTTTATAATCACATAAAAGATTTTTTTTATTTTATATTTGATAATAACACATCATTAGAAAAGCAGATATAAAAAAACCGACAAAAAAAAATGACTGTGGTAGGTGAGATACTAAAATAGTTATAGTAGTGGTATAATACTGTAATAAAGAAATACCAAAATAGTATAGTAGCGGTATAATACGATAATAAATAAATAAAAAATTAAACATGCAGTTAACTCGGAAAAAATAGGGGGCAAGGAGGAGGCAGCCACCTCTTCACCGTTTATCTCTATAAAAGCCCACACATACCTAGGTATCAGCACATCCCAAACAGAGTATCCTGAGCGAGAGAGAGAGAGTTTGATTGCAGAGCAAATAGGTGGTGATGCAGCAGAAAGGCAGGGCTTGTAACCGTAGATCCAGGAGCTTTTCAAGATCTCGCATTGCCGTTGAGGGTTGGTAGTTAGCGTTTTCATCACCATCATCTCCTTTCAAAATCTTTTCTTTTTGAGAGAGATCCCCTTCCTTTTCTTCATTATCTCTCTGCCTTGTTCAACAAAGTTCCTTTCAACAATGGCTGCTCATGGTAAAATGCCCTTCTTCTTTTTCTAATGTTTTTTCAAGAATCACTTCTTTTTATTTTATCCGATTTCTTTGTTACTCTTTCTGTCTTTGGAACTCCTTTTTTAGGATATTGTAGGTGTATATGTGCGTGCATTGTGTTGAGATTGGACTTATATTGGGTTTTTGTTTGTGGGTTTGATAGTGGAAGAACGCGAGATTCAAAAGAAGTATTGGATGGATAACATTTCTGATTTGAGTGTGAATGCGATGATGCTTGACTCCAAAGCATCTGAACTTGACAAGGAAGAAAGACCTGAGATACTTTCTCTGCTTCCACCATATGAAGGAAAAACAGTTTTGGAACTTGGAGCTGGTATTGGCCGCTTCACTGGGGAATTGGCACAGAAGGCCAGCCAAGTTGTGGCTCTGGACTTCATTGAGAGTGCCATAAAAAAGGTGACTGCGGTCCTCCATATTCACAAAGAGCTTTTTGTTTGTGCTTTGCTGAACTGGGTGTCTAATGTTTTTTGCAATATTTCTGTTTGAGTTTTATCTGATTTTTTTTCCCATCTGTCGAATCTTCTGTTTGCAGAATGAAAATATTAATGGACACTATAAGAATGTCAAGTTTATGTGCGCTGATGTGACATCCCCAGATCTGAATTTTTCAGAGGGATCAGTGGATTTGATATTCTCAAATTGGCTTCTCATGTATCTTTCCGACAAGGAGGTGAACAGACTTGATCCTTATTCCTGCTTGTCTTGCTTAATTGTTGTTTTGCTTACAGATTTGTTAGTAATTCATCTTAAGGCTTCTTGGAATCAGTGGTCAGTGCTTTGATGATCTTATTGGAGTCTGTCACATACATTTGATGAAAGCTTGGTATGATTATGACTGTTGGTGCATCAATTAAAACTAAGTACACACATGACATTTGATGATATATATATACTAGTGGGGGATTATGGGACAAAAAATAAATCCACTTGGTTTCAGACTTGGTACAACCCAAGATCATTATTCTCTTTGGTTTGCACAACCAAAATTTTTTTTTGAGGGTCTGCAAGAAGATCAAAAAATAAGAAATTGTATCAAAAATTATGTACAAAAAAATATGAAA
>Ga0307517_10004396_pt1 | contig 21654 bp, 19 predicted proteins | sample 23_EM_MG_FD_194515 | JGI IMG/M metagenome (GOLD analysis project Ga0307517, IMG submission 194515) | Populus trichocarpa ectomycorrhiza microbial communities from riparian zone in the Pacific Northwest, United States - 23_EM | ecosystem: Host-associated > Plants > Roots > Unclassified | place... | reverse complement strand
GGAATTTACAGAGGCAAAAATGCGTCTGAGGCGATCGTGAAGCGGTTCGTAACGACGCCTTGTCGCCCTCCCTTGTCAGACGAGTGCTTACTTTTTCTCAGCGTCGAGGAGTTGGCCAAGAAGAAGGATGTAAAGATGGCCCAAATCGCTGTCGCTTGGAGTCTTAAACGGGTTACTGCTCCAATTGTCGGGACGACTAAACTTGAGAACTTGAAGGAGATGATTGGTGAGTGGACCATCACACGTGAATCGTCCCATGGGGTTACTGATTTGGACTGCAGAGGGTCTCGATGTCGAGTTGACGGAGGAAGAGGCTAAGTACTTGGAAGAACCGTACTTGCCCAACGCTATCTTGGGTCACAATTAAACTGACGTACAATCTTTGCCATTGCCATCGGCCACCATGTATCTAGAATCCAACATAATTTGAGCAATCAGCTCGCAACAGTGCAGGGAATACACGAATGTAAAACAACCCTGCCATAACGTGCGCAGCGTTCGTTATACATCATGACTTCGAATATGGGTCCCTAAAAGTCAACCTCCTCACAATCCCATCTTGACCAGCCATAACAATCGAGGAGCCAACAAAGAAATGTCCATTTTCGATCCCACTGACATAACCTGGGGGAAGCCAGCACACCCTTCTTGATTTGGCATCCATCACCCATTCCAGGTTCTCGTCTAGTGCATATGAGGCGTTCAGGATCTCCTCCGACGTTTGCAAGATGCAATAGCTGTGCGAGGCACCAGGAGTCAGAGTAAAGGTTGTGCGGACGCCGTGGTCCTTGTCATTATCCTTGCCCTTGGTGTAATCCTGGGGTTCCGGGAGTGGGGCGGGGGGCGCTCGGACGTGGATGACCTCAGTGTAGAATTGAGTATCCGAGGTGAATGCAATGTTGTTGGGCGGCTTGCCTGCGCGGGTGGTGGAATAGTTAGACCAGCCAGTCAGCGCACCCCGGACGCAGATTTTCCAGGTGGATGGATCATCGCCCTCCAAAACGGCGATGAGCTTCTCCCCATCAGGTGAGAGTGCACCTAATAACAGTGGCCGCGAGAAATCCTCTTCCCATATAAATGCACCATTACCGATGGCCCACGCGCTCGGGGTGAATCTTTCGGACATCCAAAAACAGAGGACGGCGATGCGCCGGTCGATAGAAGCACAAAGGATGCGCGGCGTGAATGAAATGTCGCGGCCACTGGATGGAATGGGAATGGGATAACGGGCGAGGGTCTTCGTGGTTTCCATATCCAGCAGGTGGACGTCCTCGCGGTCACTGGAAGAAGCAGAGATTGCCCTGCCGTTATCCAACGGATAGACGTGGGATATTTCCGGATCCTCACTGATGCTGGGCGGTTGGGCGTAGTCCTTTCCCAATAACTGAATGGATCCACCGAGGTTCGCAACCAGCTGACCACTCCGCAGGAGGCTGATGGAATGTATCGTCCCGAGGTTGTTCATGTAGTCGCACCAATCGGGGGGTGAGAGTGGGTCTATGTAGAAGAATCGAAGATCACCTGTCTTCGTTGCGCAGACGACTCGATCTCCTCCGCCGGAGAAGATGAAGGAAACCACGTCCATTAATGGGGGAGACGAAACCAACGTTGAACCGGTTCGGATATCGATAACCACGATCGTACTCCCGGTCTCAGAAGTCAACGATATGGCTAATCGGTGTTGGCCAGCCGAATAGGTAATCCTCTGTACACGCTCTCCTATGGGGAAGGTATGCAGCGTCCCCCCGGCGGCCATTTCCAGGACCATTACAGTCCAGGCTTCGAACGCTTTCTTTCTATTGCAGCGAATCGAAACTGTGGATGCGAAGCCCTTTTTTTCTTGGTGAATCGAATCAACAACTCTCGATGTGTCGAACCCTTCCTTTCGTGGGCATGACAATCTAGTCCATGACCGTACGTATCTACAATAGACCACATGTCTGTGCACGTATCCGACCCCTCCTCGCTTCATGCAACACCTTCATGCTTATATAGACTTTTACACTCGGCTCGCATCCCCAAAACGATGGACGATTTGTTATTATGATAATGTGGATATACGTGGGCTAGTCTCTATCCATGATCAAAGGATAAACACTAAGAACAAGACATGGGTTACGCAGGGAGTTCAAGCTCAGGCTTCGTCTTCATCATCAACTGCTGAATGAGATCGCCAAGGCGTTTTCGTTCTAAATCTCCACTATCTCCTAGCACGTCGCCGGCTTCGCCCTTTGAGAGTTTGAACCGTTCCTGACCTACGTAGAGGTACAATTCTACTCGACGGCCAGAGAAGAATCTGTATCGTATTTTCAGAGGGTTTGAAGCGTGAGTGAGAGGCGAAGGTTGTCGGATTCGTGTTAGAATTTGTAGTCTGAGACAGGTACCGACGAAGTTTTTGCACGGTCGGGGGTGTAGAACATGGCGGTGAGATGTACGTAGGACGGATTCTGTACAGTGCACCCAGAGATCTTTCCCCCGAGCCGCGGCCAGTCTGCCAGTGAACGTTCATGTGCGATCCCAAGTGTGCCATGCCGGGTTGCACAGTGCTGTATCGGGCATTGATACCAGCTCGTTGACGGCGGGTGGCCTTTCACGCCGACCTCGAAGTCTGTGCTGCGAAGGATTTTCTTAACTCAAATTCATTGCTTTCAGAGGGGAGGGGGTCAATGTGGCAACGCCCGACGCAGTCACGGGTCACACTGCCAACTGAGCCAAGCCTCGAGGTCAAACCCGATTATCATTATCGACTTGCTTTGACCATCCATCTTCGCTATGCCCCGCTTTCACGGATGGAGGCGACGGGCGGATACTCCCACCCCGACTCCTACACCTCCAGCAGAGCGTGTACAAGATCTCACGTCTCAAAGGGATCCCAGGGCGCTCGCTGCCTTATCGGCCACCATCGCTCTCTCCGTCGGCTCCGCATTCAACGATACACGTGGCACATCCAGCGATGGTGCCACAGTTCAGGGGATGGACGCGATGGGGCAAACGGCATACTCTGCAGTCAGGATGGCCGTAGGACTTGTCAAGGAATCCTCCGATATGTTCCCTCCGCTCAAGGCGGTCGTGGGCGCGATGTCTACCTTGATGAAGAACTACGATGTGAGTCCGGCCTGCTCGCGAACTGAAGACATCCTCATCCTCTGCCTGTTTGTCGTTCCAGCAAACGGCAGATAACGCAGATAACCTAAAGGATATAGAGCGGAGGGTGCAGTCGCTCTCCGGTGTGCTTACCTCTCCTGTGGGCGAGGACGATTATGCAGAGAATGGGAGAAGAGTGGAGCTTCGGAGGTTCGTTCTCACACAAATATATACCAGCTTGCTTACCCCTCTCTCAGGAAACTCAAGGTGGTTACTGCGAAGCTTGAACCGCTCTCCGAACAACATACACTTCTCAAGTTCTTACGCAACGTCGAGAATGCCAAAACTCTGAACGGATTTGTCCAAGAACTAGCTGATGCCATCACGGATTACCAGGTACGAGCAGCCGGTCCAACCGTGGTCTTTAATGAATGCCTGGCTAGGTTTCGATGCAACAAGGAATGTATGGGAGGACGAGGGACATCCATGGCGATACCAGGAACATCTTAGTGAGCCAATTCGCTGTCTCGATATGGCCTGCACTGATGACCTGAGCTCCCGACAGGAAACTGCAGACCTTGAGATTCTGGCAAAGTTGGAGCCCGTACGTAATGCCGGATACCAGGCTGGTCATCATAACAAATGTCTTCCTGGCACTCGACAATCCATCCTCCTTGACATCATGCTCTGGGCCAAAAACACTCAGGACCAAAATGTATTTTGGCTGAATGGATTAGCAGGAACTGGAAAATCAACAATAGCTCAGTCATTCTCAGAAATGGTTGTCAATGATGGATTCCTTGGTGCCAGCTTCTTCTGTTCCCGAGACTACCTTGACCGAAGGGAGCTCAAGAACATCTTCCCCACACTTGCATACCAGCTTGCATGTCATTATCCCCACTTTCAAAGCCATATCATTAAGGTCATTAAGAAGGACCCCACCCTGGCCCACACTTCCCTCATCTCACAGCTTGAGAACCTCCTTATTCATCCACTCTCCAAATCAAAGGTCTCATGTGTCATTATCATTGATGCATTAGATGAGTGCATTGATGATCAGCCAGCCTCAGCAATCCTCTCTGTCCTGGGTCAATTTGTTGGCCAGCTGTCATCAGTGAAGTTCTTTATCACAGGTAGACCTGAGCCACGAATTCGCACAGGCTTCCGCCTCCCCCTCCTAAAGCCACTCACCCAGGTCTTCTTACTCCATGAGGTCAAACCATCTAGTGTCAACAATGATATTCAGTTGTATTTGACACAGAGGTTGACTGCAATTGCCAAACAAAGGAGTGACCATGAGCTACCTGACCCATGGCCCCATGAGGATGAAATTGTGGCCCTCACCAAAAAGTCATCTGGACTGTTCATTTTTGCCTCGACCTTGGTCAGGTTCATTGAATCAGAATACCATGAGCCAAATGAACGTCTCCAACTTGTTCTTTCTGAAGCAGGTGGCACAATACATGAAGGTCGTGCTGGTATAGACTCCTTATACTCCCAGATCCTGTCACATGCATTCCCAGATGTCCATGAGTCAGAGGTGTTTACCAGTATGAGACATATATTAGGGGCAATCATACTTGCAGTTAACCCATTGTCTCGAAAGGACCTTTCAACACTCCTTGGTGTTCCCACAACCCTCATATTGACCACCCTGCGACATCTCCACTCTGTGATTCTTGTGCCTGCTGATGAAACCAAGGAGATTCGGATCTTCCACAAGTCCTTTCCAGATTTCCTCCAAGATGGGGATCGGTGCATCAACCCTAGGTTCCATATTGATCCAGAAACCCACCATACTGGCATGTCTATCAGTTGCTTGGAGTTAGTGAAGGGGTTAAAGATGAACCCTTGCTCTCTGCCACCCTTCACAATGAATCAAGATGTGATTGACCTCCCACAACTGCTAGAAGACAAAGTTGATAAGGCTATGCAATATGCCTGTACCTACTGGGCCAGGCACCTCAGGCCCTCTCCAAGATCTGGTGGCCATCTTGACCAGATTCTCACTTTGGTTATTGATATGCTCAGAAGAGCCCCTCTGTGGATAGAGGTGATGAGCCTTGCAAATCACCTAGAAGAGGTGATCCATTCAATGAATATAGTATTAAATTGGCTAGACCAAGTAAGTGGTTCTTTGTTACAACTCAATATGGAGGGACTTGTTTATTGATGATACTGCAAATAAGGTGAACAGTGAGGCTGGGGAGGGTGGTGCACTTGCCAGGAAAAAGGCTGAAGCTGAAGCTGGGATCAAGGCTATAGTAGAGAATATGGCCAGGGACAAGGCTGAATTCAGGGCTGTAGTCAAGGCTAAAGCCAGAGCCAGAGCTAAGGCTGAGGACATGGCTAGGGCTGCAGCTAAGGCTGAGGACATGGCTAGGGCTGCAGCTGAGACTGAGGTTGAAGCCATGGCTTGGACTAGGGCACAGACTAAGGCTAAGGCTAAGGCTAGGAAAAAGGCTAAGGCTAAATCTAAGGATAGGGCTAAGGCTGAGGCTGAAGCTAAGGCCAGTGCTGAGGCTGAGTCTCAGGCTGAGGCTGAAATTGTGGCCTGTGAGAAGGCTGAGGCTGAGGCTAGAGCTAAGGCTGAACCCATATTCATTGCTGCAGCTGAGTTCCAGGCCTCAATCACCCTTCTACATCATCTTGCAACAGACTGCCTCCGGCTGTCAATGCACTTCTTCCACCCCATCCAACAATGTGCACAACAAGTGTACTATACTGCAATCCCTCTCTTACCAACCTCATCACATCTCCAAAAATGCTCCCTCCAAAGTGTTGTGGACAACCAGCTATCCCTTGTCACTACCTTCTCAGGAGCTCCTGATACCTGGGGGTTGCTCCTAAGGACAATTGATATCAGACCAAGGGAGCTCACATGCATTGCAACCTCAGTTCAGGGGATCATTGCTGCATGTGGAGATGTTGTGAATATCTATGATCCAGTCACCTTTGTCCTTCACCAATCTCTATCCACCCCAGAAGCAGTCACAAAGATACAAGTCTCTCCAGATGGGACAATTTTGTTTTTTGCACACTCTCTTTCTGTAACAATGTGGGAGGTGCAGACAGGTGGACTCATCCATACCTTCACTGTGGAGTCTGAGATCAGTGATCTAGCAGCTTCCACAACAGGGGACTACATTGCATGTGGCTCCTCTGATGGCTCTATCGCATTCTGGGATATACACATTAAAGAGGGCAGAAGCAAACATCTTGAGAATGGTCAACCAATTGTAACTGTCTGTTGGGTATCACCCCTGATGCTTGCAGTTGCAACCCAGCACTCTATATATCTTCATAGCACTGCTATCAATAGTGTCCTAGACATACACCCTATACAGGGCCAAGTGTGGGGAATGGTTTGTCCAGTGGTTGGAGTTATGGGTGGTGGAAATGAGGGAGAACTTCTGGTGGGAACTTTGTGGTTGAGTGCAGGAGTGGACTGGTACTTTTTCAGGGCTGTCAAGTACACAGGAGAGTCATTGTCAATCTCAGCATCACAGCTATTGACACACTGCGGGCAACTTTCTCAACCTATGCTTGTGGGGGAAGAGATTGTGTGCATAATCCAACCAACTGGAGTACAGTCATTCAATACCAGATCCTACAATTCTACCAACAACCCTACACTCCTGGATACAGCTACATCTGTGGCTTTGTCATTAAACAGAAATCTTGTTGCGCAGACCAAAGATTCCATCCAAATATTCTCCCTTGATGTGTTGACAAGTGGCAGGACTCGCAATGTCATACACATGTCTCACGTTTACCCCCTAGGCAGGGCCCACATTATCTGTATCCAACAAACCAGGAGTCTCACCATACTTGAGTTGGAGACTCTGCAAACACCTCATCTCGAAGGTGGCATCTTCTTAGCCAGACCGTTGCTCATAGATGAATCCCCCTCTGCTCGTTGGTCATTTGGTCATGGGCCAGCTGCAGAGTTTGGTGTCTCGATGGTCGTAGAAATGTGGCAGTCAGGGACTCCGCTCCCTGAATGGAGTGATTCAGCTAACGAGGATGGGCTATTGAGCGGATTGTCACCAGAACGCACCCATATCGTCACGGTCTATGGCTCACCCCGGCGGGAGCTTCGCGTGAAAGACACGAAAGACGGAACCGTACTCACGAACCTACCACTGGAAGATGACGATCTTACAGCTGGGGAGGTTTACGATCTTGCCTTCGACTCGGAAACCAGGTTCTACCTCAAGATAGATGGACCGGAGCACCACGTCCAAATTCCTTATGACATCAGCGCATCGCCATTGGAGAGATGTTCACATACGGTAACCAAGGGTGAACCGGTGCCTTTGCTAGAGCCCCGGAAGACACCGCCGTACACTCTCGATGCGAACTTCGAATGGGTCCTTGACGCAGGGTCCAGGAAGGTCTGTTGGATCCCGCCAGGGAACGTACGGAGGAGCAGCGGTGGTCATTATTGGATTGGTCTGTCACTCGTCATGGTCGGGGATGATGGTGTTGTGAGGAAGCTGTCGTTCAAAGAACCGGGCTGCTGAAGTGTGTGTGCGGTATGTGTAGGTAGAATCACGTTGCTGTCGTGTGTCGTTGTGGGTAGTACATTTTCGGGCGGGACTTTTAAGCCTGTTTCTTCCTCATTATGTTTCTTTCTCTCTCGTTATGACTGTCTCTTGTTGTGTTTGTGTTTCACTATGATTTCCCCCGTACCTAACGATCTTGTCCTTAGTGACGTCTGTAGCTGGATTTGACGAATCACCATCTTTCTCCCTCCAAGGGGGTTCCACCTACTCGTTCCACGTGAGTGACTGGACACACAACCTGCACCAATCTTCTTGAACACCCAGCACATGCCGGGCGTGATCAGACGCGCGCCGATCAAGAGGCAATGCAGAATACATAACTGGTATCCCAGCCAGGAAAGAGACGATCAGGACCGCCTCCGACCAGACTTGGTAGGAAGGCAAGGTGAAAGCGAGGAGCGCGATTGAGGATATCAGCATGAAGTCTGGAGCCGATAACAACACGGCAGGCAGAAGACTCGGCCGTCGGAGGTATCGTGGGGTTAGTCCCTGTGTGCGAAAGGGGTCAGTATGTGAGAGGTTGACAGTAATGCAAGAGCGGGAACCAACTTGGAACTTGGCGGCACTTACCTCATTGCAAAATAAAACTGATACCGGGAGCTGGGCACGAGCCCGAGTCCAATGGTTGCGGCGTTGATGGCGACGATCCCCTTGGCAGCATAGTCGGCGGAGAAAATGAAGTCGGGAGAGAAATCAATTTAACCTGTTCTTCAATATCGGCAAGACCTGCGCAAGATCTCGGCACATGGATCGTCATACCCGCCTGAGAGCGCCACGAGCTACGATGATCCACAGTCCTGAGCATCTCCAAAGGAATCGCTTCGGTAGTGTGACTAAACATGAACGTACGGTATTTGTGGCCCGTATGACGGGCCATAACGGACAAAAATGATGGCGGGTCCCTTGCTCAGTCCCAAGCGCAAGCCCGGCGTCTATGCACGTCCCGTCCCTGTCCCTGTCCCGCTCCCTTCTCCTCGCCCTCACCCTGTCCCTGGTTGGAGCTTACCTATGGTTTCTTCTATGGTTCTGCTGGAAACCTGTATATAACAGGCAAACCGATCCACTTTCTGTGTCCCGGAATAAATCAGATCTTTCGCCGGCTTTTCGAGAGACTGCTATGTTGTCCCTATCCGCGTTGCCATCACATTCTTTCCTAATGCAATCACCCCCCCGCCCTGCTGCAGGTGCCCCACTTCTCACACAGGCGGTGTACAGTAAGGGGGGTGAAATCATTTCTATCTAAATGGATGGATTGAATATCCCACTCGCAGGCATTTCCAGCGGACGCGGGATTGTTGAGTATCAGGCGGCATCCTCTCCGCGTTAAATCCCGCCCCACTATTGTTCGACGTTGAATATTGGGCATTGAATGTTGAACAACGGGATGACCAGCCATTCATGGATGAATTCACTAAACCGACTGGGTCGGTTGGGCACATCTCACGACATACATTGATGTATAGCCGGACGGACTGTACTTAAACCACACGGTTCCGCGGTGGTGAAAGCTCGTACGTGAGACTCCCGGCAGTAGTGATCATGTCTTGCGTGACCTCTGAATTGAGCGTATCGTTTGACCCATGAGACCCTGTTCCCCGGGTCATCTTGGTGAGGGTGGTTGTCTCTTGTAATTTCCTCAGCTAACTCTTCCCTTAGCCCTTGCTCCCTCTTGGTGTTGTCGGAGATGTCCTTCTTGAACCGAGCGATTTGCCGGTTCCATCTCCACGCGTCCACCTTCAAGGTGGGAAGTCCTGTGGTCGCAGCTGCAGCAATGGATTTGAGTTCGTCCTGCAAACAGCGGCCGACTGCCGATTGAACTTTGCCTGTTTCTGTTGTTTCTAGAGGGCACCAGGTCTTTAAACTTACGAGGGATCGACGGAATTGAATGGTGCGATCTTTTTGAGGGGCCTTTCTGACGCCTTTCCAACGGACATAAACATACTTGTTTGCCAATCATCACTCCCCACGTATCTGACCAAACCATAGTGACATCCGCCATTGATGCGACTTCAGTATCATTTACACGTTTTTTGATTTCACAAGGTGTCTTACTGAGCATTGGCGTTCACCCTTACGAACTGGTGGGACACATTATTTATTCCATTACTCACTACGGGGGGCGGGGGGGCTAGCTCGTAGTGTGCAAGCCTGTAATTCCCCAGTGTGGGGTGTGCTTAAACTTTCATTTGATATTTGACCTTCCGTGCCGCAGACAGAGGTTCAAATGACACTCATAAACCGCGTGTGAACCTCTGTCCGTTCCTCCATTTTGGAAGTTTTATGAACAAGTTGGTGGGAAGTCCGGCTGCGGAGCCCGAATCTTCCAATGGCAATTCCTGGTCCCCAATGTGCAGTCTCTTGATCATGAAAAGCCGGCGAAAGATCTGATTTATTCCAAAACACAGAAAGTGGATCGGTTTGCCTGTTATATACAGGTTTCCAGCAGAACCGTGGAAGAAACCATAGGTAAGCTCCAACCAGGGATAGGGTGAGGACGAGGAGAAGGGAACGGGACAGGGACAGGGACAGGACGTACATAGACGCCGGGCTCGCGCTTGGGACTGAGCAAGGGACTCGCCATCATTTTTGTCCGTTATGGCCCGTCATAGGCCCGCCGCCGCCTTCGCTCCGGACTTGGTCCAGGATCTTCCAGAACACCTACCACAGGCAACACCCCTCAACCCCGCGTATGGAGAAACGCGATTAATCATTCCCGTCTTCCAATATGTTGACACGAGAAGATCTGCGCCGTGATAACGACCCAGGTCCCCCAAAAGCGGGGCGTCGTGGAAGGCACTGCCCCCTCTTTATTCCCTCGTCCCCCGGGCCGTTGTCGCAGTTGCGAAACGGGTTCGTGTTTCGAGATCTTGTGTCCTGGGATGTGAAATGTATTCAGGCGGAGACAGGTTACCGGGGGCAGTGGAGGAAGCCCCTCCCCCGAACGTGTCCGAGGTGGAGATGAGGCCCTGGGGATTCGCTGCATGGCAGTTCCGCTCCCCAAGCTGAGAGAGTCTACTAGTTGTCCTCCATCAAAAACCTGGACCTCATTCCGCCATCACTTATACCTCCTCCCCTCCCACCTGTGGAACAGGTTAAAACCAGGATCTTACCACCGGCATGTAGCATTACCCTCCCTAGTTCCTTTGAAGAACAGCTCCCCAATCTTGCCAAAACCGCAGCCGTCGAAATCTACGTAGGGCTGGGAATCTTCAACACATCGTTCCACGGCCTACGGGGATCAAGGCTTCCTGTTCACGACCCGCCATGGAACTCCATATCACTTCCAGCGCGAGGGGTTTCGCGGGATCCCCTTCCTCTCGGTAAAAAAAAAAAAAAAAGGTGACGACATTCAATATGGTCTTCAACAAGCGGAAAAGTGCTTCGAGCTGTTGCAGGATATGGAGCAGTTGGAGTGTTTGGAGATGAGAAGGGACCACGCGCAGGTCCTCAGCGCTCAGGCTTTGGTCTGGAAAGTCACTACTATCACTGGCGGACCAACAGTCTATTTCCCCCTCCCTCAAAAATCACGTCGCGGTGAGGGGGCCCAACGACTCGGTCTGTGGGCTCCTCGCGAAGTTGGTGATGGCAACGATATCCCATGGTGCGCCATTGGCCGAGGCTGTTGTGTACGTGATTTCCGACGTGCATTGGGGTCCGACTTATGATCGTTCGATAGTTAGCATACCATAGGGCGAAAGTGCCGACGTTGGGGGAAAATGGGCCGTGCCTTAGCATCTGCAGTATCAATCTTTATTCATTGGGCTCAGGAAGTAGCATTCACATCGCATATCGCACATGGGCTCCAGTGTAATGGGTCAAGTCAACGCTGCAGAGAACCTTATCGTGCGTGATCGACTAGGTGTATGCGTATCGTGTTAGACTGCGAACTTGGGCATGGCGTTCTTCATCAAGAAACTCGAGTGGTTAGGCCGCTTCGCTGATCTCCCACGATATCACACAAGAGTGAAAACATACAAAATAATATCCTTGGCATACAATACGATACGACATGGGCACACAGACAACACAGACTAAGGAAACAAGACAGGAATGCAAGCGATGACGGAATAGATTAAGGAAAACATGAGCGATCAGTGGGTGCAGAGGAAGGATATCACAACTCGTCGTCGGTGAAGACCTCCTCGCCACGTTTCCTCCTCGCTATACGGTCCTTCTTGGCCTTACGAGCCTCAGCAGCGGTCTGCTTCTTCTTTTTGTTGACTTCAACCTTGTTGCCCATAGCGTCGTATTGATCCTCCTCCTCTCCCGCCTTCTTGTCGATCCGTGGTCCAGATCCTTGGCCTTCAACCCAGTTGTGTCCGGAGGGCTCAAGGTAACCATCCTTCATGGCCCAGACCTCCTTGCAGATTGACTCGGAGAACTCCCTGTTGTGGGTAATGATCAGGACACCACCTTCAAAGGACTTCAGAGCCTGGATCAGCGCAGCAAGCGATTCACGGTCGAGGTAGTCTGGAAAGTAACGTCAGTTACCGGTCTCCGAGATCCAACTAAAGTATAGGATACGCACTGGTAGGCTCGTCCATACAAATGACGTGAGGGCGACGCCAGGTGGCAGCACCAAGAACTACCTTGACCTTCTGTCCACCAGAGAGACCCCTCATCGAGTTGTGAGAAACAAACTCAGCCTCGAGACCGAAGTCAGCGAAGTGGGCCTCGATCTCGCGACGAACGAGAGGACGAAGGAGACCGAGGCGCTGAGCCTCACGAGTGTCAACCTCCAAAACCTTCTTCTCGAAACCACGCTTAACTAACTCGTCACGGGGGAGCCAGATGTTCTCAGAAGAGCTCAATCCCTTCAGCGAGACCTCATACTCGTAGGACTGCTTGAGCTTCTTGCGGGTGAGAATCTCGTCGATGAGCCTCTTCTGACCCTCAACGATGACGGTGGCACCCTCCTTCATCTTCTTCTCTTCCTCCTCGGTGATCTGGCGGGAAGCCTTGGTCATCTCCTCCAAATCCTCGCCGGTCTGGTAACGCCACAACATGTACTCGAGAGGGGTCTTGTCGAGATGGTTATCGATATGGTGGAAGGCGTGTTGAGCAACGTAACCGATGACCAAGTTGGGGTGCTTCCAGACTTCACCGCCCTTGTTGGCCTCCATGTCACCAATGAGCAACTTGACGAGGGTAGATTTACCCGAACCGTTAGGTCCGAGGACAGCAACACGGGAGGACAAGGAGACCTGGAGGGTGATGTCGTAGAGTTGCTGGACCGATTGGGTGGGATACTGGAAGCCAACTTTGCGCATCTTCAAAAGACTCTTCTCCTTGGTTTTGACGCCCTCGAGCAAGGGGGGATCGGGGAACTTGAACTTGTAGTCTTCGAGGGCCTCAAGAGTATAGTAGGATTTGGCCTCGGGGACGACCTGCATGAAGTGCTCGAGGTTACCACGGTATCTCCTGAGCTTGAAGCGGTTGAGGTGGAGAACATCCGTAATGACATTGTTGAGGAAACCTGAGTCATGAGAGACGATGATGGAAGTGCAAGTGGTCAAGCTGGTGAGATAACTCTCCAACCAAGCGACGTTAACGACGTCGAGATGGTTAGTGGGTTCGTCGAGCAAGAGGATGTCGGCCTTGAATAACATGGCACGGGCAAGAGCCAACTTCATCTTCCAACCACCAGAGAGACTTCCGATACCATGTCCCTGGCGTTCATCGTTGAAACCGACAGAGGCGAGGGTCGAGATAACCTCAGGCTTGTCGGCGAGGACACGCTTGTCACTCAAGATGAAGTCAAGGACTGAGGTTTCAGCCTCGGAACCGTCGATGTCGTGCTCAACGTAGAAGGTGCGGACAACATCTGGGGATGGGAAACCCTCGACTTGACTGGTAAAAAATTAGGACTGAGGCTGAGTGGGGTTATAACAAATACTGACCCATTGTTGATGGCGCGCATCAAGGTGGACTTTCCAGTTCCGTTCCTACCACAGAGACCGTAGCGGTTACCACGCTTGAGGCGGAGGGTTGCGGTATTCAACAAGATCTTGGCACCATAGGCGAGAGAAAACTCGCAGTTGCACAGATCTTCACCTTCCCCCTCGTCCTCCTCAACACCAACGTCGTCGTCGTCGTCAGACGCAGACTTGACAACCCACTCACGGGCAACGGCGAGACCCTGAGGAGTGGAGGCGATGAAGTCGAGGTGTCCGGCGAGAGTGTCCCACTCAGAGACGTCAAAGTTCTTGGTATTAACTAGGTTGGCGGCGAGGCGAGTAACATAGGTGACAGAAACGTCTGCAGTCGCTGGAACGGGGCTTGCACCTTGCTTCTTGTACACGGCGATCAAGCCATTGGCAAGGGTAGTAGGTTCGGCGGTCTTGATTGGGGGTAAGTTGGACCCGTCGGAGTCGGCTGGAACCTCGCCGATCTGACGGAGAGTAGCAATGGCCTTGCCAACAACGCCACGAGCTTCGGGATCACCGATGGAAGACTCGACTTTGATCAAACCGGGGAGGAGCTTGGGGATGAAAGGACGGACAGTGACAGCGGAGTCGACGAGCTTGGCCATGTTGTCAGTGATGACAGCAACACGGCGCTTGATAGCAGTGAGCTTCTCGTTGAGGCCACGAGAGAGGAGCGGAACCATGAGGGAAAGAGTAGCAGAGTCTACTTCAGAAACGAATGTCGTGGCCGACAAGAGGTCCAAAGTCTTGGGAACCTCCTCGACCGGGTTGATTAGAGCCTTAATTAGGGCGGGAATAAAGCGTTCAATATCCTTGTTGGAGATGAGAGCGGTGGCCTTCGTGAGTGATTCGCGAGCAGCCTTCTTCACATCAGCCTTGGTATCCCAGATGGCTTCAGCGAGGACGGGGACGATATCCGGCATGAGCTTGGCGGTCTGAGCAGGGGCACTCTGGACCAGTTGGTTAAGGACGACAATAGCGCCAGTTTTGACCTGCCATTTGCCATTGTTTTTGATTCCAGTGAGGAGAGCCGGGAGGACAAGAGCGGTAGCCCAGGGGTTCATCTTAGAGACGAAAGCCTTGACGGCGTCGATGGCGGCTTGACGGACGGCTGGCATCTTGTCGGCAAAGGTCTCGAGGAGAGCAGCATAGAGACCGGAGTCGATGAAGGTGGGCTCAAGGGCCTTGATAGCACCGGCATTAACAATCGCCGAGACAGCTCCAGCGGCGCCCTCACGGGAGGCGGGAGACTTCTTGTCGGCGAGAGCCGTCTTGACGGCCTCATTGAAACCAGTGGATTCGACACTGGAGGGTCCATCTTTTAGGGCAGCATCGACAAAGAGCTGCGCAGCTGAGTCGCGGGTAGCCTTATTGGCAACAAACAAGGAGGCGACATCGACGGCGGGGGTGGTATTAACAGCCTTGAGAGCGGCCGGGTCGGGGATGGAAGAAGGGTTTGTGGATGCGGTAACGGCTGGCATGTCTAAGACGTTAACGAGACTGATCGGAGGTCATGAGGTTAGTCAGATGGGGGAATGGCCGTCTGGAAGGAGACAGGGCTAACCTAAAAATTTCTATGGTTGAGATGAAAGTCTATTGCGTGGCAAATACACTTCACGAAGGCCAACAAGGAGGTCTCTAGGATCTAAATGGCCGAGAGAGGCCTGTTAAGATAGGGTGAGCAGACGAGGGCAACGGAGGGGGGTAAAGCACACACCTCTATTACAAGAGAAGTAGAGCGAGAGAGACGGAGCGGGGGATGAGAAAAATTGGGAAATCTGCAGAAAGTTTTTATAGGGTGGCGTCGGCAATCGCCGGTATGCACCGTGTCCGAGCATCGGGTTCCAGTCACAACGAGGCGCTGCTCAGGGCGGTGGCTGGCCGGTGACCGGACTACTCCCGGTCGTTGTCACCCCGCATGTGGTTTAGATAAGGATCATCGGATTGGTCGCTAACCGTACCAACAAACAGGCGGCAAGTATTGTGTGGGATATAGGTAACAGTATCAATCGCAAGATTCGTCCGCTACTGCTCCTCTTTCAAACGTGCGAAACTAAGCGGGACAAATTGCTACGGTGAAAATTCGGAACGTCAGCCTTCTTCGGGAACACGTGCTTTGACGACACAAACTTACATATCCCCCGGCGTTATAATGCTTGCTGTTCCCTTCTACCCAATGCAACCGAAGTGCATGCAAGAAAGCAGACAAGCCCTGGACATAATCCCCGGTTAGCGGATATTAACTCTCCGATCAGGCTGAAATCACAGCCCACCTCCATAAGACAAAGGATCCCAACGGTGGCGGTAAACCAAAAGCCTCCCATCAAGATCAGCGCCACCAATCCGGTTATTCCCTCGGGTGGGAGCAAACCCTCAATAGTCATGCCCCACAACACCTCTGATAGTTGAGCGTGTGCAAGTGATAATGCCCACAACCGAAGGTAGGAGGCAGTGTGCGAGATACATCCGAGACAAAACTCGATGGTGTGAATCACCTGGTGGACAACTATCTCACTAAAGTCGTGCGATTCCTGTTATAATCGGATTTCAGTTGAAACAGCATAAACTAGTGTGGCAGAAATGAACCCACGTGTTCCTCTTCCATGTCCTCGACGATCGCTCGCCCGTTGCCCTCCTCCTCTGCTTCCAGGGTGTCATCCGAACTAGTCCGTCGCGCATCGTGGTCGCTGGACAACCCGACGTAGCCATGTTCGTGAATCCGTTTCATCTCCTTCCACTGCAAATACGGCTTAGAGCACAAAAGCCAAGGTACACACACAGCAGCAATCAAAAGGAGAATCGTCTGTACGACACTCTGTCCCGCGTACAACTGTTCGTCAGGGTTGATGGCTCCCGGCGACAGGAACATGTTGATCAACATGTTCAATAGAGATGGAGGTGCGGTGGGAGACTTAGACCAATCCACCGACCACTTGTACAGGATGCAAACCACCAGGTAGCCGAAGATGGACTGCAGAAACAACATTTGCGGAACGAAGTTCGTCCAGATGTCCGAATAATTCTTGAACCTGAGGTGGTTTGGAACTTGTAGACAGAGGGCGAAAGTCATCTTTTGAGCGTCAGCGCCAATTACCCGGATACGGAAACAAAGGTGCTTACATGGGTGACGCCGGTGACAATAGACATTTTCATCTTGTATGAGTTAGTAAAGATCAAGGTGTTCGAAGCACCGTGCCAGCCGGGATCCAGACCGAAGGGGTAAGTGTGACCATTGAATGAGCCAACAGTTCCGTTGACCGGGACTTCCCAACCAGAATGGAAAAGATGGAGTGACTTGGAGAAGATATCATTATAAATGAATCCGGTGTAGATGGAAAAGGCGCCCATGAGGAGGATGATATAACGACCGCTATAGGGACATCAATTGGAACCCGAATAGCGAAATCGGATCGAAGATGCAACTCACAAGAAGAACATCCCCATGATCTAGCAGCTTGGTGAGCGATGGATGCTAATTTGGGAAGGGGAGACTCCACACACCTCTCCAAGATCAACCCTCGCGAGCTTTCGCTCAGACATAATCATCCCCAAAGCAAAGGTGAAGACAATAAACCCGTGTCCAATATCGCCGAACATGACAGCAAACAAGAATGGGAAAGTCACCACTGCGAATAAGCCGGGGTTGACTTCCTCATAAGTGGCGATACCGTAACTGTCCATGATGGTCTGGAAGCCTTCGGTAAATTTGTTCGTCCTGTGGAAAGTTGGAGGGGTTTTGTTTGTGCGGAGCTCGTGGAGAATGGGAGGCATGTTCGTTCCAGATTCCTCCTAGGAGACGGATATTAAGAGGTGGAAAAGTGAAGGAGGGTGAAGACTAACGGTGGCATGCCTCAATGCGAGTTGAATCACGGCAATATCTCTGGTTGGGCACCAGCCTTCGGCAAGGAGTGTCTTCCGGCCAGAGTCATACCCGAAGAGATTGAGGGTTTCGTAAATGGCCTTCTCTTTGATGACAACATCTTGCCAGCTCGACAGACTTTCACCGATCTTCACCATCTCCGCGTGCCTGCTGGAACCCGTGTTGTACAGTGTGACTTGAATGTCTTCGATGCGGCTGGATACTTCACGAAGCGCACTGGCACGATTCTCGCCGTTGGAGTCGATGGGGTAGAGGGTAGCACCCATGCTCTCGGCGACCTTGCGGATTTTAGCCAAGAGGGTGTCTCCGTGAGCGAAAATGATGAAAACGTTCTTCCTGGTCTCCACTCCTGTCATGGGATCGACAAATGGCTCGACGATATCAGTGTGGTTCATGTACAAGTTTCCGCGCAGCACACGCCACAAGACTCGCTCAAAGGTGGGAACACGAGCTCGGTCAATAGTACCCGCGACGAACCTATGAGATAAGTTAGAGGCAAGGCCACTCCTCTGTCTACCACACATACTCTAGGTCAAACTGGACGCCCGAAGAGTAGCTGTCCCCTCGGTCTTCGTGTTGCAAAAGAGGTGCAGAGCTGTCATCGAAGGACGTCCGAATCTCACTTTGTTGAGTGGAAGCCTTGAGGGATGTCAACCAAGATTCCAGATTCGTCCAAAACCAACTCACTTTATCGAAAAAGACAGCGGTCTCCCTCAAAACGTGCTGCGCCTCGGTTAACTCCCTGAGCCGGTCATTGAGTAGCTGGTAACTGTCGTTCATCTGGTTCAGCCTCTTCTCGTGTTCAGAAAGTTTGACATCCAGCTCGTCCATGGTTTGCGCAGCACGGGGTCCGACGGTAAGCAATGGGGCGGAGTCGTAAAGAGGCCGGACCGGGATTTCGTCCTTCTCCCTCTCAATCTGAGTTGTGAAGAACCGAACGCGACGAGCCATGTCGTCTACGCGACGAATTTCGGCGATAAACGAACGCTGGAATTGGTTTACATGTGGGTTCAACTGTAACTCTGGTTCAGATACGGTAATGGCTGAGAATGCGGAGACGAGTTACGTCTTTGAATTGGACGTTTCCTAGTTCTCCCAGCTCGGAGACAGTATCGTGAGCGACTTCCGTTGGGATGATGAGCTGAACCAAGCTCATATGTTCCGAGCCTACCCTCAAGCGTCAGCATAGGCCATGGATCGCACACGATTTTGAGGAGACTGACGGAACAGGGTGGGGTAATCGTCCGCCATGATGAAAGTGGAGGACAGAGTCGGCGTTGGGCGGGTCGGCGCAGCCACAGATGTCCAAAAAAGGAACACGCGACTTCAGGTTGGCACACAATCGACGTGTTCACTCGACGTGACCTCCGCTTCCACACCCACATCTCCCCCAGTCTGGCCTACCTTCGTCTCGCCCTGGACTACGCGAGAGAATGTTCTCGTTATATCTGATTTTAGCGGCCTTTGTTGGCTTGCTGCAAGCAAAGTCCAGCACTGGAGATTCGGTTCTGGTCATCTTGGACAACAAGCTAAACCGGTCAGATTATTCGCTGTTCTTCGGTGGGCTGGAAGGTACGCGTGAGCGAGAGCTTATGGTTCACTTGATAACCTTCTTGCCGCAGAGCAAGGATACAGTCTTACCTTTCGTGCGCCGGGAGACAGCGCCCCCGCGATCAAGGAGTATGACGCACCAAACTTCGACCACGTTATCGTCTTTGCACCTTACACAAAAAGTACGTTCGTAGATTCCTTCTGTCAATATTTCAGGGTTGACTGACCCGGCCACCCTAGATTTCGCATCTGATATCACACCACAATCTTTGGTCTCACTTCTAGAAAAGGGCACGAACCTATTACTCGCCCTCTCTCAGAAACAAAACCTCGTCAACTCCCTCGCAAACGAGTTCTCCCTCATTCTCCCACCCCCACAAACTCCCCTCGTCTCCCATTTCCCTGAGCGAGAGGAACCGACCACCGTCATCCCAATCACTCCCCAGCCTAATGCCCTCACCGGTTCTGACCCATCACCAGTTTGGTTCTCCGGTATCCCGGCGGCGCTGGGCAACAACCCACTCCTCTTTCCCATCCTTCATGCTCCCACGGAGAGCCTCGCCTCGGATGCCACCACGGACTCCGGCGCAGATTCCGTGTTGGAAGCCGCGGAGAGAGGTGGAGAGGGACTCTGGGCTGGTAGCTCCTTGAGTCTTGTTACTGGCTTCCAAACTCGCAACGGTGCCAGAGCAACCTGGGTTGGTGGTGTGGAGCTATTCAGCGATGGCTTCGCCGAGAAGAACACACTAAGGTGAGGGTTGGTGTAGAGAGGTGTTGTCGCCGCTAACCCCCCTCTCAGTGGCAAGAAATCTGGAAACGCCCAATTCTCCAAAGACGTGGCTGCGTGGACATTCCAAGAGAAGTTGGTTTTGAGGATCGACGCTGTGTCTCATCATAAAGTTGGCGGATCTGAAACCCCCGAAGTCTACACCACTAATGACCAGATCGTAAGTGTTCCTTCTAAGTAGGGTATCCGTGCTGACCAGTGCTACAGGTTTACACCGCTCACATTTCCAAGTATGAGCCTACTACCTCATCATGGGTTCCATATTCTGGCATCTCAGACCTCCAACTGGAGTTCACTATGTTGGACCCCCACGTCCGAATTTCTCTTCCCCCCATCCCGAACACTCCAGGAGAATATTCGGTTACCTTCCGAGCCCCAGATAGACACGGCGTCTTCAAATTTGTGATTGACCACAGGCGAAAAGGGTGCGTGCCCCTCTCTACTTCCCACTGATTAACATTTGTTCTTACCAATCACGAACCTCGTAGATGGTCGACTCTTCAGAGCTCTACCACGATTCCTGTTGTACCACCACGGCATGATGGATACCCAAGGTTCTTGAGTGCCGCCTGGCCGTACTACGCCGGCGCGATCAGCACCAGTGTAGGATTCATCTTGTTCTCCTTGTTGTGGCTGGCGGGCGGAGAACAGAAGGCCAAAACCAAGAAGGAATAATGTAATCCTCCCCCGTTGCAAAGCAGTGATATTTGATATAATAGACATTCTTAACCAGTTCGATTCACTTGTGGTTCCGACGCGTATCGTAACGCGACCGTGACTCTGGGAGAATAGACAGTTCGGCTGCATTACCAGCACGGGGCTTGGTGGGGACCCACAACCGTTCCAAGAACGCGATCGTGTTTCCCTGCACTTGGCGTTGAGTTCACCCGCGGAGCATGTCCAAGTCCCGTGGCATCAGCAAGCCGGTGCGTTGTGGGACTATAAGGGTCGATGCGAGCTATGCGGAAGAGCTTGTAGAGTTCTGGACGCAAAAATACGAGCAGGTTAAGGAGGAACTTGACCAAATCAAGGTATATGGTCCTCGATGCGATTCCGAACACCGTTGGCCCATTTTCCTGACCGTTGCCACCACCCTTACTAGGATTCCTCTGTTGTTCCTTCCTCGTCACCTCGAAGTAGCTCTTGCGATAGGGACGAGGAGAGAGAGCGCGGACCCAGCTCCGCGACGGAGTAGTGAGCTCCGGATCACCGATTTCCCAAGAAAGCAACTCACTCTCCTGTTTAGCGAAGAGGGGCCCGGAGCAGATGCACTAAGAGCCTGCAACGAGGATTTGAAGGACCAGTTGGCTGCGAGTGAGAAACGACGTCTGGAACTGTCGCAACAGGTTAGTGCTCGAGTACTCATGGCACGGCTCGGGACGAACACCCTAACTGAAACGATGTCCTGATGTAGATCCAGGCGTTCTTTACTCAGAACGCGGCGCTAGCTCTTGAAGCTGATATCTCGAGACAACAGAAGATAGGCAGCATCTATCTTCCGGTGGCGTTCTTTCCAGCGGGGGAAACCCCTCCGATACTCCGGTTCTCTTCCCCAAAAGTGCTATCTGAGGGGCTCCCAGCCGTAAGTCTCAAGGTTAATATCCCCAAATGTTTCATTGACGTTGGTGAAATTAGGATCTATCAGGAGATCATCCGTCAGTACTAAAATCACTCGCGATTACGACCTGATTCACCTAATCAGTTTCTTACGCTGGCCAGGATCCGTTTCATCCCACGACCCCCTGCCTGCCTGCCTCTCCGGGTTCCTGCGTGCGGAAGGCATGGATATTGGTTTGCCCCCGAGATCACACATCCGGAAGCCGTCGAGTTCGAACTCGTCGTAGAAGGAAAGCCCGA
>Ga0307517_10004395_pt1 | contig 21655 bp, 29 predicted proteins | sample 23_EM_MG_FD_194515 | JGI IMG/M metagenome (GOLD analysis project Ga0307517, IMG submission 194515) | Populus trichocarpa ectomycorrhiza microbial communities from riparian zone in the Pacific Northwest, United States - 23_EM | ecosystem: Host-associated > Plants > Roots > Unclassified | place... | reverse complement strand
GGTCAACACCAGTCTCGTCAATTGGACCCTCGTCTTCAGCAGCAGCTTCTAGCTCTGGGATGTCGTCATCGTCTTCATTGTCACCGCCAGCAGGCTTTTGAGCCAAGGCGGATACCCCTGCGCCAGAGGATGCGAGGTGTTGAGCAGCAGACAGTTGAGCGGACGAGTTCATATCCTCAATCTAGTTATGTATTAGCTTTTGTACCAGACACTCGACCGGAATTACCACCGACCTTGGCTTCTCCGAAGACAATGTAGCAGTCGCTGTTCGCGGACTTGAACACCTCCGGGGTGGCGATAACGAAGAGGATCTGCCAGAAAAATTTGAATCCTCCGTTCGGAATGCAATCTATAGCGTGCGCACGTTCTTTGGCCGGCGGAGAGTGACCCTTGTGATGCCAGGAACCTTTTTAAGACCCAAGGTAAGCAGAGCCTTTCGAGCTTTCCTCTCAGCACGGGACTGAATCTTGTCCAAAGCAGCCTGGGAGGTAGGATCTTCTTCCTTATCGGAATGGTCGTGTTCATGGTCGTGGTCGTGGTCGTGATCATGGTCGTGTTCATGGTCATGGTCATGGTCGTGGTGTTCGTGGATCTCCTCGATGGTCGCCGACATCTAAGCCCATCCACCCAAGTGTTAGTAAATCCATCCAATAAATCGCGTTGAATCCAGCCAAAACCTGGTTGGATGTTCAAAAGAAGTAGCTTACTGTGTCCTACAATCTTTGGAAAGGGAGAAGAGATAGTTGAGCGGGTTGTTTGAGACGGTGAGCGCGAATCTGCTTTGTTATCTCTATATGGAAGGGTGCGGGGATCGACCCACTTACCGCTCGACGTCCCTGATCCCTTCCACGACAACGAGCGCGACCACCTCCATGTTCTTATGTCCTCCGCAACAGATATTGCTCGACAGGTGAGACAGATTCTCGAAGAATCGTCCGACGCCCCTTCGCTGCAACACGTCATCGACACCATAGACAACTCCGCATCAGAATGGGCGACACCATCCTCCCCCCAGGCTAAGAGCCTTCTTGCATCGCTTGAGGATCTGTATCATCAGGTCCTCGACCATGCCGTGTTTCGCCAGGTCGAGGTGTTTCTGACGGTACTTTACCACCTCCGCATCGTTATCCCCGTCACGTCGATCGTCTCCACCTGGTTTGATTTGGTCCTACGACCTGCCCTGCGAGAACCAAAGCTACCGACGGCCACCGTAAGGTTTGCGAAGGAACTGGTTCTTGTTGGGCTGGTCACTTTCGACGAGGATAATACCAACAAAACCAAGGACTTCCGACGGAGGCTTCTCGATCTCTACCTTCTGGACGCTCACAGCGAATCCTCAGGCGAAGACGCTTTGGAATGGGCGGAGCTTGATAAGATCTCCAGGGACAAAAGAGAATGCTGGAAGTCGAATTTAGAGGATATATTGATCACGTTCGGCATGAAATGCCCTCAGGTGGGTACATGCCAGATTCCATACCCTCCATCATAGTTTTCAAGCCTGTCCGGAAAGGACCTAATGTCAGAAATTTTTCGATGTTTCTCTTCCACATCCGCCCGACTACAACTCCTAATTTTCTTGAATAACTATTCCTCCCACCCCGGCTTCCCCCCGCACTCTAAAGTGCTTGCGAACCATCCCCTCCTGGACAGCTTAGTCTTGTCACTGGAGCTCGACCGATCTTCTACCGCTTGCGCGGTCAGTCTCACACTCGCCAGCAAACTACTGCCTTTTCTCGCCGTTCATGCGCCCCACGCACTCGTATTCCGCCTCCCACAATTCATCTCCATCCTTGCGAGGGTTTCCTCCTGGCACACGGGCGCACCTCAAGATGCCGTCGAGGACGAGACGCTCGTCCTACCTGACGTGAACCCGGACCTGCATTGGCACCCTCTTCCCTTCACATTCAACCTGGCCGCCTTTGCACCAGAGACGGGCCGATACTTCTCTCAGCTTTATTATCTTTTCCCATGGAACCTTGTGAAGTTCGCCCGAGACCCAGTTGAGTACGTTGAGCAGAGTGGATTTGAGTGTCCCTACACAGCGGGATGGACAGCAGTCTTGGACAAAGCTGCTATCCGCACGAGGGTCGAGGCGAGTAGTCGAACCAACGGTTGTGAGCTTCAGTGCTTGAATATTCTCCCTCCAGGCGCTTTTTGCGAACCACATTCTACATCCAACATTCCTGAGTGTCGGTGACCCTGACGCCGAACTCGCTCAGCCATTCTGGGCTGGTTACGAATTGTCTCGGATCGTGGGGGAGTGCACGATGCTGAACGCCCGGAACGTAAGAGTTGGGTTACGGCAAGAGGATTCCGACGACGCTTCAGGGGACACTCCACGACTGGCTACTAGTTCTCTGTCAAAATCCCCCACGGGCGTGCCATCATATCCCGTGGAAGAAACACCACGCGGCAGGTTCCGTGTCTCACTCCGAGATATAGTTGCCACTTCCGTCGCCCTGAAATCCGGGATTCACGTCGAAATAGATGACGGGGGGACACAAGCGACATGGCCAGACCTCTTGTTCTTTGGTTCTCCGAGCTCCCCTGGCAAACGCAGCGTGTCCCTCCCACCAGAAGGAGGACTGACCAAGCCATTTCCAGGACAAGACAAGGAAATCCCAGACCACGTCGCCGAAGCTATTTCTTCCCTGCAGAGAAGACTAATTCTCATGAAGAACGAATTGAACTGTGAACTCTGGTTAGCCCGAAGGAACGTGGAACACATAAGTCGGCTAAAAAAGGAGTGTGAGCTCGCCAAGAGTGCTGAGGGAGAGAGGCAGGGATTGGTGAGTTCGTTGTCTTGCGCTACGGGATCACATTTTCAACATTGGATACGCTAGCACAACAAACTGAGGGAATACAAGAGCGAGGTCGCGCGATTGCAGAGGGAGCTCAAGGATCACAAAGAACAAGCCTTTTCCATGAAAAACAAGTATGCCCAATGGAATGCGGAGCTCCAGGCAAAACTGAGGGATTTCCGGGAGCAAAAGAGGAACTGGACTATCGACATTGCTACCCTACAAGCGTCTGATGCTCAACATGAGGTTCGTTTGGAAATTCACTGCTCGACATAATATGTTGACTCCTGTGGTCAGGCAATATTCGAGGCTCAAGGAAAGTTACTTGGGAGTGCAAACCAGAAAATATTCGAACTTGAAACGAAGATCAAGGAGACTGCCCATAAAGTCGACAGAATCAAGGATTACGAGAGACAAATCGAGCAGCTTATACGGATGCAAAAGCTTTGGTGGGTTGCACGTTTATCCGGATATACAACCGCAGACTTATGCTATCAAAGGGAAATGGACACACACAAGCTCAACGAACAGACGCAGTTGTTGAGTAAGTTGCAGAGTGACTACCAAGGGATGAAGCTGTTATTGGAGAGCTACGAGGGGTCCCTCAAAGCGGTGAGGGCTGAAGCCAAGTATGTTGCCGGTTCGAAAAACCCTAACTCACTTCTGACGCCTTCGTAGAGAGCACAACGATCGCGCAGACCTTCTGGAAGCAGAACTTTCTATGGTACGCCAAGACGGGGATAAGGGAACGGAAGAAAAGCTGCATTCGATTATCAAAGCTAGAGATGACTACGTGGCTCAAGTGCTGAAGACAAACGAACGCCTCCGGGAGAACAATGGTGCGCTGCGGGAGGAAATCGAAGAACTGAAGGAGATGGTTGAGATCTTGAGGGCACGAGGAGGATCTGGAAGCGTAGATGAGACTCTAGAGTTGGAGGACGCGGTTACTGATTAGCGATCACGTGGTGTACCATTTTTCGAGAAATGCGTCGAGTTTCCCGTTTGGCCTTGGCCGAAGTTTCTCGAAGGGGCCCCAACGGGTCCCTATGTGAGACTCCAAACAGATAAATAGCACCTCCCTATGCTGGACCCCTTTCCCCAATTATTTCTCTCTCATCCCGTCCCCGCCACTCAACACCCAAGACATGGCCGAATCTTTTGGATTCCAAGCCGAGATCTCCCAGCTTCTGGACTTGATCATCAGTACGCGTCTCACCCCTATTACGTCGCGTCATTGACTGATACTCGTCCCCCGTAGACACCTTCTACTCCAACAAGGAGATTTTCTTACGCGAACTGATCTCGAACGGTTCAGATGCCCTCGACAAGATTCGCTACGCGTCATTGACAGACCCTTCGGTTCTTGACACCGAGAGGGAGCTGTACATCCGTATCATTCCCGACAAGGAGAACAAACTCCTCCGCATCCGTGACACCGGTATCGGTATGACCAAGGCCGATATGGTCAATAACCTTGGTACCATTGCCAAGTCCGGTACTAAGGTACGCTCGTCTGTCGCCATTCCTAAGAGTCAACCGCTGACTCCACTCACAGGGGTTCATGGAGGCCATGAGTGCTGGTGCCGACATTTCCATGATCGGACAGTTCGGTGTTGGCTTTTACTCCGCATACCTCGTCGCTGAACGCGTTCAAGTCGTGACTAAGCACAACGACGACGAACAGTACATATGGGAATCATCCGCCGGAGGAACTTTCACGATTACCCCTGACAGCGACGGTCCTCCAATTGGTCGAGGTACCGAGGTCCGACTCTTCTTAAAGGAGGACCAACTTGAGTACCTCGGAGAGAAGAAGATCAAGGATGTTGTCAAGAAGCATTCCGAGTTCATCTCATATCCCATCCAGCTGGTTGTCACGAAGGAAGTTGAAAAGGTGGGAGGACATGCAACGTTCTGCAACGGTGCGCTAACCATATTTTCAGGAGGTCGAAGACGACGACGAAGAGGTCAAGGAGGATGAGGAAGAGGAGGCGAAGATTGAAGAGGTTGATGATGAGGACAAGCCGAAGAAGACGAAGAAGGTCAAGGAATTCACTGTTGAAAACCAGGAACTTAACAAGACCAAGCCCATCTGGACGAGGGGCCCTCAGGACATCACCCCAGAAGAGTATGGTGCCTTCTACAAGAGCCTGACCAACGATTGGGAGGAACATCTCGCCGTTAAGCATTTCTCCGTCGAAGGTCAGCTTGAGTTCAAGGCCATTCTCTTTGTCCCCAAACGGTGGGTGCACCCGAAATCCCTCGCTCGTTCAAGTCAGTTGATACTACATGTCACAGAGCCCCATTTGATCTCTTCGAATCAAGGAAGAAACGGAACAATATCAAGCTTTACGTCCGACGTGTCTTCATCATGGACGACTGCGAGGACCTCATCCCTGAGTACCTCAACTTCATCAAGGGTATCGTCGATTCTGAGGATCTCCCCCTCAACATCTCCCGTGAGGCTCTTCAACAGAACAAGATCTTGAAGGTCATTCGCAAGAACATCGTCAAGAAATGTTTGGACCTCTTCTCCGAGATTGCTGAGGACAAGAACAACTTCACCAAGTTCTATGAGGCCTTCGGCAAGAATATCAAGCTTGGTATCAACGAGGATTCGCAAAACAGGTCTCAACTCGCCGAATTTTTGAGGTTCTACTCCACCAAGTCCACCGACGAGCAGATTTCTCTCAGGGACTACGTAACCCGCATGCCCGAGGTTCAAAAGTCGATTTACTACTTGACCGGCGAATCCCTCTCTGCTATCAAGGACTCGCCTTTCCTCGAAGTTCTTAAGAAGAAGGGCTTCGAAGTACTCCTTCTCATTGACCCGATCGACGAGTATGCGATTAGCCAGTTGAAGGAGTTCGACAGCAAGAAGCTTGTCTGTGTCTCCAAAGAGGGTCTCGAACTCGAAGAGACTGAGGAAGAAAAGAAGGTTCGTGAGACTGAGGTCGCTCAGTTCGACAATCTCTGTAGGGCCGTCAAGGACGCTCTCGGTGACAAGGTTGAGAAGGTTGTGATCTCCAACCGTATCACCGATTCACCGTGCATTCTTGTTACCGGTCGATACGGCTGGTCTTCTAACATGGTACGTATCACTGATGCTCTCTGATTTTCGACGCTGCTAACTCTACGCATAGGAGCGAATCATGAAGGCCCAGGCCCTTCGCGACTCATCTACGTCCTCGTACATGGCCTCCAAAAAGACACTCGAATTGAACCCCTCAAATTCCATCGTAAGGGAGCTCAAGAAAAAGGTCGCTGAAAACAATGCTGACAAGTCTGTCCGTGACCTGACGTACCTCCTTTTCGAAACCGCTCTCATCACATCCGGTTTCACCCTCGACGACCCCGCCTCATTCGCCAAGCGCATCCACCGTATGATCAGCCTTGGACTCGATGTCGACGATGTAGAGCCCTCGGAGGTCATGATCACCGGCGACGTGACCCCTTCCGCCGAGAGTGCCACCACCTCTGCAATGGAGGAGATTGATTAGGTTGGACGAGGGTCACGTAGCAGATGCCACCACTGTATTTTTGTGTCATAGTGTACTTATCACGTTACGCGTAGTAATTTTCATGCCGCATAGAACCGATCTCTCGCTATCATCTCCCCCCTTCCTTGTGATCCTCCATCATGAAGTGGACGGACAAGATCAAGAGATGTGGATCCTCTCGACCGTTTTATACGTTTGAGTTCTTCCCACCCAAAACCGAACAAGTCAGTACAAGTCTCACGCCCCTCAGGAGTTGTTTCGATAACCGCCCTTAGGGTTTCGCGAATCTGCTTCCCCGGATCTCGCGATTGAACAGTCTCGGACCGCTGGGCATCAGCATCACTTGGGGAGCCGGTGGATCTACGCAGGACAGAAGTTTGGATCTTGCAGGGCTGACACAGTCAGAATATGGGATCGACACGTTGTTGCATCTCACTTGCACCAACATCGTACAGGAAAGATTGGATGACGCTCTGAAGGTACTTGACTGATTTTAAAAACGGTAAGTCTGTCGCTGACCCGCGTCCCACTGCTGTAGGAGGCGAAGTCCCGCGGAATTCAGAATATCTTGGCTTTAAGAGGAGGTGGGCCGGAAAGGGAGTCATTCTGCGTTTACAGCTGATGCCCTTTACGGCCACCAGATCCACCGAGAGGACAGGAATCTTGGGTATCTGTGGATCCCAGGTTTCAACATGCCATTGACCTGGTCACTTATGTCAGACAATCGGAGGAATATTCGTCGAATTTCTGCATCGGCGTGGCGGGTGTGTATCGTTGAGGTTATACGTCACTTTTGATGCGCCTGACCGGGTCCTCTATAGCTTATCCTGACGGACACCCTGACGAGGAGAACGACCGCGAGACGGAGTTTCAACACTTGAAAGCGAAGGTCGACGCCGGCGCGGACTTCATCGTGACCCAACTGTTTTACGACGTTGATGCGTTCTTGGAATGGGTCAAAGAAATTCGCGCAAGGGGTTCGGTTGTACTCCCTATGGGATCGATCCATTCCGCATTTGACCAAATGTTCTATAGGGATTACCGTGCCGATTATCCCTGGAGTCATGCCATTGCAAACCTACGCGTCCTTCCTTCGGATAACGAAGCTCTGTGGCACCTCAGTACCACCCTCGATCCTTGCGGACCTCGATAAGATCAAGGTGGGTGACCCCGACAGGTCAAATGTTGTCATCACCTCATTATTGCGTAGCATGACGATCGGCTCGTGAAAGACTACGGCGTCAAGCTCGCGATCAATACGATCAGGAAATTGTCAAGGGGTGGTATTCATGGCGTCAATTTCTGCACTTTGAACCTTGAGAAGAGTATACAGCTCGTCCTCGAAGGACTCCAGTGGACGAACCACTATGATGACCATCACCTGAACAAGTTGATCAACGTGAGTGTTTACCATCCGCCGAGCGAACGCGTGATTGAATCTTTCTTTTTGCCTTTAGATGACCGACCATGAACCTTCATCGTCAGAAACAGACCTGACGATATCAGCCCATAAGGCCACCGACACGGCTACCCAAACTCTCGCTGATCAGTCCGCGAAGGTGAGCGGGATCGGGAAAGGGGAGGCTACATCCGCCTCCACTTGGGACGAATTTCCAAATGGTCGTTTTGGGGACTTCAAAAGTCCCGCTTACGGTGTTCAGGACCCCTGGGGGGGTTCCGCCAGCCATCCGGTCCGTAAAAGTCTCAGTTACGTTACATTGATTTTCCATCGTTTCTGAGGGCGGGTTTTGTAGACAAACGAGGCCGCTTCGAAATGGGGTAGACCAACCACGCTTGACCAGCTCACATCGGTGTTCTTAAGACACCTTCATTCCGAGATCTCGGACACACCGTTCTCCGATGTCCCTCTCTCCGAAGAATCACAGATAATATTGCCCCAGCTTGAGAAGCTCACAAAACGAGGGTGGTGGACTGTCGGTTCCCAGCCCGCAGTAAATGGCGCGAAGTCAACTGACCCAATTTTCGGCTGGGGACCACCAGGAGGGTACGTTTACCAGAAAGCCTTCGTGGAGTTCTTTGCTTTGGAAGCGGATGTAGAGAGGATCATAAGTAAGGTGGAATCGCAAGGGAAAGGGTGGGTGGACTACTTTGCGGTAAACCTTGAGGTGCGTGGATTGTCTCTGACATTTCCTACATTGACCAGGAGGACGGGGTTCATGCAGGGCGATTTACGGACCAGCATGGGTGATGACGAGAGGAACGCAGTTACGTGGGGGGCCTTCCCTGGTCAGGAGATTGCACAAACAACCATCATTGAGAGAGAATCCTTCTTGGCCTGGAAGGTATGCCTGCCAAGCGCTCATCCGACGTAACATTTACACGCTTCCAGGATGCTGCATTCTCACTCTGGGCGGACTGGGCTTCGGTTTATCCGCCTCAATCGCCGGAACGCGAATTACTCGAAGGGGTCCGAAAGGAAAGGTGGTTGGTCAGTGTTACCCATCACGATTATATCCACACCGACTCGCTGTGGGACTTTTTATCCGATTTATAGCTGAGGAGGGGCTGAGGGTCGTGAATAAACTGTTGTGTTCTATCTATATATTTTGAAAATAAGACAAGTATACATATGTAGTTCATAGAATGTCGTTCTCAGATAAATCTGAGCCTTTCGTTACGATATAGAATCAAACATAAGATCTGGGTCCAGCGCTCGACCAGTCTGTGGAGAAGGGAAAGGGGTTGGAACATAGTACTCCGAGGATTTCCAAGAAGTGTCGTCGTTGAGGTGAATTGCGAACGGGAGGACTTCAAATCGGACCCTTCGGCTACGTTCCCTGCGAGCCAGCGCGGAAGAGAGAGCGGAGAGTAACATCGGCGTAGCGGATGGACGCGAATAGGACACTGACGAGCCGGCGACCGTAATTGGATTATTCACCAAGGTATCCAGGGCGCTGAGAGACTTGGAGTGGGAGAGGGACTTCTGTTGTAGCCGAACAGGAGGGACCTTTTTCAAAGAAGAAACGGTATCACCCCTTGACAAAAACAAGGCGTTCGGAAAACCAGAGAGTAAAAAGGACGGCGATGACTTTGCAGAGACACCAGGAGTGGATGAGTCGGAATCGGGGTCCTCTTGTAAGCTGAGAGCGAACAACTCAGCCTCATCTTGAAGCTCCAGCCAGTCCAAGTCCTCCCTCAGTGGATAGGGCGTTGGCAGTCTCTCGCAAGTCGATCTGTATGTCACCGAATGAACGTTTCCGAAGTTGATGGAAGCAAATCCCGGTAACCCTTGTTGCAATGGGAGGCCTTCAATCACGATAGGGGGAAGCTCGAACCGCACTGGCTGGGCTAAAGTGTTCGTAGAAGACGTGGCTTCATCCTAAATGTTCGTATTGTCACTGAATACACCATCACCGATGAGTGAATGTAACATACCTTGGTGGTCCACGAAGCATTAGGGGGCGTAGGTTCTACGGTGACGGGAGGATCGAAAAAGCTATTCACCACATGAGACTCCAGCCGGGATTTTGTGACAGCAGTAGGGCTCTGGGGAGCAATCGGATTGAAATCGAGAAAACGAGGGGAGTGATGGGGCGAAGCCAGCGCCAACTCATGGTGGTGAAAGTTAAAAGGTGATAAGCAGTGAGAAAGGCCAGGGGAGTTGGGGGCTGATCCCATAGACTTTACGGTGGCCGCTGCGATCTTTAGAGGAGAGGATGGGGCCTGTCCGCGCAACATGGTGGGAATGAAGAAGGAACAGCGACTGCTGGACGGGGGAGAAAAGAGAGCCTAAATTACGTAACCAATGAGTCGGTCCCTCCGGTGATCTCATTTGACTACCTCGGCGTCGGTTTCCCCTGCCGGGACTGCGGAAAACCCCTCAGACCATCCTTGCAGCGAATACGCAAGATGCGGGGTCACCAACATCGCCACGCACCTTAGGGGGAAATGACATCATCTTTCCATGGAGTCGGTGTCATCGCAGACGTAGCGGGGGCCTGGGGGCTAAAAGCCAGACACTTAACATGCCACCCCCCCACCTTCATCTTTACCAACCGCCACCAAAACGAACCTCAAATGGCACAGAACCCACCCATCGACACATCGGACCCCTTCGTTAGAGACTATATCACCCTCGTCAGGCACGAACCAACCCTTGTCGTTGTTTTGCCGTCGTTGACTCCAAATTTCCGTAGGTTGCAGGTGTTGACGCCGCTATCCCTGGCTGCCAACATCGTCACAGTCCTTATCTGTAGTATCGTGGTCAACCCATCTATTCGTGCGTTCTGTCAGTCTTCCGCCTTCAAACTGGATTTCTAACAACCCAACAGGCGGGATCGAGAAACAATATCCTTCATCTATTTCACCACAGCCATGGCTTATTGCCATATACATCCTTCTGCTGTACGTGGGTCAGTTAGGGTACTGTGCTCTCCTCGTCCTCGTGCAGAAACAGGAAACAAAGGTAATTACCCGGAGGATGATATATCTCACCACGTCTCACTCCTTACACCGCAGGAAATGATCATTAAAGGAGTAGGTTACCCCCTGGTACTAGCAAACTTCGTCATGGCTACTTGGGCCATCACTTGGGTATGTTCATCTTCCCTTTCGTTCGGGGCCTTTTGACTCACCCCTGCTCCCGCAAGGTTTTCAAATGGTTCCTTGCTTCGACCATCCTTCTTGGTGTCCTCGTCGTGCTGCTTGTGTATCCAAACGTGGCGATCCTGATCACCCACCCACCAGAACTCAGGAAACGACCCTTCGATGTTATGTTCATCCACGCCCCCCTCCGCTTCTTTTTAGTTCTCCCCCTGACCGTCATGTTCCCGTATTCGCTCTTGTACGTGAAGCTTGAACCCACGGAACGTGGTCTAACGTTTTACCCTTAGTGTCACGTTGGGTTTGACTTGGAAGCCCAGCGAACCAGAACATTATACTGACCATCAGTGGATTGGCTTTGCTGTGATGCTTGCCACAAACCTCATCGGCTTGATCGTAATTGTGATGCGCAGTGATTTTGTTTGGTGTGTTGCTGCGGTGTGGATCGACATCGCCATCTGGTCTACCAGCCCAAAACCACGTCCAATCCTTGTAAGCAGATATCCCACATCCGATAGAACTACTGTGGACCACGTCTTTTAGGCCCTTGGAATCATGTTTATGGTATTGCACCCCATTGCTCTGGCAGGGGTCTTGTTCTGGAGACAGCAGATGGCGAAGCGCGAGGGAAGAATCAGGCTTCCTGAAAATGGCGCGCCGTGACACACGAACTACGGTCTGTTTAACCTCTCGGTACACTATCTACATCTACTTCCATGTCTCCCTGTCAAATAGTATCGCCTCTGTCGTAGATGTATAGTGGTATATTTCCCCCGTGCCTGTGAGTTTCGTGCCTGCCCCATAAGCGGTCTGCTTTGGCGCTTCACCCAGTCCGATCAGTCACTTGCACCCGCCACTTCCGGGCCGCAACTTCGCGACTTCCACCCACATACGAAATCGTCGGTCGGTCACATATCTCCAGGGTTGGAAGCATTCTCGTGGGACAATGACGGACCAAAAGGCTCCAAAGACTATCGAACTCGATCTCCTCAACGAGGTTGTGACGATCGAACTTGACGAACTCGAGGAAGACGCGACAAACCTCATTCTCGTGTTAAACGAGAGTGAATGTAAAGTTTGGGTATGGACGAAGTTGGCCCAGGAGTACTGGCAAAGGGGGTACCACGACGAGGCTGAGAAGATTGCCCTTGCCGCAATCAACAGTAAGTAATATGTTCCGTCGTGCATGCGAACCCCCCGCGACTTTTCGCGTCATTTGTAGAGCTTTCGCCCTCGGACCCTGGCTCATTGGCACCGATACACTCTTTCTTGGCGAATGTACATATTTCAAGGGCGCGACAGGCACCCAAACTCATCCTGCCCAATCCTCGTACGGGTCTCGTATAACTCATTTCCTGCTTGTGATACCGAAACATAGTCAGGTCAGGACGATATGACGTCCCAGAAGACGAAAGAGGACCACTACAGGGAAGCGACGATGTGTATCAACGCCAGTGACAACGCACTTCGACAAAGTGAGAGCGATGGCGGTGTACTTCTCCTTCTCGCGCGAGGTATCTCTACTTTCATCCCCCAAGAGTCTCGTTCCTGAATTGTGTAGGGATCCACCAGATGGCGACTCCGGGTATGGAAGATGCTCTCCGATGTTTCGATGGCGTCCTTTCTACACATCCGACGAATGTCATTGGACTTCTGGGAAAGGTGCGCCTTACCCGTGGTCCTAAGCAGTGACGAACTCAGGAATTCATATCTGCCCGGACAGGCGCGCATCCTTTATGCTCGACGACAACACACCCAGGCTCTCAGACTTTTCCAAGATGTCTTACGGTACAACCCAGAATGCAAACCAGATCCCCGAATCGGTATTGGACTGTGCTTTTGGGCCTTAGATCAGAAATCCAGAGCAAAGGCTGCTTGGCAACGGAGTTTGGAAGTGGTATGGCCCCACCCCCTTGACCGTATCGACGAAGGCTCATCCTTCGTTTAGAATCCTAACAACTCTTCTGCCCAACTACTGCTTGGTCTAGAGGCTATCAATACCAGCAAGAACGAGAAGTTACCAGAGGATGAGCGGCGATCGGCTTTCGTGAGCGGTACAAAGTTGATTGAACTGGCATTCAAGGCAAACCAGAAGAATTCTGCCGCTGCGAATGCGTTATGTGAGCTATTCCTTCGCAAAGGGAACCATGCTAGGGTATGCCAACCGCACGTTCGTTGAATGCGGTACTCAACGCTGAAAATTTGAAAAGGCAATGAAACTCGCAGAGCGAACGATACAGTTTGCGGACACTCTCACCATCTTGACAGATGGATACATCAAGGCTGGGAGGGTCAGTCACGCTGAAGGGTTCGTTCTTGATTCCACGCGGCATTTCACGGAAGCCACGAAGGCCACAACCGGGAATGCAATAGCCGCTATTGGATTAGCCCAGATACAACTGGAAACCGGTAAGACTCTCGCTGGCAGACGAATGTTGATATTGGGCTAAATTGTATCCTCAGACGAAACCCCTGCTGCGATCCATACATTGGATTCCTTCCTTCAATCCCCAAGCAACCAGCATTCGGTCGAAGCCACGGTGATGCTTGCCTCGTTACGAGCAAACCCTCGACCTGGTGTCTCCGCGTCCGAGCTTTCCAAAGAAAAGGAGCGTGCACGAGAACTATACGAGAAGGTCGTCAAGGAACTTCATCTACCAGAGGATAGCGCTCGTGCTTCCACCTCAACGAATGGAGCGGGTCCTTCACGGCCGAACAAGTCTGCGCGTAACCTTGCTGAAGATGCGGAGATGCATGTGGAGATTGCGAAACTTTGGCAAGACGACAACGTCGACATTGTGAAACGCGCGGTCCAGGAGGCATTACGGATAAATGAAGCTGCGCACAAGGTTGAGCCCAAGCTGGTGAACAATCTGGGGGTGCTAGACCACCTGGAGGGTGACTTCCAACAAGCACGGGCAGCATACGAGCAAGCACTCACGAGTAACACTGCTGCTGCCTTGTCCGATAGCGATGCTGTCTCCACGACCATCCTATATAATCTGGCTAGGGTATACGAGGGTCAGGGAGAGCTCGACCGCGCTCAGGAGGCATATGAGAAGTTACTTGCCCGTCACCCAGAGTACGTCGATGGTAAGTTAATATTCCATAGGCCTCTATGCGGTATTGACTTGCTAGCAGCTAAGATCCGTCTGGCCGATCTTTCCGCTACACTGAACAATGGAAACGAGGCACACGAGCTCCTCAAGCAAGCCTTGGCTTCTCAACCAAACAATCTCAATGTCCGAGCGTCCTACACCCGCTTCCTGATCCAGTCAAACCTCCATAGGCACGCGAAGGATTTCGTATTTGCCACGCTTAGGGATCACGACAAGCACGATGTCTACTCGCTGTGCGCCTCTGGATGGATCATGTATTACCAGGCACGAGAGAACCGGGACATCAAGCAAATCGAAGAGCGAAAGCGTGGGTTCCAGAGATCCGCGGAGTTCTACGAGAAGGCACTGCAACTCGATCCGCTGTGTGCTGTCGCTGCCCAAGGGTTAGCCATCGTCATCGCGGAGGACGCGTTAGGAACTATGGGCGGCTCGCTTTCTCAGACTCCTGTTCCTGGATCAGATGAAGTCCTGAAACGGTATGGTAACGCAAGAGATGCTCTGGAGGTGTTTTCGAAAGTCAAGGAATCACTCAACGACGGAAGCGTTTACGTGAACATGGGACACTGTTACTTCGCGAGGGAGGAATACGACAGGGCTATTGAGAGCGTGAGCACTTTTCGATTCAATCACCACACTATCTCAAATTGTCACTCCCCAGTATGAGACTGCTTCAACTCGGTTCTACAACGGCCAGAATGGATCGCTTCTGATGTGTCTATGTCGGTCACATTATGCCAAAGCCACCAAGGATCAATCGTATGCCGAAATGAATTCGGCCCTCAAGTGCGCACAGAAGGTCTGACCATTTCAAATAAGTTCATTGGTTTTATGTCCTGACGGCCACTGCCAGGCACTGCATATAGCTCCGCACGATAAGGCCGTTCTGTACAACATCGCGATGATGATGCAAAAAGCGGCGGAAATGATGTTCTCGATTCCGCTTGCGAAACGACAGATTGCAGATCTTGAGAGTGCCATCGAGCAAGGCGCTAAGGCCCAGAGGTTCGTTTCCCTCTTGGGCTCTCACACTTGTCAAAAATTGACGATTAAGCAAACAGACTATTTACTTCTTTAGCTGCCGATGAATCTTCTTCCCTCCCATATGACAAGAATATCGCCGATCAGAGGCGAAAGTATGGTGATAACATGATGAGGAAAGCCGAGGAGCATCTCCAGACCCAGCGGCAGTACGATACAGAGAAAGCGGAGAAGTTGGCTCACGCGAAGAAGCTGAGGCAGGATGAGAGGGAGAAACAAGAGGCTTTGGAGGTTCGTATTCCTGTCCTTCGCTCTGTACATGCGTAGTTGACCGTTTCTGCCTTCAGAGGGAAGAAGCGAAGAAACGACGAGAGGAGGCCGAGGCACTCGCCGCGGAGCGCAGGAAGGCGCGAGAGACGGCTCTTGAATGGAGCAAGGATATTAAGGTGGACAGTGACGAAGAGAAAGAGAAGAAGCCGAAGAAGCAACGACGCCCCAAGACGGAAGCTGGGAGCGGAAACGAAGGGGAGTCTGAGCCTCCGAAGAAGAAGAGGAAGAGTAAGCTGAAAAGGTTGGGCGGGGATTCGGGAAGCGAGAGAGAGGGTCTCTTCACTGATGAGGAGGAGGGAGGAGCCGACTCCAAGCCCACCAAGAAGGTTTGTCGTCGCCTGGGACTTCTGTGCACCGTGCTGAATGTTCGCTTTTCCAGCGGTCGAAGAAACGTGTAATACGTGACGACGACGACGGAGAACAAGCCTCCGCCCCCGCCCGAAAGAAACAATAGTGCGTCAGGTTCCTTCATCGCTTTTCGCCTCCTTGCTGATGCCCTTGTTCTACAGCAAAAGTAAAGAAGTCATCTCTGATTCAGACGAAGAGATGGAATGATCGCCTTGCTCTGATAATTGTTTATCACACATCCATGTTGCATAGATACATCGCACTAATGCTCAGGCTTTTCACGGCACCCACAACCGACACCGACAGCACTTCGTGGGTATTTTGAGTGGTATCCTTTGATTATCTTCCGACGTTCTGCTCGCTTCGGTGTTTGTCAACCCATGTGGACAGTGGATAAAAAGAGAGCCCTCACGGATCAACCCATTGATGATGGCCCATGGACAGCACTCTAGGTAATTCGGCCTTGGGACGTGTCCGTTCCGAGACCCGAAACACGAGGATATTTTGCTTTTGAGGGTGGTTTCAGACGGCGGCTGTGTAAACTGAAGAGTACGCTTCATCTTTTATACGACCAACTCCGAGATAGGGAAACAACTCACCACACCCTGAGCTCGGAGTTGCGGAGGACACAGTCATCGGTACCACAGTTGTCCCCTTTGAACGTGGTGGAAATACCCACCCACCCATGCCAGGCCGTTCCGTATTTTTGGAGCCGGTTGTTATCGATCCGGTCGGACTCCCCGAACTTTACCCTAGCCGAATTCCCCGCCCCGATGGGGATGAGCCAATTTGTCTAATTCTGGGAGGTGGCACCCCCGGCCAGAATTATCAGGGCAAAATCCTTCCGCCTTGGGGATTTGTCACTCGTTTGCCCTTGGCGACACCTCGTGATCGTTGGCCACCCAATGCCGGGTACAAACTTCGTAGTAGTAGCCGTTGCCGGGCATAGAGATCACTTGTGTCGTGCAGCGCTTTGGGCGGAGAAGTAGGTGTTAGAATTTCGTTGTCGGAGCCGTTACGTGCCTGTTTGAAAGGAATATATTGAATCGTGGAAAGAGTGTCAGTGGGAGACGGTGACCAGGGGTAAATCAGGAAATCACTGGTCGCTGGCGATGGCGAAACTTGAGGTGAATAACTTGCTTCTCGTGATTACGGTATAATGCATGGGTTCGTGGGTGAAATCCTATACAGTGACAACGAAATGATTGGAAAGAATCTAGGGTGTTTGTTATGTCCTCTCACCGTCGTTATTCGAATTCGGTTGTTGGCCCTCCCCCTGCTGAGCTTCTATCGCGCGAATCTGTTCACCGATTTCCGTGCTTCGTACCCACTCGTTGCACGCTGTCCTGAGAATCGGTCCCCCGATTCCGCCGAGTAGTTGGTCCGCGACTTCGTAAGCGACGAGATGGTCGATATACTCAGCCTCATACGACATTCCGGTTTCGAGTTGACGAACCTATTAGGATGTGGCTTGAGAATCACAGGAAGTACTCGCCAGGTGGTCTGTTCCGGCGCCCAGCATGGGATCCTCGCCCAGTGATAGAGTGCATCCCTTAGTGCCGCCTACTCGATGGACTCTCCTTTGGTAGGAACCAATGATTAGCGTCTTGGACGATAGCGACCCTCCTGGGCGAAGGTTGGACGATGACTGCACCAGCCCCAAACATGAAATTTTCGCTGAAGGACATGCGATTGTGAAACGGGCCTGAGCGGAATAGACAGAGTGCCGTGATATTCGATCCCTGCGTTGGTTAGATGGGTGGGGCCGAGCGGCATTCTGGGGAAACCGAGGTTGAGATTGGAAGTGGGATTGAGAACTTTGGTGACCTATTACTCTGCCTAGACTACCGCCTGAGCTCCGACTTAGAGCATCGCTGGTGGACTGATTCGATCCTATTGAGGTGCTGGTAGAACTGGGGTGGTTTGCCCATGGAAAATTAGAGATTACGAGATGGGTTCATAGTTGAGCGGCACGCAACTGAAGACTAGTTAGCGGGCCACGGGGACGATAAGAGTGCAACTGTTGCACCTTTCGATCTCACGACGCGTCTTATCGAGGGTTGATGTGCATCTCTACAAACTGCATTTATTTTATCACCCATTGCAGAAGATATGTAAGGTAACTCGGGTGCGTCAAGTTGTAAACATAAGACCAAGAAACCAACTCGCACCTGGTTCATATCCGGGGGTCCAAGTTTCGTCAACGGCGTTATTTACGAACCGAAAGCGGCCCGAATCTGCAGCGGGTCCGGAATTGTACAGAATATGGTGGCCCATCAATGTGATGACATCGTGTACACTCACCAGAAACCGTCAGAAGAATCTCCAAGTGAAAAAACGCGAGCGCCGAGGAGATGAAGACCGAACGAAGTTTAGGGGTCGACAGAATCCAAAGTAGAGAAGCTCAATGTCGGCAGAAAGCGCTCGACGGCGCCGTAGCAACGCCGCAGAAACCAAGCTAGTCCAGTGAGTTGTCGAGGTGCTGTACGTCGAGCAAAGCGGACGCAAAAATTCCCGGTGCGTTAATACAGGGTCTAATCGTATTATGAGTGCGTCTGCCAAAGACGCGTTTTCTGTGTTCATTTGTCACACATCAGTCACATCGGTGACCTCTTCCTTTTTCGTCATTATCAGTCACGTCGCCATGATGCTCTCTTTCTCTTCCCTTCCTTCCAATTGTACGCCCGCCGCTCATACGATGGCCGCGCTCGGCCTTCGCAGATTCCTCTCCCAGACTCGTGTCACGATCTTCCCTGATCTGTCCCGTCCCAAAGACATCTCTGTTGTGCATGCCCTGGACCCGGCCCAGAAGATCTGGGGCGTCGGTAGGGATATGTGGGATGCGTTTTCATCCCTTTCAAATGAGTGCTGCAGCAATGATATGCTTTACTTTGACTCGTTGATTGGTCATGAGGTTCGTGGTGGTTGCGACTCACACGATACGCGGTGGGATACCGTGTTGAAGCACCTGTTAAGTGAAATGTGTGCCTCCGTATTTTCTCCTTTATGCCAGTTGCTCGCCCACTGCTCTTAGGTGCCCGTCGGGATAAGATAATCAATTTTAAAAGGTTTCTCTACACTGCATCTCGGTAGTTGAAACTTCAAAAACCCCTCATTGAGTGCGAAGATTTGATGATATGTTCAACAGACCGGATGCATTTGGGGTTAATTCTCCTACTGAACTCACTTGCCTCCATGGAATGGAACCCTCCTTTTTTGCAAAGAATGTTGGCCACGACACGACCACCTCCCACCTGGTTACAGGCACTTGTGATCGCGCAGACGACGAACCGTGTTGGATGGTCCACCAGGCCGTCTTTCCTGTCCCTTTGGGTGCTGCTCTTAGGTGCATGTCGGGATGAGATAATTGTTTTCGACGGGAACCCGCATTCCGGTTTCCGCTATTTCGTTTGCTTCGCGAGGAGCTTTTTTTTCTTTCAACCACTCTTGTATGAGGTGCAGGGCCGACCGGCGGCAGATATATACTTATATATAAACACAGCGGAAAAACCACCGCGCCAACCTATCTGAACTCCGCAATAAATTCCCAACAGGTTGGCGGCCCCCGACAGAGACACGATAACGGACAGATCGCGTCAGGATGGCACAACTAGACCGGAGATGATTCAAAGACGAGGGTGTTTTGCAGATTCGAGAGACCCAAACACGACCATGACCTCTAATCGGAATTTCTCCTCCATCCCCGTCCTGGACTACGCCCTCACCAGAGATCCCGCGACCCGTGCAGAGTTTCTGGGTCAGCTCAGAGACGCTCTCGTGAACGTCGGGTTTTTGTATTTGTCCAACCCCCCCGTTTCGCAGGATGACATCGATCTGGTCATCGACTATGCTCCCAAGTTGTTCACGATCCCTCAGGAGAAGAAAGACAAACTCTTGATGAGGAACAGTCCCCATTTCTTCGGATACAGTAGGGTGGGCGCAGAGTACACCAAGGGGAAATTAGACCAGAGGGAGCAGTACGACTTTGGTACCCCTTTCGAATGCCGATGGACGCCCGGAGCACCTGAGTATCTCAAGCTGTGGGGACATGCCCAGGTGAGCACACACTGACTCCGGATGATCTTGTCCCGTTCTAACCGGTGTCGTTTGAGTGGCACGACGAGGAGGACATCCCTGGCTTTAAAGCGGCCTTCTTGCAATACCTCAGGCAGTGCGAGGAAATGAGTTACCAGTTCATCGATCTTATAGCGGAGGCATTGGGGCTCAAACAGGATGCTTTACGAATGTTCTTTGATCCAGTGATGCTGCACCGTTCAAAGGTGCGTGGGTGCCCAAATGTGGCCTCTCGCGGGCGGATATTAACAGATTCATAGGTGGTCAAGTACCCTGCCGTCGGCGATATGGGTTCAAACCAAGGCGTTGGCGCGCACTTCGATCCCAATTTTTTGACGTTTGTGTGTCGGGAACCTTACCTCTCCGGTTGGCGGCTGTGGCGTAACTGACGTTGAAATCACGTAGTTGCTGCAGGCGTCACCGCAAAACGGGCTCCAGGTGCAAAACCTTTCAGGCGAGTGGATTGACGTGCCTCCCATTCCTGGAACATTCGTGGTTAATATCGGCAAGGGTGAGCGCGTTTGTTCCCCTCTTGTGCGTTTCCGTTCCCATCCCCTGGACGTTTGGGGAATTTCCTCTGCAGGTTTGGAGATGGTCACCTACGGGCTGACCCGTGCAACGTCTCATCGGGTTCTGTCGCCGGCGGCGGGGTCAGGTCCCCGATATTCTATTCCGTTCTTCCAGAACATCAAGCAGGATCTACGGCTGAGCGAAATCCGGCTGGAATGTATGTGTCTGATTCGGACGCGGCCAGTGATCTCATAAAGGCTTGGGCCGTTACAGTTCCGCCGGAAGTGTTGGCACTGAGAGAGACGCGAGGCGCTGTGGGTGCGACGGACTGTAGGTATCGCGTGAGTCTGCTGTCGTTTGCGCTGACCCACTCGCTGGATTAACAGCGGTTAACTTTGGCGAATATGAACGTGAATGTCCTGGAACTGTGTCGTTGATCGGACGTATCAAGTGGGCTAATCCCCGTTGAATGGCCGATGTCCTGGCTCTCTGAAATGCCCTTTACAGGAGCCACCCCGACGTGGCTGAACGACATTATCCTGAGCTCTTTCACAAGTTCTTCCCACAGGGAATAGTTGCTGGGGGCGGGGTGGGCAGCGGCTACTAAGCTCGTTTGGGATCAGACCTTGTTGCGACGCTTCCCGAATCGGAAATGATTGTTAGTCCTGTATTTGTATTTGTTTGCAATCGATCGTTTTCGGACAACACTTGAGACCACACTTATTCCAAGTTCCCCCTCGCACGTCAAAAGGTCTCTCTCTCTTCGCCTCGACCGTCTCGTCCCCTTCTCCCCCTCCCTCTCAGCGCCCTCGGCCGACCCTCCCCCCCGCCTCCTTTCGCCCACACACCCTCCAAATCAATTGTCTGCCCCCCGCGAGGCTGCCCACTCTTTTGTTTCTTGCTTAATAATTCACACACACTCTGTAACAACTTGTCGAAATGGGTTGCGTTCAGTCCTCCGCAGTCGACAGCGAGGCTAAAGCCAGTCAGTGTTCTCCCTGTTTCTCTCCTGCGATCGCCATAACTCACCCGTTCTACGCCATCGCAGGAAATGACGAGATCGAGAGCCAGCTCAAAAAGGACCGCATCATGGCAAAAAACGAGATTAAGATGCTTTTGCTCGGTGCTGGAGAGTCTGGCAAGGTGAGAGCACCTCCCGCTCATCCACTTAAACCCTCTACTTATCCACCCTCTTAGTCCACCGTTCTGAAACAGATGAAATTGATCCACCATGGTGGTTACAACGACCAGGAGCGGGAGTCGTACAAGGAAATTATCTATTCCAACACTATCCAGTCTATGAGGTACGAGTTCTCCCCTTTTTTTCAACCACCTTGTTCATTCTGTCTTTCAGGGCAATCCTCGAAGCTCTTCCTCACCTCGACATTCAACTCTCTCCTCAGAATGACGCCCGGCGTTCGGTTATTCTCTC
>Ga0307517_10004393_pt1 | contig 21657 bp, 18 predicted proteins | sample 23_EM_MG_FD_194515 | JGI IMG/M metagenome (GOLD analysis project Ga0307517, IMG submission 194515) | Populus trichocarpa ectomycorrhiza microbial communities from riparian zone in the Pacific Northwest, United States - 23_EM | ecosystem: Host-associated > Plants > Roots > Unclassified | place... | reverse complement strand
TTCCACCCCTGGCCTCGGGCAGGGCTTTTTTTACAAAGTCAAGGGCTTTTTTGTAATCGCCCAGCGCCGAATAACCACTTGCCATACCCAGATTGGTAAAATAGGTATTCGGAAACCTGTCATAATTCATCTTAAAGACCTCGAACGCCTCTTTCGGACGCTTCCGGATGGCCAACTCATAACCGTACACATAGGCTTCGAATTGGTTGGCATAGGGCAGGGCCTTTTTCATGATCGCGTCCGCTTCGGCCTTTCGTCCCAGGCTGTCCAGGATGGCGGCCTTGGTTTGCCAGGGAGGGAAAGAGGTGGTTCCGCCGAAACGAAAGCTGGTCGCGCTGTCGGCCCATAGTAATGCTTCCTCCAAATTGGTATTATTAGCCAGGCAATAGGCCGCAGCCATGTTCCATCCCTGCCACAATCCCGGCAAAGCTCGATCGCCGCGCAACTCCTTCCTGAACGATGCGATCTGTGTTTTTACCACATCCACATCAATCCTGAAAAGGATCGCCAGCTTTTCCCATTGTAATTGCATATTTGCGCTGGACGCGGTCTGATCGGTAAATTCATATTTCAGCCACTCCACGCTTTTATCGGTCTTCAGGGGCTTTACCTTTACCCGCAAAGCATCCTCCGCCGGATCATAAAAGAAGTTCCCCCAGGAAGTGGAATTTTTGGAGAAGATCAGGGTGCATTCATTGGGATCATACGCAACAAAAAACCCGTACTTGCCTGCCGGCAGGTCCTGCCCCTCGATCTTTACATCGGTGGTAAACTCAATGGTCGTATTCTCATTGGCGCCGGCCCGCCAGGGCGCCGGTTTTTTAGCGCCGTACCCCAGGTCGGCATAGCCAACGGGGATCAGTTCTCCCCAGATATGGCCCTCTCTTTTTTTAACGCCCGGACGGTTGTAATGAATGGTGATATCCGTCATGCCGATCTGTTCGCCGACAAATGCCCTTTTATTACCTCCGCGCGGGAGGGTGGCCAATTGTGCCTTAACGATACCGGCGGATGCCAGTTGAAAAGACAGTAACAGGAAACAAAGTTTAAATAAATTTTTCATCGTATGCTGTGCTTTATAAAATCTGTTGTTACAATCGTCGCAAACTCATTATTCAAGCTTGCTAAAGCGGTTTCGTGAATAAGTTCAGCCGTATAATTCTGCCCGTCAAGACCTTTTTTATTGAAAGTGGCAGTGGCATCGGCAACAAGGAAGGTCTCATACCCTAAATTACCCGCCATCCTTGTAGTCGTGGAAATGCAGTGATCGGTGGTTAAGCCGACGATTACCAGCGTAGTGATATTAGCCTTGTCAAGTTGAGCCCGCAGATCCGTCCCTATGAAGGCGCTGTTCACATTCTTCTTTATGATGGGCTCTCCTTCGAGGGGAGTGACCAGATCATTAAATTCATTTCCGGCATTCGTTTCATGAAGCAAGGAAGTGGGGATGGAGGAACAATGCTGGATATGAAAAATGGGAAGATGATGCGCTCTCCAGATCTTTAGCAGCTCGCTTGCCCGTAATTCAGCATCGGGATTATTTCGCTGCCCTCCCCAATATTCAATGTCCTCAAATCCCTTTTGGATGTCCACAAGGATTAATGCCGGACGGCCTGACTTTGTTATACTCATGTGTTTCCGGAAATTCTTTCTATAGCAAAGCAAAGTAGTTTTATTGATAAAATAAAATGCTTAATTTTGATTAATTGATAGCTTAATGTGATTAATATGGATGTACAGCAAATTAAAAACTTCCAGATCCTATGTGAGACGCTCAACTTCAGAAAAGCTGCTGAACAAATAAATATCGTTCAACCAGCTTTAAGCCGGCAAATACAATTGCTGGAAAATGAAGTGGGCGCCTTGCTGTTCAAGAGGAGCAAACGAACCGTTGTTTTAACGGAGGCAGGACTATTCTTTCAAAAAGAGACGAACAGGGTCTTGCAGGATCTGAATAAGACCATTATCAGAACGGCGCAGCTGCATAATGGCGAAGCGGGTGAGGTAAGGGTTACGCATGCCAGCTCTGCCATGACCACCGTAGTACCTTCCTTCCTGGCGAAGGTGAAGCAGAAATGGCCGAATTTAAAGACCATTGCACAGGAAACATCCAATTCCCAACAAATTGAAATGGTGTTAACAAGGGCAACGGATATGGGCATTGCCCCCAATATCCTGGTGCCTCCGGAAATGAATTCAAAAGTTCTATACGAAGAGAACTTTGTTTTGATCCTGCCCAATGATCACCCCTTATCAAAAAGGAAATTCACGGATCTGTCCATATTAAAGAACGAGACCTTTATCTTACCGCAGCTTTCTACCGGGATCGGCTATGTCGAGGCTATCCTGCAGATCTGCCAGGGCTTTGGTTTTAAACCCAAAGTGGCGCATGAGTCGGACCATTCCATCGCGGTACTGCGCCTGGTGGAGGCCGGTCTTGGTATTTCCATCGAACCCATTTCTGCCGTAAGCGGCACCAGCATGAATGTCCAGCTGGTGGAATTGAAGGATCTGCCTCAAAAGGTAACCATGACAGCGTTTTGGTTAAAGGAACGCGAAAAGGAATTAAGCAGGTTTATAGAGATGTTTTGAACCTGATCTTAAGAAAGCCTGGTCCGGACAAAGTCACTATAACTTGATGAAAGCAATGGTCGACATCATGGTGGCGGAGCTGAATCGCAGCAAATAATACCCTCGCCGGACACCGTGTAAATCTACCTTTATCTGTGAACTGCTTGAATTGGGCGCCTGATCCAGGAGGATGCGGCCCGATAGGTCGAGAATTTGGAGACGGTTGATCATCTGCTGGCCGGGATTGAACAGGGTGGCGGCGTCGCGGACAGGGTTCGTTTGGAGCCGGATGGTGGCGGGCGTGGAAGTGACGTTGACTTCGACGACGGGGGAATAGGAATAGCGGCCGTCAATATCGACTTGCTTGATCCGGTAGAAGTTTTGACCATGCGCGGGGTTGGGATCGGTGAATCTGTAGGTTTGAATGTCTTGAGTGAGACTTATGTCGCCTTTGGAAAGGGAGCTGATCTGGTTGAAGTGGACGCCGTCAGTGGAATGGTCGATCCCGAAGTGATCATTGCCGGAGACCTGGCCAACCTGCCATTGCAAAAGCACATCACTGGCCCTAGCCCGGCCGGTAAACGATAGCCAGGTGAGCGGCAGGGGAATTCCGTTATAGTACGTATAGAGGTTACTGACTTCGGTGGAGTTCAGTGTGCGGGCGTAGGCGATGACGTCATCGAGACTACCGGTATAGACGCCGGTGGCGAGGCAAACGTTGCGGCCAAGGCCGATGATAGTAGGGGCGGTGCGGGCGGTCGTGGCGGTGCCGTTCGTAGTGGCTACCTGCGTTCCGTCGATATAGAGGGTGATGGTACCTGTGGAGGCGGCACGGGTGGCAGTAACGAAATGCCAGTTGCCGTCATTGTAGCCGGTGGCAGTGGAAAAGATGGTTAAGTCTGGATTCCCGATGCCGAATGCAACGGCGCCGCCGTTGATGAGCGCGGTTCCCCAATCGCTGGTGCCACCGCAAACTTCGGCGTCGACCAGGGCAGCACCGCCATACCATTGGGTGGAAGAGGGGGCGGTCATGCTGGTCTTGAACCAGTAGCCGATGCTGAAATCGTTCTGCATGGCGGTGACGAGGCTACCGGGAAAGGTGCCGGTAGAGGTTCCGGCAGTAAAGCCAGTGGCGGTGCCGGCGGTGGCAAATCGGTTGGCGGTACTAATGGTGCCGGTCAGCGTACCGTCATAACCGTTACCGCTGGCGTCATTGATGGAGTTGTTAAGCGTGTAAAGGGCGATGGCTCCGGAGGGTAGCTGCGCAAAAAGAAAAAATGGAAGGAGGGCGAGGAAAGTCGCAGTGATGGTTTTGGGGATCATGGTAAATAAATTATGCGCTCTACTTAAAGGTAAGGGTATTTCTCTACTCATTTTCAGTCCTTGAACTTGATAGACGCAGTAATTTTCGGCTTTCCGTCTGAAAGCACTCTTTCGCTCACAACAGGGCAGCGGTATTTGTCCATGATGATGATGATGGCCCGATGATTTTCGGGTGTCCATTCGATGAAGGATTCCAGGTCGACCACCGGGCTGGTCATTTCGGCAATATGCTGTTTCAGCCAGCTATCCAGATCCTGAATGTTATTGAGCTTGAATGACTTGTTTTTGAAGCTGGCCTGTACGCTGTCTTTTGCTACGATTATTTTTAGGTGATCCTGGTGGTCGGCAGAATTGATCTGGGCGAAAGAGAGAATGGATAGGATCAGGCAGGAGAAAAGAAGAATAGCTTGTTTCATATGCAGGTTTTAGGGTAGGATGTGGCGATCCGGGGAATTACATAAAAAAAAGGCCACATTTCTGTGACCTGGCTTAGAAAAGAAAAAGAGGTCACAATCTTGTGACCTCTTCGCGTGGTGTGGGGCGGGGTTGAACCGCCGACACATGGATTTTCAGTCCATTGCTCTACCAACTGAGCTACCGCACCTCCTTCCCGTTTTTTACATCGGGGTGGCAAAAATAGGTTTATTCTGTAAAATTCCGAAATTTTGAGCGTGATTTTTACATCCCATACTCGCTCAGGAATTTGATCCGCATGAGCTTCAGCTGCTCCCAGGTGAAATTCCCTTCGGACATCTCCTGCTGGGCCACCTGCAGGCTGCTGGTCTCGCAGCTCTTGAAATATTCGATGATCTCGTCCTGCTCGTATTCGTCCAGCATCTCGTCGACGGCATAGTCCAGGTTCAGCTTGGTGCCGCTGGCGGCGATGGTCTCCATATCTTCCAGGAGGGCGTCGATGCGCAGGTCCTTGTTCCGGGCGATGGTCTCCAGGGGGATCTTCTTGTCCACCTGCTGGATGATATAGACCTTATTGACGCTTTTATTCACGACGCTCTTCATGATGAAGTCGTCGGGCTTCTCGATATTATGTTCTTCTACGTATTTCCCGATCAGCTCGATGAAGGGCTTGCCGTAACGGATGGCTTTCCCCTTGCTTACTCCCTGGCATTTTTCCAGCTCCTGGGTGGTGGTGGGATAGAGGGTCGCCATATCCTGTAAAGAGGTCTCCAGGAAGATGACGAAAGGCGGAAGGGCTTTCTTTTTGGCTTCTTTCTGGCGCACTTCCTTCAGCAGTTCGAAGAGGCGGGTATCGGTGGCGGCGGTGCCGGCAACTTCCGTTCCTTCGTCTTCGTCGTCGGCATTGGCCTCCTCGAAGAGGTTATTGAGGACGATCTTAAAGCTGCGGGGCTTTTTGAGGAAATCCTCTCCTTTCTTCGTGATCTTCAGCACCCCGTATTCTTCGATATCCTTTTTCAGCAGGTCTTCCAGCAACAGCTGGCGGATAAGGGAGTTCCAGAAATGTTCGGGATCATCCTTACCGATGCCGAATTCCGCAATGCCTTCATGGCGGAACATCTGGATCTGGGGGGTCAGCTTACCCATCAGGATATTGAGGGCATAGCCCGTAGCAAATCGTTCGTCCAGGGCCTTTAAGGTCTTCAGCACCTTGACGGCATTTTCCCTGGCTTCGATCCTTTCTTTGGGATGCAGGCAATTGTCGCAGTTGCCGCAATTCTCGGTCGTATATTCTTCCCCGAAATAGCTCATGAGGACCTTGCGGCGGCAAACGCCGGTCTCGGCATAGCCTACCGTTTCGTTGATCAGCTGGGCGCCCACTTCGCGTTCGCTGAGCGGCTTGTCCTTCATGAAATGCTCCAGCTTGGCGACGTCCTTATGGGAATAATAGAGGATACAGTTGCCTTCCAGCCCGTCCCGGCCGGCGCGTCCCGTCTCCTGGTAATAATTCTCGATGGATTTGGGGATATTGTAATGGATGACGAAGCGGATATCCGGCTTGTCGATGCCCATGCCGAAGGCGATGGTGGCTACGATCACCTGGACGTCCTCGTTCAGGAAGAGGTCCTGCCGTTCCGCCCGCAGCTTGCTGTCAAGGCCGGCATGATAGGCGACGGCCTTTATCCCGTTGGCCACCAGCATATCGGCCAGCTCTTCCGTCGTCTTGCGGTTCAGGGTATAAATGATCCCGCTCTTCCCCTTATGCTGCACGATATAGCGGACAATGCTCTTGATGGTCTGGTCCTTTTTTATCTTGGGCTGGATCTCGTAGTAGAGGTTGGGGCGGTTGAAGGAGGACATATAGATCCTGGGGTCCCGGAGACCGAGGTTCTTCACGATATCGCTCTGCACTTTAGGGGTAGCCGTTGCCGTTAAGGCGATCATCGGGATATCCGGGTTGATCTGTATCATCATTTCGCGGAGACGGCGGTATTCCGGGCGGAAATCATGTCCCCATTCCGAGATACAGTGCGCTTCGTCCACGGCGAAAAAAGAGATCTTCAGGTCGCTGAAGAAATCCATGTTCTCCTGTTTGGTAAGGGTCTCCGGTGCGACATATAACATTTTCGTATGCCCGTTGAGGAGGTCTTCGTGCACCGCCCGGATCTGCTTCTTATTGAGGGTGGAGTTCAGGAAATGGGCCACATTGTCCCTGCTGCTGTAGCTGCGCACCAGGTCGACCTGGTTCTTCATGAGGGCGATCAGGGGGCTTACGATGATGGCCACCCCTTCGCTGATGATGGCGGGTAACTGGTAACAAAGGCTTTTGCCACCGCCGGTGGGCATGATCACGAAGGTATCGTTCCCGGCGAGTAAATGCTGTATGATCGCATCCTGGTTATCCTTAAACGCATCAAAACCAAAATGTTCCCGCAATTGGGCCAGGAGATTGGCGGAAGGTGCTGTTTTTTCTTTGCCGGGTTTGCTACTAATGACCTTAGGTTTCCTGGTTGTCTTTTTTTTCGTTTCGGTTGTTGCCATGCTCTAATATTTTCCTCCTCACTTTATCTGATCGAACTGATTTAAGATAAACAAAATACCCCGAAGAGCCGGAAGTAGTTATTCACCGGGAGGATTATCGGTTCGGTCAAGGGATGGCGAAATTACAAAAAAACGAGGGAAGGAGCTACCCGATTCTGTTAAAACTTGGGCAATAAGACAGGAATAAAGAAAGAAAAATACAAAAGCCGCTCTAAAAACAATCCTTCACAATCCACATATTATCAAATGCTTATACATAAAGCCAGCCATTGAAGTAAGTGAAAACACTTACCAAGGGTCGCGTTGCAGCTTATTCGCCATTTTGATGTAGGTTTGCCATTCTTTTATGAGCAGGTCCAACAACATTATCGGGATAGGAAAAAATACGATCCGAATGGAAGCGGCCTCGGTGGCGGCGCTGGAAGACCTCCTGGACGAAGGATTTGAACAAGCGGTAGAACGGATCTACGCCTGTAAGGGCCGCCTGGTGGTCAGCGGTATCGGCAAAAGCGGTATCGTCGGGCAAAAGATCGTGGCCACGATGAATTCCACGGGTACGCCGGCTATTTACATGCATGCCGCCGACGCCCTGCACGGAGACCTGGGCATGGTGCAGGAACAGGACCTGGTCATGATCATCAGCAAGAGCGGGGAAAGCCCGGAGGTCAAGATGCTGCTCTCTTTCATCCGTAATTTTCGGATCCCCGTCATCGGGATGGTGGGTAACCTGCAGTCCGTATTAGCCAAACAGGCCGATATTGTCCTGAATACCACCATATCACAGGAGGCCTGCCTGAATAACCTGGCCCCTACCAGCAGCACAACGGTCCAGATGGTCATGGGTGATGCGCTGGCGGTGACCCTGATGGAAATGCGCGGCTTTAGCGGCGAGGATTTTGCTAAGTTCCATCCGGGCGGCACCCTGGGGAAAAAGCTCTACCTGCGGGTCCAGGATCTGTATATACATAATGAACGGCCCCGGGTCGATGCGGGAGTGCCTTTGCGGGAGGTCATCATGGAGATAACGTCGAAGCGGTTGGGTGCGACGGCGGTAACGGATGCAGAAGGCGCGCTCCTGGGCATTATCACGGACGGTGACCTTCGCCGCATGCTGGAAAAGAATATCCTTTCGGAGGGCATAAAGGCAGAAGATATCATGACCGCGAATCCCAAGACAGTAGAGGCGGACGCACTGGCGGTGGAGGCCCTGGACCTGATGCGCAGGCACGATATCACACAATTGGTAGTTATCAGCGAAACGAAATACGTAGGTTTTATTCATTTACACGATCTTATCCGGGAGGGAATTATTTGAGTATGAACAAGCACCATTATGTAGTGATCATGGCCGGTGGCATCGGCAGCCGGTTCTGGCCCATGAGCCGGCAGGATTATCCTAAACAGTTCCTGGATATCTTAAACACGGGTACGACACTGATCCAGGGCACTTTCGAGCGGTTCGCATCCTTTATTCCTTTGGAGAATATCTATGTGGTGACCTCCCAGGAATATGCGGAGATCGTACACGAGCAGTTGCCCCTTCTTCCCAAATCCAATATCCTGGGGGAGCCTTCGCGGAAGAACACCGCTCCGTGCATCGCCTATATTTCGTTCAAATTGCAGCAGGCCGATCCCAAGGCATCCCTTATCGTTGCGCCTTCGGACCACCTGATCCTGGATAAGAAAGGATTCACCAAGGTATGCCTGGAAGCCCTCAGCTTCGTCAATAAGCACAATGCCTTCATTACCCTGGGGATCAAGCCTACCTATGCCAATACGGGCTACGGCTATATCCAGCATGAACAGCATTCGGTGACCGACAATGTCTATAAGGTGAAGACCTTTACGGAAAAACCCAACCGGGAGCTGGCCCGCACTTTCCTGGCCAGCGGTGATTTTCTATGGAATGCCGGCATCTTCGTATGGCAGGTGAAGAACATCATCCAGGCTTTTGAGAAACATTTGCCGGAAATGTATGACGTGTTCTCCGCCGATAAGGACAAATTCAATACCGCCGCCGAAAAAGCAGCTCTCGAGCATATCTACCCTCTTTGTACGAATATCTCCATCGACTTCGGCATCATGGAAAAGGCCGATAATGTATACATCATCCCTTCTTCGTTCGGATGGAGCGACCTGGGCACCTGGAACAGCGCGTATGAGAACCTGGACAAGGATTACCTGGACAATGCCGTGGCCGGCGATAACGTAGTGGTCATCGATGCGACGCGCTCCATGGTACATGTCCCCAATGAAAAGCTGGTGGTCCTGCAGGGACTGGATGACTTCATCGTCGTGGATACCGCGGACGTCCTGTTGATCTGTAAAAGGGACAAGGAACAGGAGATCAAAGAATATGTTGCCGAGGTGAAACGTAACAAGGGAGATCAGTATCTTTAAGGGCGGTACTATTCCAACCGCTTTTTCATTATGCCTCCCTTTCCCCTGCATACGATCCTCTTCCTGGACATCGAGACGGTCTCGCAATATCCCGCGTTTGAAAAGGTGCCGGATGAATGGAAGGAATTGTGGCGGCATAAGGCGGAAGGCCTCCTCCGGGACAAGCCGGACCTCACCCCGGCAGACATCTATAACCGCGCCGCCATCTATTCGGAGTTCGGCAGGATCATCTGCATCAGTTGTGGCATCATCTCCGGTTCAGGCGCTTCAAAGAAACTCTCCCTCAAATCGTTCTATGGCGATAATGAAAAGGCCCTGCTTCAGGATTTCTCGGAGATGCTGCGCAAGTGGGCTGTCGACAATAACCGATGTCTTTGCGCACATAACGGGAAGGAGTTCGATTTCCCCTATCTCTGCCGCCGTATGCTGATCAACGGTCTGACCATCCCCTCCCTGCTCAATATCTCCGGCAAAAAACCCTGGGAGATCTCACATATCGACACCATGGAGCTTTGGAAATTCGGGGAATATAAAAGCTTTGTTTCCCTCAACCTGCTGGCCCATGCCCTGGGCATCCCCACGCCGAAAGACGATATAGATGGCAGCCAGGTGGGAGAGGTCTACTGGGCGCAGAATGACCTGGCCCGGATCGTCACCTATTGCCAGAAAGATGTGGTCACCGTCGCACAGGTATACCTGAAAATGCAGGGCGAAGGGGGTATTTCAACAGAAAATATCGAGATCAAATGAACATAAAAAAATGTCTATGTCCAGCCCCCTGATACAAAGTAAGCTTCCGGATGTCGGTACGACCATTTTCACGGTGATGAGTTCGCTGGCGGCGGAATTGGGCGCCGTGAACTTAGGCCAGGGCTTCCCGGATTATCCGATGAGCGAAGAGCTGATCGCCCTGGTGAGCGAGGCGATGAACAGCGGTTTCAACCAGTATGTGCATATGAATGGATTGGCTGCTCTCCGGGAAGTGCTTGCGGAAAAGATACGCACCCTCTATGGTACGGCCGTGAACTACGATAGCCAGATCACGATCACGCCCGGCGGCACGTATGGCATCTATACCGCCCTGACGGCCGTGCTGAATCCCGGCGACGAGGTCATCGTATTCGAACCGGCCTATGACAGCTATATACCGAACATTGAAGTGAATGGGGCCATTCCCGTGCGGATCGACCTGGCTTTCCCGGACTATAAGATCGATTGGGCCGCCGTAAGAAGCCGCATTACGCCCCGGACGCGCATGATCATGCTGAATTCGCCGCATAATCCCACGGGGGCTGTCCTGCGGGCAGAGGATATCGAAGAATTGCGGGCCATCGTCCGGGATACGAATATTTTCATCCTGTCGGACGAGGTCTATGAGCACCTGATCTTCGACGGTATCCCGCACCAGTCGATCCTTCGTTATCCCGACCTGCTGGAAAGGAGCTTCGTCAGCTTCTCCTTTGGAAAGGTCTACCACTGCACGGGCTGGAAACTGGGCTACTGTGTAGCCGCTCCCGGGCCGATGAAGGAGTTCCGGAAAGTGCACCAGTTCAATTGCTTTAGTTGTCATTCCCCCTCGCAGGTGGGGTTGGCCAGGTTCTTACAGAATAAGGACTCTTATTTATCCCTGGGCGCCTTCATGCAGGCGAAAAGAGATTATTTCCGCGGACTGATGGAGCAGACCCGCTTCACGCCCCTGCCCAGCTATGGAAGTTACTTCCAACTCTATAAGTACGATCGCATCAGCGACGAGCCCGATAAAGAGCTGGCCATTCGCATCACCCGCGAACAGGGCGTCGCCATGATCCCCGTATCCGCCTTCTATCAATCCGGAAAAGACGATAAAGTGGTCCGGTTCTGCTTTGCCAAAAAAGAAGAGACGCTGGAAAGGGCGGTGGAGAAACTGCGAAACGTGTAAGACCTTACTTCAGCAGCTGGTAGGCCAGGAAGCTCATCAGGTAAGCCAGTCCGGTCATATAAGCGAACTGTATGGCCGGCATCTTCCAGCTGCGGGTCTCCCGCCGTACGACGGCCAGGGTGCTCATGCATTGCATGGCCAGCACGTAAAAGATCATCAGGGAGACGCCCCCGGCCAGGGTATAGACAGGCGTTCCGTCTTCGCGCCGGGCCGACTGCATGCGTTCATGCAGGGTTTGCGGATCGGCATCCTTGCCTCCGCCAACGCTGTATAAGGTGGCCATGGTGCCGACAAAGACTTCCCTGGCGGCAAAGGAGGTGATGAGTGCGATACCGATCTTCCAGTCATATCCCAAAGGACGGATGACGGGTTCGAGAGCTTTTCCCAGGACACCGGCATAGGAGTTTTCCAGGAGGGCCGCCCTCCGCTCGTTATCCAGCTGTGGGGCCTGCGAAGGGTTTTGCCGCAGCTGCTCCGCATAGCGGGCCTCCACGGCATGCATACGGCTGCCGGGACCGAAAGAGCTGAGGGCCCAGAGGACGAGGCTGATCAGGAGGATCACGCGGCCGGCATCCACGACGAAGATCCTGGCTTTGCTGACCATGGTGACGAGCACATTATTCCATCTCGGCGCCCGGTAGACCGGCAACTCCAATATGAAGAAACTTTTTTCTTTCAGGTGGATGAACCATTTGGCGACATAGGATACGATCATGGCCATGACGAGCCCCAGCAGGTAAAGGCCCATCATGACAAGCCCCTGCAGGCTGAAGATGCCGAGCACCTTGTTGCGGGGAATGACCAGGCCGATGAGGATGGTATATACGGGTAGGCGGGCGCTGCAGCTCATCAGGGGCGTTATCAGGATGGTCAGCAGCCGCTCTTTCCGGTTCTCGATATTGCGGGTGCTCATGATGGCCGGGACGGCGCAGGCAAACCCGCTGATCATCGGCATGACGCTCTTGCCGTTCAGGCCGACTTTCCGCATGAGCTTATCCGTGAGGAAGCTGATGCGCGCCATGTAGCCCGTGTCCTCCAGGATCGTGATGAGCCCGAAGAGGATCATGATCTGCGGCACGAATACAAGGATGCCGCTCAACCCGGCCAGCAGACCGTTGATGAGCAGGTCGCTCCACCAGGCGGCAGGCAACACATGCGTCAGCCATCCGCCGAGTTCTGAAAAGGTCCAGTCGATGCCGTCCATGGGGAACTGGGCGAACCAGAACACGCTCTGAAAGAGGAGGAAGAGGACAACGAGCAGGATCAGGTAGCCCCAGCGCCGGTGCAGGAGCAGGTTGTCCAGCTTTTCCGTAAAAAGGGTCTTTTGCAGGGGGTCCGGCTCCGCCACGGTATGTTGCATGATCTGCCGGATACGACCATAACGCTGCAGGATCTCGTCTGCCTGGATACGGGTATGGTTGAAGGCATGGACCTTCTCGATCTGCTCGATCTCCTCCTGGATGGTCCTGTCGAAATCGAAATGTTCGTGGTTGATGAGATAGTGGATGGCCGTATAGTCGCTGATCTCCCTTTTAGGGAACAGGGCTTTTACTTCGTGGATGGCGGCCGCCGCCAGGGCGCTATTCCCGATAAAGTCACGGACAGGGGCCTGGTAGAGCTGGCGTCCTGTTTGTTCGATGACCTTTTTCAGCTGTGGGATGCCTTTATTCTTGCGGGGGTTAACGGCCACGACGGGAATGCCCAGCTCCCTTTCCAGCCCGTCGATGTCGATCTCGATCCCCTTTTGCTTGGCGAGGTCCATCATGGTGAGGGCAATGACGACGGGTATTTTCAGGTCGATGATCTGGGAACAGAACAAAAGGTTCCGTTTCAGGTTGCTGGCGTCCACCAATAAGACCACCATATCGGCTTTCACGGAAGGGTCCTGCCCCAGCAGCACGGTATAGGTCACCCATTCATCCGCCCGCTTGGGATAAAGACTGTAGGTGCCGGGCAGATCGATGATATTGACCTGAACGCCGGGGGACAGGCTGCTGGACCCCGTTTTCTTATCGACCGTGACGCCCGGGAAATTGCCTACTTTCTGGTTGAGGCCGGTGAGGGCATTGAACAGGGAGCTTTTTCCACTATTGGGGTTACCGACTAAAGCTATATGAAGAGTATCTTTTTTCAATCTGGGCGAAAATACCGTTCTCGTTCTTTACCGGCCGGTATGATCTGCAAAAATAGCCCATACGGGTGGATCGGGCTTACGAAATCGGGAGGTTTATTCCGGAAACACCTCCAGCTTGCCATTCTCGTAGAAGGGCAGCACATTGGCCACATCCGGGGTCAGGCAATACCGGATATCTTCTTCCAGGCCATAGCCGCTCAGGCGAAGGTAGTGGGAGGCCTGCTTTTCCTTCATAAAACCATAGAGGTCGCTTTTAGCGTCCCGGTACAGGCTCTCGGCGATGCGGGAACTGTCGCAGTTGATGTTGAAATGAGCGCCTACGTTATCGATGACGGCCCCGGCGAAGAGGAGGTCTTCGATGTTCACCCGGTCTTTCCAGGCGGCGCAGCCCAGGATCACCGGCTGTTGCCGGGAGGTCAGGTAATTGCAGACGGCGCCCAGGTTGGGAAAGGAGCCCGTTACGATATGACCCGCCCCGCGGTCGAGGGCCATATGCAGGAGTTTGGTCCCGTTGGTCGTGGTCAGCACCAGGGTCCTGCCTTTGATGAAGTCCGGAGGATATTCGAAGGGGGAGTTCCCGTGTTCCAGCCCCTCTGCGATCTTGCCATCCCGTTCGCCGGCGGTGATCCCGTCGATCTGCCGTCCCAGCTCGATGCATTTCGCTACGCTGTCGACGGGGATAACGCATTTTGCGCCATTGGAAAGGGCGGTGGCGATCGTGGACGTGGCGCGGAGCACGTCGATGATCACGACAATGGCATTGCTGACGTCATAAAGGTTCAGTAAGGCAGGGGATAGAGAGGTATATAAAGACGGTTTCGATTGAGTCATAAGTTGTTGATCTGTAAAACGTGAAGATAGCGGATCGATCGCTTTTATCTGTTCAAAATGAATTTCCATTTTTCCGATTCTGCATACTCTTTGATCACCGCATTCCGGCCTTCCAGCAGTTTTTTCAGGTAGCCGGTGAGGTATAAAGTATTGACCATTTTGCCCAGCCCGCCATAGGGCGCTTCAAAGCTGAACAGGTCGATGAGGAGGGTGCCGTTGTCGATGGGCTTGAAATGATGCTCGTGTTTCATGCTCTTAAAATCCCCCTTCATCATCTCGTCGGTGAAGGACCTGGGACGGTCCATAGCGGTGATCTTCGACTGCAGGATCCTTGTCTTCATCAGGTGCTTTGCCTTCCAGGTGACGGTCTCGCCGGCGTTGATGAGACCGCTGGTCGTCCCGGACAGGGCCTCTTCGCCCGTATGGGCCATGGATTTCCTGTGCAGATCGATGCTGCGGCAGAGGTCGAATACCCGGTCCGCGGGGGCGGCGATAAAAGTGGTCAGGTGAATAGTAGGCATGGATCGCGATTAATAGGTAGTGGAAGATAGCTCCATAACAAGAAAAAATCATTCCAAGAGTCACGCCTTACCGAAAAAACACCTTCTTTAACAGAAAGGCAGCTTTATTACCTTGGCTTGCAAGAGCTTGTCCCGCACTTTGATATAGATCTTCGTATCGATGGCGGCGAAGACCGTGCTGACATAACCCATGCCGATGGCCTTATTCAGGGTAGGGGACTGCGTGCCCGAGGTCACTTTGCCGATGGTCCTGCCGGAGAAATCCTTGATCTCGTAATCATGCCGGGGAATGCCTTTCTCCAGCATCTCGAACCCTACCAGCTTCCGCTGCACGCCTTGCGCTTTCTGATCTTCAAGGATATTCCTGCCCGTGAAATCCTTCGTGAACTTGGTGATCCATCCCAGGCCTGCTTCCAGGGGGGAGGTGGTGTCGTCGATATCATTCCCATACAGGCAATACCCCATTTCCAGGCGCAGGGTATCCCTGGCACCCAGGCCGATAGGCTTCAGGCCCTGTGGCCCTCCCGCTGCAAAGATGGCGTCCCAGATCTTTTCGGCGTCCCCGTTCACATCTTCAAAATAGATCTCGATGCCGCCGGCGCCCGTATACCCCGTGGCGCTGATCAATACATTGTCTACTCCCGCAAACTTCCCCTTCGCGAAAGTGTAATAGGGCAGGTTGAGGATATCGATCTCGGTAAGAGGCTGCAGTATTTTAGTGGCATTCGGTCCCTGGATGGCCAGCAGGCAGGTCTTGTCGGAGATATTGTGCATCTCTGCCTTTTCCGTATTGTGCTTGGAGATCCATTTCCAGTCCTTCTCTATATTCGAGGCGTTCACGACGAGCATATAGGCCTTTCCCGGTTCGAGGCAATAGACGATGAGGTCATCCACGATACAGCCGTCTTCGGTGGTAAGGGCGCTGTATTGCGCTTTTCCGGCCGTCAATTTCGAGGCATCGTTGGTCGTGACCCGCTGGATCAGGTCCAGGGCCTTATCTCCCTTGAGGATGAATTCGCCCATATGGCTGACGTCGAAGACCCCTGCATTCGTGCGCACCGCCTGGTGCTCATCATTGATGCCGGTGTAGCTGATCGGCATGGTATAGCCGGCGAACTCCACCATTTTGGCTCCGAGCGCTGTATGCTTGCTGGTAAACGGGGTACTCTTCATGTATGTGATTTAGAGCCGCAAAAATAAAGGTTGCCGGGGAGCTATCCAATAAATTGAGGGAGAATGAAAAAAGGGCTCCCGACACCTCGGAAAAGCCCCTTTGTTCCAACTTCAACCTAGTTTATATAAAAAGCGATGGGAAAAGATAGATCGAACGTTCGTTTACGCTCAGCATGGCCGTTTTCTTCACGATGATGGTATCGCTGGTCTTTTTCGACCTGTTGGAGTCCTCCACCTTGTTCTTATGTGACCGGTAGCGGTACCCCCCGCCGTCCCCCTTGTCCGAACCCCGATCGTCCTTGTTATCATCTCCTTCCTCCACTTTTTTGTCCATCCGGGAAAGACCGTCATTGGTCATGATATATTCCGTATTGCTGTCCCAGGGATAGGTGTTGCCCCAGTAGCTGTCTTCCGATCCGTCGTCGTTCCAGCTGTCATTCCAGCGCCGGTTGTTCCAGCGGAAATGCCGGCGGTTCAGGTTGATATTAAACCATTCGAACTCATCGACGCTTTTGTGTACGAGGATACGTTTGCCCACCGGCACCGCTACGGTGACCAATACCTGTTGGTTGCGGAAGCTTTGGTGGCGGGTGACGGTAAAGCTATTCGGCAGGTAGAGGATGCTGTCGGCCTGGCGGACTGTGAATACGATCTGATCGGCCAGGGACCTGGCTTCGCTGGTATTGTTGCCCCGGCTGAACTTTGCCAGCTGCACATGGTAGCTGGAATCAGGGCTCTTCACCAGGTTCAGCCGGACGGTGTTCAGGCTGATGCTGTCTGCGTTCATGCTGTAGAACATTCCGTTGTGCTGCCAATGGAAGTCAAACCAGTCGTCGTTGTCATCATAATAGTTCGGCCGTCCTTCGTTGGCCCGGATCACGAGCCCGCCCTTTGCGGGGGTGGTCAGCTTGATATCTTCTTCGACGTGCTGCCTTGCGCGGTAATTATTAGCCACCATTCCGATCAGGGCGATGAAACAGAACAGGCCGATGAGCCATAGGCTGGCGAATACGTAGCCCAGGGGATGCCTGCGTGAACGGACGCCGATGATACGGCGGATCAGCCAGGTGAGCAGGGCGACCACGGGGATCACAAGGAATAAGAAGAAGCTGGCCCAGGCGAGAAAGTTCTGCCAGAAACCGGTGAATACATAGCTCTTGAAAGTCAGCACGCCTGCGCCGCCGAAGATCAGGCCGATCAGGGCCGTGATCAGGGCAAAGGCGATCACGCCGGCGATGAAGAGGAAAAAGGCCTTGAACAATACCCCGATGGCGTGGCCGATGCCGTGACCGGTCGAACGTACGATGGGAGCTGCTTCCGAAGAGAAGGTCTTGGTATTCTGCTTCATTTCTTTTCCCATCTGCTGAAATCGTTCTTTCACTTCGTCCCCCATGTCCTTGGCCCGGCCTTTAAAATTTTCCAGGTCGCTTTTGATCGTATTCTTAATAGACTCCAGGTCTACTTTCTCTCCGCGCATTTCCAGCTTTTCGGAAGCCGTGGTAGCTTCCGGCAATACGATCCACAGGATGATATAGGTGATAAAGAGGGTGCCGCCGAATCCGTTGGTGAAGAACACGGGTCCTGCGTCGAAATCAAACCAGGTATGGCTGAAGATCGAGGCGATGATGCCCAGGATCAGGGGTGCGGCGAAGATCAGGCGCGGGATCCATACATCGATATGGAAATAGGCGGCCAGGCCGCTGGCGACGCCGCCGATCACCCGGTCTTCCGGGTTGCGGTAAAGACGTTTGCGTACATTGGCCGCCAGGGATTTGGGCGGAACGACGATCCACAGGATGATATAGAGCAGGAAGCCGAGGCCGAAACCGCCAAAAGTGATCAGCGCAAAAATAATGCGGACGATGGCGGGGTCCAGGCGGACATAATTCGCCAATCCTGCGCAGACGCCGCCCAGGATCTTATCGTTCTCGCTGCGATACAGACGGCGGGGCTCTTCGGCCGTATAGGATTGCTGGTGCTTTTCCTCCTGGTAGGAGCTTTGCTGTCCGCCTGCGCCGGTATAGCCGCTGCTGCTGTTGGACTGGGAAGTCGCGGCGCCGGCCAGCTCATCCTGCTCGAAATCTTCCGGGCGTCCCATACTCGTGATAATGGAGTTGACGTCCGCATCCGTAATACAGGTGCCGCCTTTTTTAAGGACTTCTGAGAAGAGCTCGGCAAAACGATTTTCAATGTCGTTGATGATCTCATCGCGACCTTCTTCGTTGGCGAAATACTTACGCAGGCTCTCAATATATTGCTGCAGTATTTCATAGGCGGTCTCTTCGATCGGAACGACCCTGCCGTGGAAGTTTATGTTGATGATCTTTTTCATTTTGACTTTGTATTTGAGGGTTGAAGCGTTTTAGTTGGCGGGAGTATTTTTACCCACTCCGGGGGCTTTGTTGGTCAGGGCGTTGACGGCGTTGGCGAGCTCATTCCAGGTAGCTTCCAGTTCTCCGTAGAAAGCTTCTCCTTTCGGTGTTAAGGAGAAATATTTGCGGGGCGGCCCGGAATTACTTTCTACCCAGCGGTAAGTGAGCATATCCGCGTTTTTGAGACGGGTCAAAAGAGGGTAGAGGGTGCCTTCCAGTATATGCAGGTTAGCCTTCTTCATTTCTTCGACAATGTCCGAAGGGTAGGCTTCACCGCGCCTGATAACGGAGAGAATGCAAAACTCCAGGATACCTTTTCGCATTTGGCTCTGGGTGTTCTCAATATTCATTGCTGCAATTTTTTAATCATCCGTGACAAAATCATCATTACAAACCAAAGGTAAGTACTTTTTTAGTACTATGCAACACAAAGTACTGTCCTAAGGAAGGTAATATTTATAGGCGGCTAATGGAAAAAAGCCTCAAATCTTGTCCTGGTAAGGGTTTCGGAGGATTGTCCTTAGATTATTTCTGAAACAACATTAGGATGAATGGTAAAAAATAGAGATGAATGAAAGAAAAAGAGGGGTTAAACAGTTAAAAAGAAGGGTCGGAGAAGGACCGGGGCTGCCGGACCCTGGCCGGAAATTAAAACGAGATTAAAATTAAATTAAGGAGAGGTTAAAAACATACGGAAAAACCATTAGATTTGTTTTATAACAGATTCACCATACGTATTAAGTAGCAGACCATGATTTTTGAACACCCCCAACACAACGAGCTCGTATTCACCTTCGCCAAACTGGTCCTCAGCTTCATCGCCGGCATGGGTATGGCCTACTATCTTCTTTCCTGGATCTTCTAAGCGGAAGAAAAAATTATTTCTTCAACCCGATCTCCCGGAGACGTTCGTCTAAGTATTCCCCTGCCGTAGCGTCCGGGTAGGCCTTCGGATGGCTGGCATCGATGCAGCCAGGAAGGCAGGCCAGGCTCATAGTGCTTTTAGGATGCAGGAAGAAAGGAATGGAATACCTGGACGAGCCCCAGAACTTCCTGGGCGGATTGACCACACGGTGGGTCGTTGATTTGAGCTTATCGTTGGTCAGCCGCTGCAGCATATCTCCCACATTGACGACGATCTGTTCGGGCAGGGAGGTCACCGGCACCCATTCGTTCTGTTTGGAAAGGATCTCCAGACCGTCCGCGGAAGCGCCGACCAGTAAAGTGATCAGGTTGATATCCTCATGTTGTTCGGCACGGATGGCGGAACTGGGCTCGGTGGTAATGGGGGGGTAATGGATCGCCCGGAGTATGGAATTCCCGTTGTGTACGAAAGGGTCGAAATAAGTCTCTTCCAGGCCCAGGTAAAGTGCAATGGCCCGCAGCAAAAGACCGCCGGAAGCTTCGAAAGAACGATAGGCCTTGAAGAAGTCGGGGGTGAAGGTCGTTATTTCCGTTACGGTGATATTGGCTGGATATTCCTTTCCGATAGGATCGTTGTCCACGACCGTCTGACCGAATTGGAAGAATTCCTTCAGATCGGCCGCCTTGCTGCCTTTCGCATGTTCTTTGCCAAAAGAGGTATAGCCGCGCTGTCCGGCGAGCCCGGCTATTTCGTATTTCTTTTTTATTTCCAGCTCGAGGGAGAAGAAATCCTTCGCATCCCTGTAAAGGTCCGCGATGGTGCTATCCGGTATGCCGTGATTTTTTACCGCCACGAAACCAACATCTTCATATGCTTTGCCCAATGCGTCAACAAAAGCCGTCTTTTTTTTTGCATTTCCTGAAAAATCGGAAAGATCAACCACCGGAATAGCCATAGATAAAGTTTTTGTATTGTATGAGAATGGTTTTGTTATTAGATTTATGTGTAAATGTAAAAAATTTTGCTACATCGCGTCCGCGCTTTCCTTTATTTAGGCTCTATTTTGTTCTTTACAGCTTGTTCTCCCGGCTATGCCCGCTATGTCGCCTCTTATGACAGGACCCGCGACACGCTCGTCCGGCCCGATTACAGTCAATTGGAATACTGGGCAGCCCATCCCTATAAGAAGGATCCTTCCGATAGCATTCCCGCACCTCTAAGGGCCACTACCGTTATCGACTCCACGGTGGATGTTTTCTTTTTGCATCCTACGACGCTGACGTCATGGTCGGCACAACAATGGAATGCGGATATAAATGATTCGGCGCTCAATGCGAAGACGGACAGGACGACCATCCTTTTTCAGGCCAGCGCCTTTAATGAGTACAGGGTCTTTGCGCCACGCTACCGGCAGGCGCACCTCCGGGCTTATTATACAAAGGACAGCATGTCCGCGCAGGCGGCTTTCGACCTCGCTTATGAGGATCTCCGGTCGGCTTTTCAGTATTACCTGGATCATTATAACCAGGGCAGGCCCATCATCATCGCTTCGCATAGCCAGGGAACGACCCATGCAGAACGTTTGCTGAAAGAGTTCTTCGAGGAGGGACCGCTTAAAGAGAGACTGGTAGCAGCCTATATCATCGGCATGGCCATACCTTCTGCGTATTTCCACCACCTGCAGCCCTGCCATGATTCCACGGCCACCGGCTGCTTCGTCGGCTGGCGGACCTACCGGAGAGGGTACGAGCCGCCCTTCGTGCAAAATGAAAAAGGAGATTCCCGGGTGGTCAATCCCCTGAGCTGGAACCTGACCGAAGACCCGGCTCCTTATAGCCTGAACAAGGGCGGCATCCTCACTAATTTCAACCGCCTCGCCCCGGAGGTAGTGGACGCCCGGATCCACAACGGCATCCTATGGGTAGGCCGTCCGCGTTTTCCTTTCAGCTTCCTGCTCCACACGAAGAATTATCATATCGGGGACATCAATCTCTTTTATCTCAATATCCGGGACAACCTGCGTACGCGGGTGCGTTATTTTAAAACTCTGCGCTCTTAGGCGTCCTCGGGAAGGCGATCACATCCCGGATATTCGTCATTCCGGTGACAAAGAGCACCAGCCTTTCGAAGCCCAGTCCGAAGCCCGCATGCGGTACGGCGCCGAACCGGCGGGTATCCAGGTACCACCACATTTCTTCCGTAGGGATATGCATTTCCTTCATTCTTGCTTCCAGCCTGTCGAGCCGCTCTTCCCTCTGCGAGCCGCCTACGATCTCTCCGATGCCGGGCGCCAGGATATCCATGGCGGCGACGGTCTTGCCATCTTCATTCTGACGCATATAGAAGGCCTTGATCTCCTTCGGGTAATTGGTAAGGATCACCGGCTTTTTAAAATGTTTTTCCACCAGGTATCGTTCGTGCTCGCTCTGAAGGTCGATGCCCCATTCTTCCACCAGGTACTGGAACTTCTTTTTCTTATTGTGGTTGCTTTCTTTCAGGATCGCGATGGCTTCCGTATAGGTCAGCCGCTGGAAATCATTGTTCACGACGAATTCAAGCTTTTCGATAAGACCCATTTCGCTGCGTTCCGCCTG
>Ga0307517_10004392_pt1 | contig 21657 bp, 15 predicted proteins | sample 23_EM_MG_FD_194515 | JGI IMG/M metagenome (GOLD analysis project Ga0307517, IMG submission 194515) | Populus trichocarpa ectomycorrhiza microbial communities from riparian zone in the Pacific Northwest, United States - 23_EM | ecosystem: Host-associated > Plants > Roots > Unclassified | place... | reverse complement strand
TCTCCGGACGCACTTGACGCAACAAGATATGGCGTATGGGTACAGGACGCACAGGACGCAGGGTCCAGGCGGGAAGAGTCAGGACGCAACACTACTGTATCTGACGCAGGCCACCTTTTTGCTGATGTTGTTCGTACCCTAGTTGGGTGGTTTATTTTGTGATTCCCGTGTGCTGGCCGGATACTCGGACTTTGGTCTACGAATCGCGCGGGTGGTACTTTTCCAGATGTACTGTGGGCTAGGAGGGGTTGGGACTGGCGTACTCCTCCGAACGTACTGCTGTATGGTTGTGCAAGCCCGGATAGGTAGTCACTCCATTAGCTATATAGTTATAAATAAAATTATTGAAGCTCAACAACACCTGTCCACTAACTCAACTAACTAGGGCAAAGACAAAAATATATATCATCACAAACTCCTCCTATCCTCATCAGGAGGTACCACACACTTTCTTCAGACAGTTTGCTCCATGTCCCATCTTTCCCCCTTTTTCCCGAAAACTCATGCTAACAAAATGCAAAAACAATCATCACTATCTCTCCGGGTGTCCTCCAGGTGTAAAACCCTTTTACTACCTTTCCGCCTCCGTTCCGATCGCTGCATTCCTACATAGGAAATGCTTTCCACAACCACACGCCCGGAGCCATATCCATATGCCCGACTCCTCTGCGCATAACAGCACTTCTCCGGAAGCTAGGTAAAGAACAAAGGAGATACCGGGAAAGTCTGGCGAGCAGCATTTCCAATATTGGCCGGCTATGCTCTTTTGTACGCTTGTGTGTTTTTGCTGTTTCAGGTATTTCGTATAATATATTCGATTTCCTTTCCTCATTTACCCCCGGCAGCCGGCCTGCCTTTGTAGGGCTGCTGTGACTTTGGCAGGCGGCGAGGGCGTGCTCCCCGTAAGAAAGAAAGAAAGCGGAATGTCGGGTTGCTGCATAGGGCAGCATCATTGCCACGCCACACACACTGCTCTTGAACGAGAGTGCTCTGAAGTAAATGGAGTATTTTGTAATGCGTTTCAATGAAGAGTTTGAATGTCTTTGAGTGAGAATCGTGAACGGTTGATTGACTTAATCTCTCTCCTCCACCGACCACGAAAGTGGATGATAACTATATACTACATAATGGCCAACCACGCAGATATCCACCACATCTCAGGGCTCAATCCCTTCCAATCCGTAACACTCTTTGCTCCATCCCAAACAACCCTCAAACCACTACTCGCATCTCCTCGCATAAGTTCAGACTACTCCTCGTTTGGGGTTATCAGGAAGCCTGTGACAACCAGCGCCACATTACAACATGCTCGAGTCCTATACATACGAGTGACGAGATATGAACCTGGAAAACCTCGCCCGGTTCATCACATCCAGGGTTTAATCGCAACATCAGATGGTATCGCATCACCCTATGTGAGTGCGGCTGGGTATTGGCACCGTGTGCAGTACGCAAAAATGGGAATCAATGAGGAGGAAACAATGTCTGAGCTAAATTTACATATAATAGATGAGGAATTATGGTCTGGATAGAACCCCTAGCAAAAGTTAACAACCTTGTAGCGTGAACTAATATAACCAGCTACGCTGAATCCTACAACCCGAGCCAGAAATTCCTGGTCAACCACGTTTCCCATCTCACCTAAACTCATTAACATTACGGGATTCGTGTCGACACATAAATCACAGCGACAGATGATTTGGGAATAGTGCTCGGGAACAACGAAGGAGAAGGAGTATAAAAATAGGGAAAGGTGATGAAGTGAAGCCGCAGACCCCAGTAGGCAAGTTAGTATGGAGATGTTGTAAGATACGATATAATATCTCCGTCCCTGAGGAGGCTAGGGGAAAAGAAAAATACTCCCCGGGCATTAAACCGCGCTGGCGACTGGGCCTTTCCGTAGACCTAGGAGCTCGGCCGCGCCCTCGTGTCCACTATCCCAAGCGCAGGAGGTCAGTGTTTGACGGCACACGCCATGCCTATCAGGGTTGGCATCCCCCCTCCTAATAACACCACACCCTCATGGCCCTCTCCGTAGCCCGCAAGAGTGGTGTTTGGCCGTAGTGAGATTGAGAACGGGTTGACATCTTTCCGCACTAGTAGCCTCCCCGCTGCAATAGGTTCACTACTCCCTCGTACCCTCTCTAAGTAGCCTCCGTGAGTGATGTTCGGTTGTACGCATCAGGTTCGTCGGGGTTGATATCTTCGCGTTCTGGGAGTAGCTTCACTGCTTCCTCCCACCAGAGTGGTGCGGGTTACGGCCTTTTCAGCTTGGCTCTGTCGCTGGAGTGTCCGGGCTCTTTTTCCCCCCAGATTCCGACTACCGAGTACTGTGCTCGAGCACTTAGGGTGTTGAGGGTATGGGCGTTAAATCACCGTTGATCATGAGTGCTGGCTTGGGGAATTGCGTGCGATGTTCTCGTTGCAGGGGGCTGCGCGCTAACGTTAGGGCGATGCTTGTATGGCTAAAATCTCTTGGCACTTCCGACACCTTGTCGCTTAGGCCCTTCTTGGGTGAGGCTTGTCGGCAAGCAGGTAACGATCACCTATCTCTCTACTCGAGCCCCTGTAAGCAACAGATAGCACATCCATTGTGGTGGCCGATCCATTTAGTGCTTGCTTTTGGATTGACCTTTGACAATTGTCTCAATATCATAACCCCGACATAACCTTTTTTGAGGAAAACCCGCAACTAAGCACTTGGGCTAAGTTCAATTCACCATTCACAGTATCATACAGTAGATCACAGTGCAAGAGAAAAGGATGAACAAATAAGGGTGTGGAAATATAGCAAGCACAAAAAAAGTGCCTAGAAGAAACGAATATCTATGATCTAGAGAAACATCACTACTATGCTAACATCAATTTGTCTCCACTCAGCTGTTAAGCGAAGCTCTGAGATCCCTTTTCAGCCATTTCCCAACCTCCGAGACCGGCTGCAATCAATTAACCACAACGAAGGAGAGCTTCCAAACCTAGTTCCTGGGCTAGATTTTACGGCAACAAAAGGGCAGGAAAGTGCGATAGCGAGTTCCGGAAGGCCATGGTGCAACCAGGATGCTGGCTGTGATCGGAACACAGTACGTGTCTATCGGCCCATTTCAGTTTTCGCAGCATGGTGGGGGGGGGTGACCACATGTGCCTTCAACATTAAACCGCGTCGTCAGCTGCGGTTTTCTAGAACTGTCGGATCTTGGGAGCTTGCGAATATGGGTGGCATTCGTCAATCCGAGCACCCCAACTATTCCTTCAAAAACCCCTCTGAGCAGCCCACGTTAGTGGTGTTCGGTTCTTGCTACCCACTATGTTGGGGCCAACACCTACCCATCCAGGCGCCACTCCCGCTTGTCCCTTGCTAGTGGGCTACCTGCCAGGGTGGTATTTGACCCCACCCACGATACAAGTATTTTTGTAGTAATTATACCGACTAAATAGACTGCCGGGTTCTCTTTCACCCCAACCCTACAATACAGACGGAGCAATAGACTTCCTGGAGGCAGGGTCACGTACCACTCCTACTACTATAACGTGTTTAAAACAGACTCGCATTCCATACCGGTTGATCTAAAATATCCGGTAGAGCCCTAGAATTCTAGTATTATGCAACAGGGTAAGGTTTTGCAAGTGTTACATTTCGGCTAAAGCGCATGCGCATCCCAGTCCGCCATGGCAGAGTGGGAGTGAGCAAGCACCCAGAAGTATCAAAAGAAAACTAGCGACCCCAGGGGACACACCTTCAAGTTGGTCAACAAGCAGGCAAGCCTAAGCTCCTCAAGACTTCGGGTGAGTTGGAAATGATTTTCGACTTTTTTAGCTGGTACAAGGCCTTTTAGTTTGATACGCCCAGATATTGGAGTGCGGAAATTCAGCGGCGTGCTTTTTTATATTTCTCAATTAACTCAGAGGTGTCCTTTTTCCACCACCGAGACTGGTGGGGATTCCCCATTGTGGCTGGGCGGAGGAGCAAACGAGGGGATGTTATTAGAGGTGTTATCGGATGATCAGATCGCACTATGATAAGTTGGGCTGAACACGACTAGGCTAGTGTCCCGCTCTAGACCTCGAGCCTCTGCTCTTGTGGTGGTGGGTGGTTGGGTCCCACTCCTAGTGAGCAAGAAAGAAATGTTGGGTCGTGAGTGGCATTGGTCAGCTAGTCTATCAGATGATCTAGATAGCACACCACATCTTGGAGGATAGTGCCTAAGTCCAATATATACGAGTGATGTAACATGAACCTTGGTAGTTCCCTCCTTTTTATCGTTAAAGTCGTTAACTTCTGCTAGCGGTCCTGCCTAGGCCATAGTATCCCCTATATTCTACCTAAATTCAACTCTGGCCTTGTTCTCTACTCGCAAGTTCTCTTGTTTGTGTACTATGCACTCTACCGACATCCCACCATACTCATATCGGGTAATGAGATACTATCCAAGATTGTGACTTTGTAGGGTAAATTCATCTAACTGGCCACCCTAAGCCCTACAAACCGAGCCGTAAATACCCCGTCGACCGCGGTATGTCGGTTCCCACCACATCCAACTCCATCAACGCCATAGGATTTGCCCGTAGTATAAGCCACAACGGCGGTTAACCTACAAACGAGCTGGTCGGAAGAAATTGAAGTAATAGGAGAACGGCCAATATTTATGAGGTGGAGTAGCGCATCCCCGAAGGCTGGTAGGTATGAGATGCGGCACTTCCGTTATCGATGACGCAGGGAAAGAATGTACCACCAGGCCACCAAACCTCCATGCCGACTGCATCTCCTCAGTGCCCTAGGAGCGTAACTACACCCTCGTGTCCATTCCCCAAAGACCAAAGATTCGGTGTTTGACCGTGCATGACCTGCGTGCTGGGGCTGATATTTCTCCTGTTTCAAAGCATCCTCACTATTGTGAATCACCGGCGCTTTGGTTGATAGCAGGACCTTGACGCCTGAAGAACAACAACAACATATCTTGAACTCATTACTTCTCGCATAAGGAAAAACACGAATAGTCTGGAAAACCGTGAACGAGGTAGGCGCTGGGCGCGCATTGAAGAAGTCAGGAAGGGAAGAGAAGGGAAGAAGAAGCGGAGGGAATGGAAGAGAGGTGAAGCGGAGGGAATGGAGGGAATGGAAGCGAAGAGATCAGGGGAGGTTGGACAGAGAGAGAAGAGACGCAGCAAATGTTATTGTGGGGAAAGAGAGACTGGGAAAGGAAGATGTTAGAACGCGAAGATTTTCAGAATTATGTATTTAAGGGTGCTTGTTTCCCTCCTGAGTGCGGAGATAGAATTAAGATCAAAACATCCTCCTCCGATATCAAGCCTCCTTTCACGTTGATAGTCTTTGTTTTTTTCTTTACTCACCCCATGCTCATGCAACTCTTAGCAGCTAACAAGAGTGACGCTCGACCACAACATCACCTGGGATTGGAGTTCACATCTTTCCGCCCCAGCAGTAGCTCGCCAACTCAGGTCAATCCCTTCCCGGGAGCAATACTGAGGGGTGTCTAGCCCACGTATTCCGACATGACTGGGTTGGCTTCATCACACATGCATACCAGCCCCTCCCCATCAGTCCAAGGGGTGTTTAGCCACAAGAATTTTGTTAGTTAGATTTGATGCCTCCCCCCGACACCCCTGATACTATGGATGAAGTCGATAGAACACCTCTCTCGTGGGCCGCTAGAAATGGGCATGTGGGCATTGTAATGATGCTTTCGGAAGCAAAACATCTCACTCCCGACACTACAGGGGAAAAAAAAGTCCAACATCTCTCTCGTGGGCTGCGAATCGTGGACACATTAGGGTAGCCGGAGTGCTCCTAAACCGAGAAGAGCTAGTCCGGACTTCGCTACCACAGACCACACCAGCCAAACAGAACTTAGACCCACTTCCGAGAGGCGGCATGTGGGAGGTTTCAAGCGATGGTCGGGATATGGGGATTCCGTTCCTCAGTCAGCGGGCAGCAACTCCTCAACAGAGATTTCCCCAGCTCGGCCCTCCGAGCCACCCAGAGCCCCTCCAAAACGATCAGGAGATTTTGACATTTACCACAATGGCTCCCCATCCAACGACACTATCGCACCACCAAGCCTAGCTCCCCATCCGCCCTTGTCGGCTCCCCTTTTATCGTCCCTGTGTGTATTACTACTTTACATTCAAGCTACCTATCTACTAGTCTTAATGTACCATGTTCTCTCCTCATTTTGCCTTTGGAACGGTGTAGTATAGGACTTATACAAGTGCAATGCAGGCTTTTTTTTGCTTGTTTATTGATGTCCTTGTTTTCCGTCCTTTTCTCCTTCCTTCCTTATGCTTCTTCCTCATGGAGCACATTCTGGTTCTCACCTATCCATATCCGGAATTTGACTAGAATGGGCCTTGTACTAGTAAAGCCGGTGTTATTTTTACGCTTATCAATCACCCTCCCCACCTTGCATTCATTTAGTATTAACCACTACTTCATTGACACTTTGTTTCCCCACCTCCTGTTTACTTGGTTCTCTGCATTTATATATTTGGGAGAAAGAAAAAAGGCAAATCTCTTCTTATAGTGCTATGGTTTTTCGTGACGATTTTCATTCTTTTTCTTTTTCACTTTTAGTATTGACCCTTTCTGATTAGAATTCACTCTGGCGAGCTTCGTGGAGCTTGATTATAGTGTGGCCAGAATATGGTGGGGTAATTGGTTTCACCTCTGGCTGAGGATATTCCTAGTGTAGGCTATACCCGGGGACTGATATATGCTCACCTCCTTGAGGTCTAGATGTTGGAAATTACTAAATATTTCAATTTTCGCCCCCCAGGTTTGTCAAGAAGGCTCTCTAACTAGAATCACCATTTGCTCTAAGTCAAGTCGGATTAAATTTATGATACCGGGAGTGCATGGCATAAAATTGAGCTCAACATGACCTAAGGTGCAGCATATAACATAGGCTCCTCGAGCCCTTCATCAAACTAAAAAAGGGTTGCTCCTCTTGTAGCCGGTCTGAAGTCTTTAGCACGATAATGCCTAGTCTGCCCAGGCCGGGATCTAGCAGGAAGTTTCCTTTTGGATATTCAATTAAGTGAAAGGAATTTTTTGATTAAATTTCATCTCTCTTAGTTTGTTTCTCCTCTCATTATTCTATTCCGCCCAGCTTACTAGGGATCCCCTCCGCTGCCGGGAGTGGGGTTGGGTCGGAAGGTGGAAAAAAGTGAATCTGTATAGTTGACATATTAGACCCACTGATGCCACATTTCGATAAGTTATAGTACAGAACTGACGAGTCGTCTAATGAAAGGAGAAGGAAGATGTTGTAATTACAGGTGAGGGACGGAAATACGAAATAAGATTGGCGACAAAGAAAGAATGAAAAGAGGAAAGCAGGGTATGAATTATGCGCCACAGACCAGCACAGGACTCCTTGAACTAGTTTCCATTCCCACTCATACCTGAACTCACATTTATATATCTAACTTAGATCCGTGGAACCCCGCCCATGCTCACTCTACACGTATAATACAGCAAGCATTAATAGATGATTGATAAGGAGGGACTGGTGATAGCTAGAAATTGGAAGAGGAAAACTAAAGAGGAAATAATCATGAAAAGGCCGATCGCCCCGCGGAGGAGGGGTTGGGTATGCGGCGGAAGGGGTTTAGGTGGCGGAAGCGAAACCGACGGGGGGGCTGAGAGAGGCTTTGAAGTAAGTCAGACGGATCGGGTAAGAAGTGGTTGGGGGCTGCGTCGATATCTTCTGCGACAGGAAAGGAGGGCTTAGATGCTGAGAGTAACTCCGCAACTCTTGTGTGACCACAGGACACAGCTAATTGGAGGGCTGTTTGGCCGTTGGGGTTTAGTATGCCAGGATTGACATCGTCCCGTTCCAATAGCAAATCTACTATCCCCTCGTACCCGCAATCCACAGCCCACAAGAGTGGTGTCCAACCATATTCGGTGTCTGCAGTGTTGGGATTGATGTCATCTCGTTCCAATAGCAACCTTACTACTCCTTCATGCCCGCCCTGAGCAGCGCACATAAGTGGTACCCAACCATATCTGTCTGCGGTGTTGGGATTGGTGTCCCCTCGCTCTAATAGCAACCTTACTACTCTCTCATACCTGCCCCTCGCAGCCCATAGAAGTAGCGTCTGACCATATTCGGTGTCTGCAGTGTTGGGATTGATGTCATCTCGTTCCAATAGCAACCTTACTACTCCTTCATGCCCGCCCTGAGCAGCGCACATAAGTGGTACCCACCCATATCTGTCTGCGGTGTTGGGATTGGTCTCCCCTCGCTTTAATAGCAACCTTACTACTCTCTCATACCCGCCCTTCGCAGCCCATAGAAGTGGCGTCTGACCATATTTGATGTCTGCAATGTTGGGATCGATTTCCCCTCGCTCCAATAGCAACCTTGCCATTCCCTCGCACCCGTTCTCCACAGCTAGCAAGAGTGGTGTCCAACCACATTCGGTGTGAGTAGTGTTGGGATTGACATCCTCTCGCTCCAATAACAACTTTACTACTCCCTCATTCCCATACGCCGCAGCCAACCAGAGCGGCGTTAGGCCGTATTCGGTGTCCCGTGTATCAGCTTTGGCACCCTTTTACTGTAATATCATCGCTACAACATCTTCATGGCCTCCTGCAGCCGCCCACGCGAGCGCCGTTCTACCTCTAGCATCGGTTGCATTGATATCCCATTCCCTCATCGCCAATAGGGTAGCAACTGTCTCCACCATCCCGAAAAATGCCGCTCCATGGAGCCCTGTAAAACCCCTAGGGCCATCGCTGTTATCGAATCTCGGCTCCCACCAACGCACCTCTTCGTAGTAACGAACCAAGAGCAGCTGGGAGGATACATGCTGTTCGAATTCAATCAGAAGCTCCAGCGCAAACGGACTCATATTCCCAGCCCCCCCTCTCCTCATGTGCTCTCCCCAGTAGCCAGAAGCGTATTGGGCAAAGGGGACTGTCGACGGGGCCGAAGCGAGAGTTGGCGAAAGTTCCCGGACGCGCCGAAAATTGAGGTACGTCAGGCAAACTTCCGCTATCATCGAGTGCGGACTTTGGAATAGGCTAAGATTGTGGGATAAATACTCTTGTAGACTAAAGTGGACTAGCCTAACGGTGGAGGAGGATTCCTCAACTCTGATAAGCCCCAAAGAGCACGCTAGGAGTGTCCGAATTGTAGGAACGTTTTCAAGATCGAGATCCGCGGATCCTATCCTTGCACCTAAGGCATGGCATATTTCGGTGGTGTGTAACGGCCGCTCCGAGTTCGATACCCACATCAGGGCTTCCATTCCGATCCTGGATCTACTCCCCTTCTGGGCCTTTATTCGTGTTATGGTTGTTGCATATGCATCACCCAAATGATTGCCCTTTGTCATCTCGTTCAACCTTTGCCTTCTATCTGAGATGGTAACCTCTCCCAGGATAGCGTCGATATTTAACGAAACAAGAAGGAATCTAGGGACCGTCGTTGGTCAATATAGGGTCATGCATGGGGTGGGAAGTTTGGATGTTCTCACATTTCGGGGATTCTTTCGGGAATAATTTTCAAGATATCAGCACGCAAAGTATCCGACATCGCGTCCCGCATGGTGTCCATCTCCAACTTCCTCTCCAAATATCTTGTTATCTCGTGCGTGCTAGGACTGATTGGTACTATTACCCCGGTAGTGAAGTACCTCACAATTTCAGCCTCAACATGAGGCCTCCCGGTGACAAATATTCGTGTCCTCGGCCACTCTTGGAGGATATCCTTCAGTGACTCAAGGAGCTCCAGTAGATTCTTAGGGAGGCACTCATCCAGTGCATCGATACACATGAAGACGTGCGGTAATGTGGCAATAGCCCGTTTCAGCATTCGCACCATATCCGGAAGTCGCAGACCACGGCCACCGAGCTCCCTTTTCGACTTTTGAAATGCCGTCTGCATGTGCCCCAGAACTTCATCTCTAGCTACCAGCTACTTCAGGATGGCTCCTATGATGTTGGCAGTGGTCTGTTCCTGATGGTCGCGGAAGTCGCAATACAATGCCGCAACCGCAATATCTTCCTCGCTAGGCTCATCACACAGGCTATCGATCACTAATGAACTAATATTGCCACCCATCAGTGATAGCCCCAGCTTCGTCGCGGGGGCCAGTCACTTGCCTTAGAAATGTCTTTCCCACTCCCGGATTCCCGCAACAAAACAACACAGCCTTGTCTGCCCCACCTTCACCGCTTCTCCACTCCCGAAACTCGCTTGATTCCAAAAACCAGCTCCCCACACTATCGAACCTGTCGGTGCGCACATCCTGGTGCCTTCTCCTAGGGTCTAGTGGTGAGAGCCACCGCATAATCTCTGGATTCTCATCGGCTATGACTTGGTTCAGATTGAGGATATTATTGTGGCTATTCGAGACGTTATTGCAGTTGACATTCCCGCTGTTAGCCGAGTGCGTATATGCTGTGAATTCCATGATGGTCTATCTGAAGTGTTGGTCGTCGATATGTCACAACGATAAGCCAGATGGCGATATGGGGGGGGGTTTATTAATGTGCCAGCCTTGCCCGGCTGAAAAAAGTGGGGCTGAGGTTTGTCGTGCTAAAATTACTATCCAATCATCTCCCTCCCAGTAAACCCCAGCATACTGGTACAAGGGTCAGGCAATAAAGAGTGGAACGGTGCAGGGATGAGCGGGTTGATTTTGGACAAAAGTCTGGAACGCTGCAACCGAACTGCCTCCCGAAGAAAATATGTCGCAATGCTGAATTACCTCTTGAACCACACCCCCTTACCATCAAGTCTCTATCTTCAAAGCTTAGGTATCTTTGGCTAATACTCCTGTAGCCAGGGAAATATACACTCTAATCCCTACACGTGAGTACCAAAGAATGTTGATCTCTTGAATTAGCCATTGGGTTTCCCAGCTAAACCACCATAAGGACAGTATGAAACAGAATGCCAGTTTAGAGATTCAGGCACCACACTCAGCAAGCATCTTTCAGTCCTTTATTTGGTGATAAATCTGCTGGAGCAGAGGTTATCTACATTAATTACCTTTATTAATTGGATGGTATAGGAGAAAGAGCAGATTTTCTGAATGTCGTCCTCAAAAGTGTACCACCGCTGCTGAAACATTGCTTAGAATAGTACCATTCTTTATTGCCTGACGCTTGTATGAACAAAGGTCAGAATCTAATGAGCTGAGCTCATACTTCATAGGGCACAAAACTGACACTGATACCAGTTAGAGGGGCAATCCATTCCTCAAGTTTCCGGTGCAATGTAGTCTACGAGTAATATTCTATGAGATTGCCTCAGTTTCCCTGGCCACTTTGTAGTGTTTGTTAGGGTAACCGACTAGCTTAAGTACAGTGCTTCTAAACACCAAATATTCCTCCACGATCCATGAACTATCGTAATAGTTTTAGAGCCGCCAGAACCTGATTGTGTCTTCTTCTTCGGTACACGCGTACCGAGAGAAATGAGTCTAGTACTCAGTAAATGGTGCTCAATTTTTTTCTTAAGTTAAATTAGGATATCCCCTAAGCCTAGCAAGTTGCTCAGTAGCTAGGATGGAACACATCTGATACCACCAATACTTCAGGGAGAGATTTTCGGTTATAACCCATTTAGATCTGTTAGGTCCCGCGAGGATACGGTGCACGGTCGAGGGCGTCCACCCCAATTATCGGTATGCCCACTACCCAGACGACAGGGGCGACTTCCACATTACTGTTAGGACTTGCACCGAACCGTGACCATAGAGTCCTTTGGAGCAGGATCCTGCAGCACCCTTACCCTCGTGCCGGGTGTAAAATGGAGCGCTAAGTTATTGCGCAACACTTAAACCCTGAAGCTCTGCCAAACTTTTGAGTATGATTAATAGCTATCCCTTTTGCACTCGCCACTACATAACTAAAAATACCTCCCCCAAAGTGTAGGTGAAATGGCCTTTTTGCACCAAAACTCGCCATGTCCAATCAACCCCCACACCTGGAATTGCTTCAAATAATGTTCATGACTTACCTAGCTATTTTCAACTTCATTACAGCTTTGGTCTGATGCCACTTATGAAGTCAATTTATGCTATGGGTCTAATCTACAAGCATTCAAAGTGGATCATACCCCTTGCAATACCAATTTTGTACGTAAAAATTGCACTTTTTCACTTACTCAAAACTTTAGAACTCCATAACTTTTCCAATTCTTCACCAAATTCATTAAGAGTTGTTTAGGAGTAGGAGAAAGGTATTGCAACTATATATGAGAAATTAGGCTGGAAATTTCTTTTTGGTTTATGAGCTACAAGTGGCTAAATATTGCTGTTTTTGGTGTAAAAAGCCCATTTCACCAACACTTTTGCGCATGTACTGTACCACTGCACAGTGTGCCGACATGGGCCAATGGCATGGTGAGGCAAGAGTGAACACTTGAAAGGACCGAAAGATAACTAGTGACTACAAACAAACTACTTGTAGATGCCAGAGCGAGGTAGTGAAATCGCCGGACGTTCTAGTATGTTTATTATACTCAGCGTTTAATCCACTATGCCAATACAAGTAACAATACCTCCGAGATAACCTTTTTTTAGCCGATACCCCGCACCCACCACCTTGACTAAACCACAAATACCGGATGATCCGGTACCTGCCATCAACGCCAGAGATGTTTGGAAGATCGAACTAGAATCAACCAGTTAAATTACTCCTCAGACAAGGATAATGCAAGCTTAAATACCCCCCCCAGATACCCTTCCGAGATCTACACTTCAAGCTAGTTCCCTCTACGAAATGATTCAGGTTCAGACTATATTCCCACCTATAACCTCCTATATAGCAAGCAATGGACGGATATAAAAACCACCGCAACCCCACTTCCACGTGATAACCCAAGCCAACCCCCATCTGAATCCACCCCTCTCACTCCCATGAAAGAAAGGATAGACTACCGATACGCCTCGCCTATCCCACGGTAATAGCCACTGATGCTTTAATAGGATCTATTAAGAATGATGGGTGCACGAAGGGAAGCAAAGTGCTGCATAAGTCTCGCAAGTTTCTGTAGCGTGAAGTCTCTTGTAGGAATGGTGTCCAGCGGGCTAATTTCCATCTACTCTATTGGGTCTTCTATTCTACCGGTATATAATCCTCTCCACCACTTATCTTAATCAATCCCACCCCGTGCGATTCCAACCCAAAAGCATCTCGTTCACTACTGCACTTAATACCCAAACCCATCCCCACAAATCCCACCCACCGAAAACCCAAACCCTCCACCAGATCACAACCAACTCCGAGCGCCACAAAAGTAGGTAACCCTACCAGAGCAAAAAAAAAACTCCGTCAAGAACAGGATTCGAACCTGCGCGCCCGAAGGCATCCGCTGGCTAACCCTTTCTAGGACTTAGCAGGCGAACGTGTTAACCACTCCACCATCTTGACATAATTATTTGAGTAACCTGGACAATCATCCCTTGTTTGGGGTATGCTAAAGAATGATATTCAGATTAGAGCTCTTTAGCCGTCTGAGTGTCGGCTATGCTGTTAAGGATTTCCGTTGACGGGATGCATCAGCGAAACGGATTTAGACAAAGCTGGTAGAGTTCTGGGATGTTTTTTGGGAGGATTGAAGAGCAGGTGGAATGTGGCGCTTGTAATGATTACATTCTGTAGGGTATGGTTGAGATTGCTTTTGAGTATGACCAGCAGTAGTTTTCCCGTGGTGGAATTGCATACAGGTACCGCAATAGCAAACTGCTTACTCCATGAAATTTGAAGGCAATGCAAAATACTCATGCTTGTAGGCTTGTGCACGTCAAGGCGGGGAGTGTTATTCATACTAGTTCATGCAGCCCTTAACGTGGGGGGGGGGGGGGGTTTGGCGGGTGTGGTCGTTTCGGGGTTGCGCAGGGTTGCGCTCTAGCGCGGTATCTGGTTGGGGATCGCGAGCACTTGTACTATACTTCGAGAGCTATAGCATGGGATAGGACATGCTTCCTCTCCCCTATTTTTCTGACCGTCTGTTGCAACCAATCAGAACACACGGTTTCGCCACCCTCAACACCACGCTTTACTATCGTGAACACACTTCGTTGACGGTCGCGGTCCTTTGCCTTCGGGCTGGTGGGGTTTTTTTGCCTTCGGGCGTTGGAGCTCTTTGGCCTTCGGGCAATATCCTTTAGTGGCTCGCCGGGCTTTTATTACCGGTGAATTTTTTCCTCCTCCTCCTCCCCAATTTTTGGTGGCTCGCCTGGCCTTTGCTACAGGTGAAATTTCGCGATGGGTGACTCTGTTGCCCCCCCTCGTTTTTCCCCTTCCCCTGCTCCGGGCACACAGATTGTCCCGGGCAGGATGCCCGTTTCCGGCGGCCGTGGTCTTATCCCGGCTGTCAAACTATCTTACGCTGCGCCAGGTGGGGCCTACCTAGGTCTCCACATTGAGCATGTTTCGGGATGTCAGAATGACTCCCTTTTCTTTACTTCTGAGGTTCGAGCAATTGTTTCTCACCTCGACCTTCGTTCGTTTGACTCCGTTGAGTCTGTTTGCACTGGGATCATGGCTGCTCGCGGCTGTTGCATTACTGGTGACACCTCCTCTGCGCGTTGCCACGTCGACCGCACCGATACCTTGGGCTTTTACGCCCGCTTTCACACCCCCGAAGGCTCCTCCCAGTCCTTCGCCCCGTCTAGCTCCCGTGTGGTGAGCTCGGATTTTTATTCGACTATGGCGTCTGATCCCATGGTCCCCTCTGCATCCTGGCCGTCCATTGACGAGGACCGATCCCAGGACCCCCTGTACATTCCTTCTGTGGTCGAGGTTGACGATAGCCAACGGCGTCTTCCCTCCCCTGTTGAGCGACTTTCCTCTGGTGAGCGGAAGCTGTATAACAACTTCCGATTGGACCGATCGTCGGACGAGGACTATGCACCTCCTGCAGGTGACATCCGCCCTGAGGATCGGATCACTCAGGTGTCGTCCCCTCCCCCCTTTGTCCCCCCCTGGTCGCGCCCTGGTGCCGGTTCTGGTTTCGCTCCGGATTCCACGATTCCATCCGGCCGCCGTGCCTATGTTCCTGTGTCCAAGAGGCACCATGAGTTTGTTGCTCATACCAAGGAACGACGGGGCAACACCCCCCCCAAGAGAGACTCCCCGTCACCCCTTCCTTTGACCACTAGCCAGGTGGTTCCATCATCGGCGGTCATCGTTCGCGATACCCCTATGGACTTGGGTGGTGGGTCTAACACTGACGGCACAGGCATTGGTGACTCTAGGTACGCCACAGATGCTCAGCCACGTTCGGTTACCCGCAGCGTTTCCCCGTCGTTCTCCTCGCTCCCCGCCCTCCCCCTTACCATGAGCTACCGGTCACCTTCACAGGTTGACGTTGCTTTGTTGAGCGGCTTGGAGGATATCCGTTCCGGGAATGCGGTTCCCTTGTCGTCTTCGCCCTCCTCCTCCCACGGATCAGTCGCGTCGTCCTCAGATTCGGATGATGCTTCCATGGTTGATGGGTGCCGGACCTACGCGCTGGTTGGGGGGAAAGAGACCTATGGTTCCCTGGAGGAAGTTGCTGCTGACATTCAGCGCTTGGGCAAGCAACAGAACAACTGCTTGGATGAGATTGTCTCTCTGAAAGGGGAGATCAAGTTGTTGAAGGCTGTTATTGCCCGGTTGGAAGGAGACACGGTTGCCCATGAGGCTGAGCTGACCGTTGGCAGGGGTGAACCTGTCTGGAGCTCGCGGGAGACTGTTAGGGAATCTGTTCGCGCGGAGGCTGCTAAGCGCATGAATGGTGGTGTTACTCCGTCCCCCCCTCCCACTGATGTTCGTGTTGCGTCCTCTTCAGGTAGTAAGAAGGTCGCTTTTGAGGACTCACCCGATGCCGGCTTTGTCGAGGTGAACAGGAAGAATGCTCGTGGTCGAAAGGCCAATAGACGGAGCCGATCCAGGGTTGCCGGCCCAGCTACTGCCTCGGACCCTGGCCGTGCTCCCGCCCCCACTCCCGCCGCGGTTCCGGTGTCGTCCCCACCGACTGGAGCGGCTATGTATAGCCGGGTCGCTGCTGCCCCTCCCCCTCCACCTGTGCCACACATGACTAGGCCAGGTCGTCAGGCTAGATCGCGGTTGGTGCCTCCTCCGCCCCCTACGGTGGTTGTCCCAGGTCCCTCCCGTGCTAGGGTTCCTACATCCTCCCCCTCCCCCCATGCCAGGGAGCGCCATATTACCATGCGCTTCGATGCTGGCAAGCGGACACAGCTTCCTGTTACCCCCGAGGCTATCCGTATTCGGATGAACCAGACCTTGAGCAATCTTGGGAAGGTTTCTGACAAGACCCCGTATATTCGGGAAGCCCGCTCCAAGCTTGAGATTGGATGCATCTACTTGACGCTGGCGGAACATTCTGCCACTCAGGTTTGGGATAGACTGGAACGATGCCGCTCGACCCTTCTTCGGGAACTCGGCCCTTCTGGTCTTACTAACTTTGTCTTCCATAAGGATGTGGCAAAGGTTAAGGTTTTGGTTTCCGGTGTCCCTCTGGCTCCCACTGGTAGGGGCTCTCTATGGAAACCTGAGGACTGGACCGGCGATAGGGCCTTTGATGGCCTTCGGACTGACATCGAAGGTTCGAACCCGGGTGTGGTTACCGCTGGCCGTCCCAATATGCTGGGCTCTGTTTACGCTATGAAACAGGCTGGCGCCACCTCTTGCGGCATTCGGTTCACCCTTGAGTGTAATGCGGCCAGTGATGGGATCCTGTCTTCCGGACGCGTTTTCTTGTTTGGCAAATCCAGGAATGCTAGGTTCTTTGAGGAACACAGGTCTGCCCCGGTTTGCAACAAGTGCCTTCAGGTTGGCCATGTTGAGATGTTGTGTGCGTTTCCTCCCCGTTGTCGTTTTTGTTTGGGGGATCATTTGTCGAAGTCCCACAGATGTGGGCAACTTAACTGCCCGGGTGAGAACGGTCAATCATGCTGTCACACCGTACGTAGGTGTATGCTGTGTGAGAGATCGGACCACTTCACCGGTTATAACAGGTGCCCAGTGGTTATGGCATCGGTTAAGTCGTCCCCCCTCCCTGCTGGTGCTGGTTCTCCCATCGTCGCCGACGATACATCTGTCACGGGTGTGTCTGATCGATCCAGGAATCGTCAACGTCGTCGTCGTCGTGGGGCCCATGTTGAGGTTACTTCGGAGGTGATGTTGGAAAATGGGGTTTCCGCCAAGGGCCTTACTGTTGAGGTTGAAGGCATGACATATGCTGCTGTACATGCTGACCACCGAAGGGGCATGACTGACAGTGCTCTGCCTAAGGCTGAGGTTGTCCGGCCTAAGGTTGACAGGAAAGGTAAGGGTAAGGCTGTTGACGCTTACGAGCAGGCTGGCCCCTCCCGCATTACCGAAATTGTGGAACCGGCCCCCTCCGGTAGAGTTAACAAGGCCTCTGGGTCATTTAGATCGGCTGGCTTTTCGGTCGACCCCCCCATCAAGACCATCGATGACGATGAGACTATGGGCTTTTCTTTGGGCTTGACTGCGCCCCCCAGAAGCATTCTCAAGAGGCGCGCCTCTGATTCCGATATCACCTCGTCGGCCATTCAGGCCTAATGTTTATTACAACATTATCGATTAATGTTGGACGGAGCAGGGCTAACCGTTCGTTGGTGATGGATGTTTTTTCTTTTGTTGATTTGTTTTTTATTATTGATCCCCCCCGGAAGGTGGACGGGGGTGGTGTTGTACATGAACATGTGGATTTTGATTTGTTTTCTTTTGTTCAGGCGTCTGGTGTTGAGGTGTTTGTTAGGTCATCATTGTCTGGTTTGTTCCTGGTGGACTTACATGACATGGTGACCTGTGTGATTATGTATGATGTGGGTGGGGTGAGGAAGAGAATCGGCGGTGTTTATGTTCCTCCCAAGACAGCTAGACTAGGGTGGTCGGCCTGCGAAGCAACATGGGACAACTGTGACTTTCTCATGGGCGACTTTAATGCCAGACACGACGACTGGAACCCGAACCCGAAACATGGCAGTATGAATATTGCGGACTGTCATGGATTGTGGTTGACCCAATTTTGCCTTCGATCTGGTCTGCGGGTACACCCTCCGGTGGGACCTACGTTTCGGAATATTAGCGCCATAGATTTGTTTATTGGCAATTCTGATACGAGGGTTTCGTACGACGGGAAGGCCGGCCTGGAACATGTCGCAGTTGTCGCAAGGTTGGAAGTGGATGAACCGACTGATATGGTCAGGCGACGGCCGGCTTGGAAGGGCATTCCAGCATCGGATTGTGATGATATACTGGAACGCGTCGATTCTGGGAGTGATGAGGAGATGTGGATGAGGCTGAGGAGTGGTGTAGACGCACTTCCGAGGTCTGGGAGGAACGTCGGGCGGTGTCCCTTTTGGAACCCCGACTTACAACGCATCCGGTCCGATTTGAATCACATGCGACGGGTCAGAAGACGGCTGCCAGTGGCTTCGGACGATTATAACGTTATTCGACGAGTGTACAGAGCCATGCTGTTGAGATCCCGGCGGGATTTTATTCGGGAGACGGTTGAAAAGGCAGGAGATCCTACTATCTTCAGACTATCCAGGCAACTGGAATCGAAGCGGACACTTCCTTCTATGCGTGACTCCGGTGGTCGGCTGGTGTGTCACCACGCCGATATTAGCGATCTTATCGCTGCCCAGTTGCACCCTGGTGACGAACGATTATGGCAACCATCTGCGATTGAGATGGACCCTGCCTGCGAGTTGGAATCTGCTATCAAGCGGAGCCCGACAAATACCGGTCCTGGTCTTGATGACATCGGGTATCCTTTTATAAGATACTGGTTGAATGCGAAGCCCGATTGTCTCAGACGGCTTATAGACTACGGTTTGACGAATGACATTCCCGACTGGCACTCTGCTGAGGTTGTACTTATACCGAAAGCGGACAAGCCCCGTTATGACATTGTGAAGAGCTGGCGTATGATTCACCTGCTGCCAACTGTTGCTAAGGTGGTGGAGAGAATCGTCCTGCTGAGGATTGCCGAGCATGTGGTACTGGGCCAAACTCAATTTGGGTCTAGGCGCAAGCGAGGTGTCCATGACGCTATGTCTGTTGTGTTTGAGTTTCTGCGACACAACGAGGGTTTCAAATGTGCCATGCTGTCGATGGATGTGGAAGGAGGTTTTGACAACATTGATATTGACCTACTGTGTGATTTTCTGACCGCCCGGGAATGCCCTGCCAACCTGATACACTGGGTTAGGAGGTGGGCTGGGAACCGCGTGGTTAGATTTAGGTTCAATGGTCGAGTGTCGAAGCCGTATTTTGTCAACTGTGGCATCCCTCAGGGATCCCCGTTATCCCCCTTTTTGTTCGGTGCATACGTTGCAGACATTTTCGAGCCTCGCCTCAGATACTCCCCTTCGGTTCGCACTGTGGTTAGCAGTTTTGTGGACGATGGAGTTATCCTTGTTGCTTCCGATAGCAGGGATCTCACGAGGTACACGATGGCTGAGCTATTCAAAGACTGTAACAGAATAGCTAGGGGAAGAAAGATGGGGTTTAGCGCGATCAAGACTAAGTGGATTGGTTTTGGAGGAACGGCATGGGAGGATCTGGATATTGATGGGGAATTACTAACGCCTGTGAAGGATCTTAGGGTTCTTGGTTATAGGTTTAATGTATTTCTTAATATGTCTTCTCATGTATCTTATTGGTTGGAGAGAGGTTTGGGTGTTAGGAGGAGGATATCCGCGTTGGGGAGGAGGTTTGGGAGTGATGGAGGGCTGGATGCATGGTGCACTTACCATTTGTTTCAGGCTGCCTACCTACCGACCGTCTACTTTGGGCTTGAATTTGTAACCGACTTTTCGTCGTATGTGAAGCGGATTCAGGTCCACGTCAACGATTGCCTTCGATCCCTGTTCAGGTGTCCTATCAAACTTGCCAACAATATTCTCCTGGCAGAGTTCGGGACGCCTCCTGTTCATATACAGGGTCGATATCTTCAGAGACGGTGTTACAGTCGCATGATCAACTACCGATATTGTGATGACCATCCGTGGTTCGGTGCAATTCGGGGCGACTGGGAGGTGGAAGGTATGATGGCTTACCCGATGTTGTCTGACAAGATTGCGACAACCGTACCGAGCTTTAATGTGTCAAAGGGGAAGGAACTGGCTGCTAGAAAGTTTTACGAAGCCTATGAGGATGCGGTTCTGGTTCCTGATCTCCTTTTGATCTACACTGATGGTTCGAAGAGCGACAAGGGTACAGCGGTGGCATGGACAACTGAGGAGTGCGGGATGACGGAGGGTGCGAGAGCCTTTGCTACGCCTTCGACATGGAGCATCGTGGAATGCGAGATCTTCGCCATTGTCGCTGCATTGCGAGATGTGCGATTAGACTTCGACGGGATGATCATCATCTTTTCTGACTGCATCCCGGCCATTATGTGTATTGCACAGATGGAGCCTGAGGGTGAGTCCGCTGGGATGTGGGAGGTCTTGACGCCCCTGCTCAATCGCTTTAGTGCGGTCCGCATTTGCTGGATCCCTGGTCACTATGGGATCGCTGGCAATGAGATGTCGGATGCTAAGGCCAAAGAGGCGGTCGGCGGGGTCATGCATGCTCGGAACTGGGCTGGTGTTGTACTCGGCCTCGGCCACGCCATGATTGCCAGGGAACTGCGAGCGACGGAGTGGGCCCACTGGCACAAATCGGAGGGACACGATTATTATGCTCGATCCCCGAAGAAGCCCAGACACCTACGAGGCCTCAGCAGACTTGATCATTACATCCTGTTGAGAATCCGGAGCGGTACCGATGTTAAGGGTCATGACGGATGTCCGGGTGTTGATGTTCGATTCCACCTGACGTCTTGTGACAGATACCTTGCCAAGCGTCCCCGATTCCCGACTTTGTTCAATGATAAGCGGGTTCCGGAGTGGCGTGACTGGTGGCAGTCCCACTTTAATTTGGGAATGGGTATTCCGAGTGAACACAGTGACAATGATGGTGTGGTCACGGTGTGTGGGAATCCCTTCCAGCGGACGGTCACTCAGTTGATCAACGGTACTCTCAGCCTGTTTCATCTTGGCGATCCTGATTACAGGTGTACTCGATGCTTGTTGAAGAGTTGCGGCGGTGGTGACAAGTGCCTCCTTCCCGTTAAATTTGTTTCTCCAGGCGGTGGCGGGAGACGGATTGCTCTTACATGGTGGCCTGATGTCGGTCCCTGCGGGGAGTGCGGCAGTAGCGCCAAGATATTCCGTGCTCATCTTTTGCGGTTTCCTGGGTGCGCCTTACATTATTTTGTGCCGTTTTGGTACAATATTGTGCACAACTGGGACGACTTGCCTGTGATCGACCGGAACACGGCTGCCTTGCAATGGTGGACGAGCCGGCCTGAACTGTGTGTTTGCAACTGGTCTTCCCCTAATGTTATTGGGGAACATTTGAGGTTACGTGCCGGCCAACCGTGTTTGGAGCATATCATTGCCATGTTTGAGGTGTGGATCGGTGATGGTGGCCGCCCTGCCTTGGAGTTGGGGATGAATGTGGTGTGGAGACGCGGATAGTATGTTGGGATGCGAGATGGATGGCGGTCCATGTGTGTTGTGATTTTTTTTTTTTTTTTTTTTTTTTTTTTTTTTTTTTGTTTTTTTTTTGGTTGGTGGGTTGGG
>Ga0307517_10004391_pt1 | contig 21658 bp, 23 predicted proteins | sample 23_EM_MG_FD_194515 | JGI IMG/M metagenome (GOLD analysis project Ga0307517, IMG submission 194515) | Populus trichocarpa ectomycorrhiza microbial communities from riparian zone in the Pacific Northwest, United States - 23_EM | ecosystem: Host-associated > Plants > Roots > Unclassified | place... | reverse complement strand
AGTATGCCCGTAGGTGGTTCCCAGGTGTTATCCAGGTGGCGCCCCAGGAGGCGGTCACCCTCACACCCCTTATATATCCTGCGAACAGCTTCTGGTCGGTTGGACGGCCACAACTCATACAGTGTTGTGGGAGCGTTCCTATGGAGTTTACTTTACTAGGAAGCACACAACTATACAGCCGTACAGTACTGTCGCGCCGTACCAACGCTTGGGCCGCAGGGGGGTGTTAGGAAAACCCCCTGAAGGTTACAGGAGGTTCAGACCACTCCTGCTCCGTCAGTAGCCCGTTTCGTGCCATACGCAGCGGCCCTTGGAACATCTAAGAGCTCCACTATAGTGGGATAACTTCCCCCTAAGTCCGCAGATGACTTTACCGGTGAAGGTAGGGTAACTGGGGTCCCAAGGTAGCGTAACTGGGGTCCCAAGGTAGCGTAACTGGGGTCCCAAGGTAGGGTAATCATGTTTCGAAGGTAGGGTAACTTCACCCTTCCAGGCCTTTATTTCCTTCGGGAGTCCGCGCGACCACATATAATGTTGCCCTGGAGACCCGTGCAACGTTTACTATGGGTCCTTAACTTTATACAATCATACCCTCTGAAGGTTTCCCTGCCTACTAAGGTTACTTTGGCCTACCTAGGTTACCCTGTCTAACCCTATGTCACCAAGTCACTTTGTAGACACTTGTACCAACTCATGTCTACCAATAGCATACTAAGTATACTGGCCTATCCTCAATATGGTTACCACTTGGTATACCATACGGGCTTGAGTCTAGTCCACTGTAGCTACCTATCTCTAGGGTCGTTACACCACTCCCCTCTTCTCTAGATCTGTCCGCAGGTCTTAGCGTCGTCTTTTCATCCCATGCATAGGTACATCACTAACCCTATGGTCTCTAGGTTTTGATGGGTACCTGTCATGGAAGTTTACCAAGGCCTGCATAGCAGTGCCTTCCAACATCTCGAACGGTTCCCAGGAATTTTCCTCTGGTCCATACCCGTCCCAAGCAACTAAATATTGCACAAAGCGGTGAGGAAACTTTCACTTAGGATTTCCATACTACCGACTGTCTACCACCTCCGCGACAACATAACTGGGCTCACTATCGACAATGTCGGGTGCCGGCATCGCCAACTGAGGTCTCCCAATAGGATCCTCGCGGTAAGGCTCCAACAACCCGACATTAAACACCGCATGGATTGTCCATCGGGATGGCAATTCTAATCCATAGGCTCTGGATCCAATTTTCCGCTTGAGCACGAACGGTCCAAACATTTTATAGTCAAGCTTTTCCATCGGCCTCTTTGTGCGAATATTTTTTCGATTCAACATTACGCGGTCTGCTTTCTTTGCCCTGCCCTGGCTGACATCCTCCAGTGTGACATATTCAGGAGCAGGCTGTCTTTTTTGATCATGCCATTTCCTTTGTCTTTCTTGTGCCCGTTGTAGTGTCTCCCGGATTTCTTGCCATGTCCCTTCCCAATCCTTCACCACGACCTCACTGTCTGGGTGTATTCCTTGATTATCTGACACCATCCCCGACCACTGTGTCTGTGGAGTGAATCTATAATTAATTTGAAAAGGACTAGCCGTAGCGGATTCTGATAGCGGATTCTGATAGCGAAATGTTATAGGCGTGCTCCGCAAAAGGGAGTAGCGACACCCAATCATCCTGCTGATACGAACAGTAACTGGGTAAGTACTGTTCCAGTGTCTGGTTAACACGTTCAGTTTGCCCATCGGTTTCAGGATGAAACACGGTGGAAACCTTTAACTTAACGTGCAATAGTTGCATTAGACTCATCCAGAATTTGGATGTAAACCTGTTATCTCGGTCAGATATAATTGTTTCTGGGAGCCCATGAAGGCGCCAGATTTCCTTCAGAAAGATTAGAGCCAGTTCCTTGATGTGTTCTTCTGTTTTGAGGGGGATAAAATATGCCATCTTTGAGAACCTGTCCACAATGACCAATATTTTGGTATACCCTTCTGATTTGGGTAGCCCCACAATGAAGTCCATGGATAGGGAGGTCCGCGGCCTCGTGGCAACATCGATGGGCTCCAACAGCCCATGCTTCTTGTGCCGGATGACCTTGTTATATTGATATATGTCGCATGAGCCAACATATTCCGTGATCTGTTCATCCATATTTGGCCAGTAGAAGTTTGCCCTAACCCTACCAATTGTCTTGTAGGTTCCGAAGTGTCCTGCCATGTGTGAATCATGTTCAGCCTCCATGATTATCCGTTTCAAGGCTTCGTCCTTGGGGATGTACCACCTGTTTTTATAACAGAGTAATTCCTTTATGATACTTAGACTTGTATCAACATGCTTCTGGCTCTTGAGTACCGACTTGAACGTATCCAAGTAGCTTTGGTCTTGGTCAGCTGCTTTCAGTAAAGCTGGCCTACATGCAGACTGCAGCCAAAACCCTTGGCAGGACTGCAACACGTGTGGTCGCCAGATGTTCCGCTCCTGACCAACATACTGATACGGATGGAAAAAAGTGTAAGGATCAGAATTACTCCCCCCTTGAGGGCGGTAGTCCCTACGCCTAGACAATGCATCGGCCTTTTCATTTAGCCTTCCCTCCCGGTAAACAACCTTGAAATTGAACAATTGTAGGAATTCAGCCCAGCAGTGCTGTCTCCTTTTGAGAATCTTGGTGGTATTAAAGTACTCCAAATTCTTATGATCAGTGTAAACAGTTATCTGTTCTTCTACGGATCTCAACATGTATTCCCATTCGCGAAATGCCGCAACGATAGCTGTCATTTCCTTATCGTGAACATCATAGTTTACTTGAGCGGGTGCGAACTTGCCGCTATGAAAGGCTACTGGGTGCCATCGCTCATCTTCGCATAGCTGCGATAGAAAGGCTCCCAGGGCAAAGTCACTAGCATAGGTTTCCAACTTCGTTGGACGAGTTTCATCAAAGTGCGTCAATATTGGACCTGTTGTGAAAGCTCTCTTGAGCTCATCAAATGCCGCTTGGCAAGAATTAGTCCAATTCCACTTGATGCCCTTCTTTGTTAGGTTGGTCAAAGGTTTTGCTATCTTACTAAACCCCTTAATGAACTGACGGTAAAAATTGGCAAAGCCCATAAAGCTTTGCACATCAACGACCTTTTGTGGCGGTAACCACGCCGTAATCTCCCCAACCTTCTTGGTTGTCATTGATATTCCATGGTCAGAGATCTTGTATCCAAGGAATTCTACTTCTCTCGCATAGAAGGTTGACTTTTTTGTGCTGACACATAGGCCTGCCTTCCGCAGCCTGTCCATTACTTTCCTTACCATAGCAACATGTTCTTCTATGGTCTCGGAATAGATTAGGATGTCATCCATATTGGCGATAACCCCTACATCCAACATGTCACGGAACACATCATTGATCATTCCTTGGAAAGTTGATGGCGCGTTACAAAGTCCAAAAGGCATGACAGTATATTCATATAAGCCATACCGACTTTTAAAAGCTGTCTTCCATTCTTCTCCTTCCGTCATGCCGATCAGGTAATAGCCATTCTTCAGGTCCAGTTTGGTGAACACCGTGGCTTTCCCGAGCCTACTACGTAGCTCGTTCATCAAGGGTAATGGATACTTATTCTTAATAGTAATCCTATTTAACCCTCGGTAATCAACACATAACCGAAGTGTTCCATCAGGCATCGGTACAAACAGGATGGGAGCACCTATCGGAGAGGATGACCTCCGGATCTTGCCGGACTGTTCCATCTCATTGATGTACTCCTTGAATACCTGTAGCTCCCTAACAGTGAGCCGGTATATGTGGTTTCTGGGCAAGTCAGAGCCCGGGACCAAGTCAATGCGGTGGTCATACTCAGTATCCTTTGGCAAGACATTGATCTTTTCTTGGCTGAATATGTCAGCGTAATCCTGGTATTCGGGTAGCAGCTTAAGACTTATGTCTTCTCCATCTTCACCAGTCCATAGGCGCATCTCACATACACACATGTTGTTGGGATCCTCGGCTAAGAGTTCTTCGCAGGTAATAAACTCTATGCGACTGTTGCTTCAGAGACAGTGGGTCTTACAATAATCTGAGCGCCACTTCAGACTTCGCCTTTCCCAGCTGATATCTGGGTTGTGGTCCTTCAACCACGCCATCGGCAGATAACCGTCCAGGTGTCCTGGAGGCATATCAGCAAGCTCAAATCTCATCTTATTGGTATGGTCTCCTATTGACATATTCACTATCTTCGTATAGTGGAGACCTGAGCCAGGGATGTGATTCCCGCTTGCATCAGGAATAGGTGTTGGAGTCTCCCGACCTATACATGGTAGCTGGGCATTGCTAACCCAAGCACTACTAAATACTGTGCCCGTAGCGCCACTATCCAACAATAAAAGAGCCTCCTCGCTCTGTTTCTTCCCATTGTGGCTCCATTCGAGCCTTACATTCACATGTATGGACATAGTGTGTGGCGGAGGGCCTGCAAGCCGCAACCGCTTAGCGGGCCTCTCGTCGCTAAACATTGTTGGTTAGTATCAGGTATGTGGTGGTGTTTTCTAGGGATTACTGCTCAGTATCTCTTGCCTTCCAACACAAGAGCGGCCATAGCGGGTCATGAGTAGTTATCAAATGGGTACAATTTCGGGGTTTCAAATAGCTTGGAGGTTTACTATCACGCCAGCATGATTTCGGGTCCTTAACCCTCCTCACGTAAACTTGCAGAATAACTTCAATTGCTATGCCAAGTCCAGCCTGACGAAATCAAACGATAACCCTTATAACTTGAAACCAAAGCCCAACACCATTTCCTTCCTTATGAAAATAAAGCAAACATTCGCAAAATTAGATAAGAAATGAAATCAACATAAACACCAAAGAAAGAGCCGTAACCGTCTCCAAAACCTCCGATAGAAAACCAATCCACACAGTCATTTTTGTAGCCCATGTTGGTTTCAGCTTGGTGGTTCTTTGAGGGAGGAACATACGGTCCACATCTTCCATCTTCGTCCTTTATGCCGTCTGGGCTTGGACCCGGAGTCAGTGCTTGTCGAAAACTAAAGGATAGAGGCAGGACTTACATAGTCTGACGCATCTGTATCCACTTCGAGTATTTGCGGAGCCGATCCGCGAATCTCTGCCTCTACTCGTTTAACCGCAAGTGGAGGAGCCTCAATGCGTCTTGCTTTCGGGATCGAAGCACGGTCCTGGTGTCCTGCCTCATTAACGGTCCCCTTACGATTAAGCTTGGCCGAGGCAACAACCGGAGTGGCAGCAGGACATTTGCACTAGAAGTGGTTCGGATCTCCACAGCGTGAGCATTGGTTCAACCGTTTGCGACGATCGATCAGAGTTTGCGCTATGTCTTTATGCGCTTTTGCATGCTCTGATTCTGGTGGTCGGAAAGACTGTGGCGCTGGGTTGATGGGTTTGGGATTGCGAGGGCCCGAACCTTTTCTCTCCTTCCTCTGCTTCTTAGTGGAGGTATGCCTATCGTCGCGCTTGTCACGATGAGAGGACTCCTTTGCTCTGACAACAGTACGGTTGAAAGAAGCGACATGTTCTAACTGGTGACCTGTATTTCGCAGAAGGTTTAGCTAGTCAACATAGTCTTTGGGGTGTGGAGTCTTCATAGCCCATGCATTACGGAGATCAGTTGTCATCCCTATGCGAGCCTTATCCTTCATATAGTCCCCACCATATTTCAACTCATTTGCCAGCCGGATTAGTTCATCCACGAACAAATCAATCTTTCCTGGCTGCATAGATCAACCATTCCACTCACGAAGAGCGGGATCTCGCTCCGAGTGCCCACCAAAACTGGATACCAAACGCTTGCGAAAGCCTTTCCATGTCCTAAGAACATTATTTGGGTCAAATGGCCTCTTGTCACGGATGGCTGCATCCTCATTGATATAGACATGGATGCTATGGTACCATTTTTTGGTTCTGGCATGAAGGAGGGGAATGACGAGGCTAATCTTATCCATGTCATCCTCAAGTGATTCTCTGAAATAGTTTAGCTTAATCTCGACATCTTGTATGAAACGTTGGGTGTCCTTAGGGTCACCATCGAAAGGGTCTACCCCAAGACGCTCGGGCTTCTTGGGCTTGTGAGCGGATCCCTTGCGATTCCGTTGCCTCTTGCGAAGTTTGAGAAGTCGCCTTAACCGTTTATCATACTTCGCCTTCCTTGCCACATCCCAGTGGTCGTTACGACTACAAAGAATTTTGCGGGGATCGAAAGGTGGGGAGTCCGAGTTCTCACTATCGGAGGAGGGGTCGGAATCACCCGGGTCTCCTCCCGCAGCAACATTTCCACCTGTTGGTAGAATTCCACCTCTGTCGCCTCCGTTACCTTCGGTATTTCCACCTCGAGTAGACCTAGGCCGATCATACCAACTAAACCTCAAACCTTCCTCACTATCTTCATCTGTTCTATCAGAACGAGGTACCGACATAGTCGAAGATATAGGCGGTCGGTTGGTGGTATTCTGTCGGGGTGGGAATCTCTTATTGAAATCCCAACAATCGTCCAACGACATATGCGTTGATGCCTCACAATAGGGGCAACGGATCTTTTTCAACTTTGAAGGTCGTGGCTCAGGACTTGGGGGTAGTCCAATAGGTTCACCCTCGCTTCGTAGACAAGGTACCCGATGAGTCCAAGTGAGTTCACTTCCTTCTCCCGCGATCCTACAACCAGCAGAACAATAAGCCGTAGCCGACTGCGCTGCTCCCCCCGGAAATCCGCTCCATCCAGCATTACCCGAGGGTTTTGCCGGAGCCGCGGGCACTGTTGCCGGAGCAAAGGCCGTTGGGTTGTAAGGTGTCGCTGGCAAAGGAGTTGACGCAGCGACGTCAAAGGGACGTTCGTCTTCTACTACAATCAGACGGGTTCTTGGTTCGACTACCGGGAGGGCAGCCACCAGCGGATTGGTAGTAGGGGTTGCCGGTTGAGGTGAAACGTGGCCAGAACCGGCGCTGGACCTCCGTTCTTTGCTAACCTTTGGCCTCACTCGCCCTTTTCCCAAACCACTAACAGCGGCTGGGGTTTGGCCTCTTGAACTGACGCGTTCAGCGACGGCGGTTTCAAACCGGGACAGACGTGATGAGGTAAGTCCGAGCTGCTGTTGTTGCTCCCTAAACTGCTGCTGTTGGGCATCTAGCCGCATTTGCTGTCGCATGTTTTGCGATGCCAACTGGGTTAGAAAGGATTCTTATCTATCATCAACCATATACTTTGCCAATTCCGCAGCGTAGTGAACAGGGGGTGCTTGCACCAAAGGCAGCGGGGGAGCAGCTCTCATTACCACATCATTTTCGAGGTCAATGTCATAGTTGTCCGGTCGGGCTTGTTCGAGGGCTGCTACTCTTCCCTTCAACATCTGCACCGACATGGCTTGCTGACGGAACGCCTTCTGGTGATCCCGCGTCCATTCATTCGCACTTTTGACCATCTCCTCTTTGAACATTAACTGTTTCTCTTCGACGAAATTCTCAAGGTAGCCTTGGGCCTCTTGGAATTGCTTGCCCACTTCCTTCAGAAGATAGGGCTCGAATATATCGTGGACAAAGGACTGAAACGTGACGTTGTTGTTATTCTGTTGTGGCACTCTCTGCCTCAGAGTGTTATCTCACGTTCGGGTAGCCAAGAGACCACACGGGTCCTCGATCACCATCCCCACTAACTTCGCTTCAATAGGAGTGGGTTCGTATTCCAACGAACCTGCCACTGGTGTCCATCCCAATCCCATCAAGTCTGTGCGAGCATTGAACAAGGAGAGGTCTTGGAACACCTGCGTAGCGGTTTGATTGGAACTGGAACGGCGCATAGCCACTGAGGTAGACATTGTTCTTTCCACCAGATGCTTCTTGTACTAGACAAGCGACTCGTATTCAAACAATGTCAACAGTAGTCATCTGCAATCAACAATTTTCAGAAGAGAGTTAAGCAAGTGCACTTAACGATATACTGTAACGAAGCACCCTGTAGGAAGACAGATCCTAAGATTGCGACCGCACCAAAGACTCAAAGTAGAAGTAACGATCAAAATAAAGATAAAGGTCATGCAAAGTAGAATCTAGCGGTAAAACTTAATATCGTTAAGCCTGAAAGTTTCACTCAATAAGTTCTCTCGAGGATCGTTGGTTATCAGAATAGGGTGTCTCTCGCTTTAGTTAAGTACAATAATGTAAAGCCAGAGGACACCGGTCAACCATTCTGACCTTTCGCGAGCACCCACCCCAGCTCAGGGCTGTCCAACTCACCTGCCTAGAGTGAGCCAACACTCGGAGGCAGTCGGATGGCTCGGATATTAACTATCCCCACAAATAGGAAGTGCTTCCGGTGATGTCTCTCCAACGACATCTGCATGAGCGAAAACTCTTTCCTATCGGTAACATATCAGTGGCCAACCGAGACATGCCCACCGTAGAGATAATATCCATTGGGACTCACTGGCCCAGTGGTGGTTTCGTCTATACAAGCTACGCAGTCCATGGCAAATCTACTTGGCTATACTAAGCTTCTAAACCTGACAGCATGCTCCCTCGATAAGAAATCTCCTGCCGCTTGACTGCATGGGCGCTACCCACAGTCAACCATGCAGGACCTTCTTAAATCGTGACAAGACTCACACCTCATGAGTCCACTAATAACCCATGGTAATGCTACAGTTCACGGGGTTGCCCGGGACTGGCTCTGGGGTGGTTATCCTGGAAGCCTTGCAGCTTCCCCGGTCAGCCCCAAGCCCTCTACTGTTAACCATACAACTACCCGGAGGTCAAAGTATGCCCGTAGGTGGTTCCCAGGTGTGATCCAGGTGGCGCCCCAGGAGGCGGTCACCCTCACACCCCTTATATATCCTGCAAAAAAACAACAGCTTCTGGTCGGTGGGACGGCCACAACTCATACGGTGTTGTGGGGGCGTTCCTATGGATCTTACTTTACTAGGAAGCACACAACTATACAGCCGTACCGTGCTGTCGCCCCGTACCAACGCTGGGGCCGCAGGGGGGTGTTAGGAATAACCCATGAAAGTTACAGGAGGTTCAGACCACTGCTGCTCCGTCAGTAGCCCGTTTCGTGCCATCCAAAGCGGCCCTTTGAACATCTAAGAGCCCCACTATAGTGGGATACCTTCCCCCTATGTCCGCAGATGACTTTGTCGGTGAAGGTAGGGTAACTGGGGTACCTCCGTACGGTAACTGGGGTCCCAAGGTAGGGTAATCATGTTTCTAAGGGAGGGTAACTTTACGCTTCCATGCCTTTATTTCCTTCGGGAGTCCGCGCGACCACATATAATGTTGCCCCGGAGACCCGTGCAACGTTTACTATGGGTCCTCAACTTTATGTGATCATACCCTCCGAAGGTTACCCTGCCCAGTAGGGTAACTCTGGCCTACCTAGGTTACCCTGTCTAACTTTATGTCACCAAGCCACTTTGTAGACACTTGTACCAACTCATGTCTACCAATAGTATACTAAGTATACTGGCCTATCCTCAATATGGTTACCAGTTGGTATACCATAGGGGCCTGAGTCTAGTCCACTGTAGCTACCTATCTGCAGGGTCGTTACATCAGGAGAACTTGACAGGAGAACTGATGGATTCGATGGTTCGCCGACTATCAGCGATGTCTACCTAGATGACGCGTGGATTAGTTGTCTGGACTGTCTTTTCAAAGGGTTATTGATTGTTTCCTTTGCTTTTTTCGTTTGATCATTGTGTGTCTAGTTCACAGCGATGTTTAGTCTTGTTCTTTCTAGATCGTGTTCCTGTCCCGTATAAGTGCAGAATGTGATGTTCCCATAAACAGTTGACCTTTGTGGGTCAAGATTTCTGCCATTGACGATGCGGCTCTTATCGTGGCTCAAACCCTTGTGTGATGGTCAGAGGGGGCGATCATCCCGATTCATGACACACCAGATTGTATCCCATAGGGCTATTACAGAACGAACCTCACACACACAAATGCCTGGCGAAATTCCGACAGTCCAACACGCCCACAGCGCCGCACATCTTGTTGTGTACGCGCAGTATAACAAGGCCACCTACCGCCCATCTTTCCCCTTTATGCTATCCGTCTAGCGTTCACTTCCAAACATCTTCTCCCCTCGTACCTATATCAAATGGCTCCATTGAGAAAAACGCATGCCTCAAGTGAAAGGTCAAAGTAAGGACTATCTGTTCATCAATTTAAGAGCGCATTACCTTAACGTTTCGGTTATTCCCAGACACCAAACAATTCAGCCCCAGCGGGTTGACGCCACGAGCACAAAAGGCCGAAAAGGCCATCCTCGTCCAGCTGCTATTGCCGGTGAGGCGTCCAGGACGTAAGAAGTCTTCTCTGTTTAGCATGATCACACATTCCGGAAGGTCCAGATATGATCTAACATTTTAACTTCAATAGTTGTTCTTAGACGTCCAGTGCAAGATGACCCTTTGAGCCAGCCGTGGAGCATTGAAGGTGCAGGTCAAACATACCACTCATATGTCAGAAATTTGCGACCTAACCACAGCTGGAATCAGGGGGTGCTATGGGGAGATATCCTACGCTAAAAGCTGGTGTGGAATCTTGAATCCTCACGAGCCTACAGCTGTGTACAAGGGCTAGAGCGAACAAGTCCAAGCATACATCATGGTGCTCGGGTGGAACCCTACCAGTCTGACTGGCACCCAAATGGACTCGGTACTCAGTTTCGCATGCTCTGTCATGCCTGTCAAAGGCCAAATTAAATTAATCGAAACAAACCACTGCCCCGAAGATGTCGATGAAGTCGAACATCAAATAAGAGTGGTGGTTAAGAACACAGCCAAGAAACTTCAGGCGACGAACAATCATCTCCGTGCGGAACGGGCACAGGATCCAATATATGCAGAAGTCTGTCACGTTCAGAGTCACTGTTCGGGCCCATTTACATTATGCGATTCTACGACTAGCGTTCGTTACGGGGCCCTGTTTCTTACAAACGGGGCGCCAAGATCAGGTTATTAAATGCGGATTAAAAAAGGAATCGTCCAAATCGGACCAAAACTGAGTGAGATAGGGTTCTTTGAAGTTGTCTAACTTCAAAGAGCTCTATCTCTGTCAGTTCTGGTCTGATTTGCCTGACCTTTTCAGCCAGTTAATAAGAATAACCTAGGTTATTTTGTCCCCGCTCCTCAGAAACAGGGCCCCGTAACGAAGCCTATCTACAACTAGTACTCACAGTTTTTCCAGTGGCCCACTACGTTTGGGCCTCTCCGTATTGCCAAAGGCCGATCAGGATCCAGATTATTCAACAAACAGGCGCAAGAAAAGCCGGGCACCCCTTGCTGCACTACCCCTGGTATGACGAACACTTGGGCGGAGGGATTGTGTCGGCAGTCTTACCATCGCCGAACTTGCAATCCCTACTTGGTGTGCTCAAGCGACAACGTGTAGAGGATTCTATCGAATATCCCCGATATCTCCTGTGGGCAACTGGGCAAGGAGCCAGTGTGTTACACCTGTGACAGATAGACCCCCTCCCCCTCTTGGAGCTCATATTTTTATATACAGACGATGCCATCTGGGTGTGGCTGCTCGCTAAGCCTGGCAAAGATTCTCTTGATCTCCTGTGCTGGAGTCACACCAGGATCAGGGAGAGGGCCAAGATGAAACCCTGGGGCCAGCCTCCGGTGGACATCCATTTTTCGATCGCAAGGCCTGGGAACGCTGGGGGCACTGGGATAACATTGGAGACTGGGACGACGACAACGACGACAAGAGTCTCAACAACGGCAGCGGCAGCCAAGACGAGGACAATGTCGATCATGGTCACCACAACAATGATCGGGTGCCACCAGGACAGGTTCACACTCCTGATCGCCATGGTAGAGTCATTATTCAAGGTGACGACGTAAGTTTTCTTTTATTTTCATTCAATATCTTATCTAAGCATATATCTAGGACAACGACGGGGAGAGCGGTGAATCAGAGCGCGGCAACACGTCAGGGAGCGATTAATCACCCGTCGGAGATCCACCAAGCAGATGTACCGGGAATTCAGAGACATGGATTCAGACACTGGGCCATCTAAGCAGGAGCGGGCTTGAGTCCTGAGGGCTATTGATCAAAAGGATCACTGGCTTGCATAACTCAGGAAGACTCGCGAGCAAGAGGCTGTGGCGCCCCGACAAGGATCGAGAGGTGTGGCGCACAGGACTAGAGAGCATCGTAGCTCAGGGCGTGGGCACGACGGTACAGTAGAAACACCTGCTGCCGAATCAGAACCACCAGAAGATCGCGACATTCATCGGGCCAAGTCCCACACCCCTGCGCCTCAGACGTTTACTCGAGCAGTGTCTACCCCCCTCCTCTGCCCCCTTTTTACTCAAGTACCACTTCTCCTATGCCTACGCTGCGCGTTCCTCATGATACCACAAACCCCCACACACTCCAGCAAATTGCAGCAGGGGAATCTTTGGATAACCGCCCCCCCAATGCGACGAATACGGCCCACGCGCCCAACCCCAAACCACACAACAAACCTTAACCCCCAACTCAAACTGCCCCCTGACGTGGGAGAGGCCGTCGACGGCGTCACAGAACATGAACTTGAATGTTCTTGCCACTTCCCGATCATTCTTTTCACGCCACCCCAAAAATTCCAGATTACCTCTACACGCTTCCACGACGTCCCATATTGTCTTAGGGTTTCGTGTCAGCTACACACTTCCTAGACGTCTCATATTCTTTACATTTTCGTGTTCCTATCCCCTGTAGAATAGTCATCGATTCCTTGTACCCCCTTACTTTGGCGTCAGGTATTCGCTACGTTTAGAATCTCGTTGCTAGTTACTATATTTGTGCACATCACATCAGTAGATATGATCCGCCAGCGTCAGATCATTCACAATGTTGTATTCCTTGGATACAGCCTTCAGGGTGCTGAGTCGTGCTGATTCGCTGTTCGGAGATGAGAGTTGATACTCCTAATCCTCTTTTGGCGTGGTGCGTGTTTTCCATTCAATCTCGTCGTCAATCAATGATGATTTCGGCTAGCTTTCGCCCAGCCGGCGACATTTGCACCACGAGCATTTCGCATATTTTTTGAGATGCCCAATACCTGGATGTGGGGTCCTATGGATTTCAGCTCGAAAGCCGAACTTGAATCTTCACGATGTCAAAGGCCCATTTGGTAGGGAAACTCTCAAGCTTTGGACTCTGCGTTCCTTGTAGTTCTCCCGACGACAGTATCCAGTGTCCTATCAATGTTACGATTGTCCGTGTCGCAGGCGCCGCCACGATGGCACTCATTCCAATTCAGATTATAGCCAATTCTTTTACTCTCATAAAGAGTGATAGTCTGTGTATAGTTATGTCTGGTCCGGCGTAAACCACCAGGTTCTATTCCTCTCATTATGTTTTCAAGAAGCTAAGTGGGGCAGCTTCGCCGTTCGGAGATGTGAGTAGATTCTCCCGATTGTCCTCTTTTAGCGTAGTGGGTTTCCCAGGCACCCTCGTCATCAGCCCATGCTGCTCGTAGCTAGCTTTAGCTCAGCGACATGGACGCCACCGTGATTTCACCTTTTTTTCTGACACCCGACCCCCGTGTGTGGGTTCCTATGGAGGTCTTGAATTTCAGCTCCAAAGCCTAACTTGAGGCTTCAAGATCTCAAACCCCTGTTTTGTAGGGAAATGTCCTGCATCGGACGTCCGGTCTAACTCTCCTGATGACAGTATGATGTGCCCTACCAATGTTGCGATTGTCTGCGTCGCAGGCGCGGCTACGATGGCCATAATTCCAATACCCATCGTGGGCAATTCTTTCACTGTCATACCGAGTGATAGTCTGTGCATAGTTATATCTGGTCTGGCGTCAACCGCTTGCGTCAGATTATTCACAAGGCAGTACTGTATTCCTTGAATACAGTTTCTGTTGGTGGTGATGATTCGACGCTGGGACATGAGAGTAGATGCTCCTAATCCTCTTTTGCCGCTGTGAGTATCTCGCGAACATCCCTCGTCGCTAACCGATACTCCTTGCAGCTAGATTTTCCATGTCCGGCGACGTTAGCGACACCTTCATTTCGTCTATTTTTTCTCACCATAGACCTGTCAGTCCTAATTCCTGAACCGCGCATGGGGTATTCAAATTTTAAATTAAACCCCTTTGTGTAGGCACATCCTTCCCTTGCATACTCATTGATAGTAAGTGAGCCTACCACACCCCGAAATCCTAGCGTTCAGGTATAAGACCTGACCCATCCTCTTCGATGAAAGGATAATACTCACTCCTTGCTTCCACCAAACTCAACATATCTAATTGGCAGATTTACTCCAATCTTTACCAACGTTCACTACCCGTCCTATATCCCACATGCATCCGAACTCCAGCAGTCAGCCAGCATGCGCGTAAGCAATCTTAACAGGCGCAGGCGCGACATGATACCCGACTCCATGGGGTCGAGTCAGCCAACTCCACGAGTGGGCAATCTGAGCCGGGGAAGGCGCGATGTCATACCCGACGCCATGGGATCGAATCACCCAACTTCACCGGAGTCAATCTCAACGGGCGTACACCCGATGTCGTACCAGCGGATTCGCTGTCCAGATCAGTAACACAACAGACCCAATCCGGCAGCTCCAATTGTTCTGAATCGTCGTGTCTTAATTCTTCCCCACCACCAATCGGGAGACAGCTTCTAGTACGACTGTAACCGGTACAGGAACTATGGCTACTAATCAATTTCCTTCAGGATTAGTTTGGTTTCAGGATATGAGCTTTGTGGCTGTAGCCTTGTGATGTTATGCAGGAGGTATCGTTTGATACCTAGTTTGTTTTATGTTTGGTTTCTAGATACAGGGTTGTGTTTTTTCCTGATTATGTTTCGGAAGTATAATTGGATACACGGGTTGTTTGAAGTTTTGTTTCAAAGGGATCGTTTGATACCTTGAATGTTTTATGTATTGTTTGATGGTATCGAATTGATATCATAGTTGTTTTAGGATATGAGCTGTGCTCGTAGGAGTAAGGCTTTAGGAAAAGCCGGCAATCTATTTAAAGGCTGAATCTTTCCGACTTAGAAAGGGCAGACTTCGACAGACAGAGTTTTCAATATACTTGGTTGGATAGTTACCTCTTCCGTTCGCCAGGATAGTGAGAAGCGACCAAACACTTCAAGACCTTAGCAATAATGTAAAAGGTTTTATCTAACAACCTTTTGGAGCCTCCGCTTGATCAATCCATCTAGGCCACCCTTTGGCTAGGATTTCAAGTGCACAACCCGGGACAGTTTCTTAAAGGTTCTCAGTGTACCGAGAACCGATAAGGAAACGTTACAACAACGGGCCAAGTGCCTCTAGAGTAGCAAAATTCAGACCACAGCAGATACTGAATCTGAGATGGAGGCTGACGGACAAGGGCATATGGAACCCGTCCGCCTCAGCGACGCTAGCAGCGATCAGTATCAGATGTCACATCCGGGCAACGAAACTGAACTGGACACGGAACCTGAAGGAGCGAACCGAGTACAAGAGAAAGTACGTCTGTCCAGCATGTAATTAATTCGCGGCAAAACACGGTGACAGGCGTAGAGGGGGAAATCCTAGGTGTAGCAAAGAATCTGATGCTTCAGTACACCCTTTATATTAACCCACTCCCAAACCCGGTTGCTTTGATGTCTGAGGTCCACAGTGTTTGGAGTCGCGCGCAAGATCAAATTGCGGATGCGGGAAATATTGAACCATCGTGGAAGAGTATAGACATTGTACGTCATAGGTCACATACATAAATAGTGCTGCACTAACTATGAAAGATATGTCAAAAACACTCTAGCGTGCGTGCGCAGTTCGTCCATTATATAAAAAATCATATACGGGAATTATACAGACTACCGGGTGACCCCACTGCCATCGCTCGTAGAGTCGAATACCTTCTCAAGAATAACAGGTTCATGTGTTCCTCAAATGGGTATGATGTGTGTATCCGCCCCTCGCCCGTCGCCCAACCTGGACTTCCAATCATGACTGACTATGAGCTGGATTCAGCCTATATCATTCCTGCTCCTCGCGCCTCAGATTGCCGACGCCATCTATGGTAAGTATTTCAATGGCAAGAGAAGGCTTGGGATGCTAGACCGGGAATTGATCAATCGTGTCAATCGTACAATACTGTGTCTCACTTGTGCAATCCTGTGCCACCAACTACCCGCATATTGACTTGGGGTGTATCATGATCCTCCAGACTTCAACCCTGATGCAGTTGGACTTAGGAGACCCTCAATGTCCCCCAATCCTTGGTTTTTGTTCAGATGACTAACAAATCTTGCAAGACCTTTTCTTACGGCAGAAGAACACCTGGAGGGCTGTACCATGGCCAACGCAGCAACTCATGCTCAGGAATCTGCGTGAGACGATTACAGACAGGATCCAGCAAAATCATCGTATGATGCAGGAAAGTTGTGAAGGCTTTGCTCACAGTCATGACGCAGTCAATGCCGAACTTGAGCGTCACCTATCCAGGCGTCAGCTATTCAGCCGGTATCCAAGACGAGCTGCTGTGCTGGAACAGAAGCCGCTCAACAATCACACCGTGGGTTTGGAGCACTACCGGCAGAATCAAGAGGCATCCCAGGGGAGCGAACTGCCGTTTTACTACAACCGGGCGTTGTTGGCGCAGGCGCTTCAGATGCTAGATTCAGATCAGGTGAGCCTAGGTAACGCCGAGGAGGGGATGCGGGGACTAGCGCAAGAGGGGCCAGCGAGCCCGGGTGTCACAAATCGTGACTAAGCAAGGCAGAGTTCACATGACTAATACTTAGTAGTCATAAGGTATGTTGGGCTTTTACACTATGACGTCATTTGACTCATAGTTTTCACATGAGTGCGCACTTGCGAGTCATTGGTTGATTATGATTGGTTAATGGTTTCATGACGTCACGATCGTGACGTCATACGATGTAATGATTTCGCACATGATTCAGATTAGGAGTCATGGGTTTCACGCATGCAACTCATTAGAGCGCATGATCGAGTTTATGGGTTTGGATCGAGCAAAGAGAAGGTGCGCAGCTGATTTGTAAGAATCAGCTGATGGATTTCGCACCATGACTAATTATGAGTCATGGGGGCTATGTTACGTGATGGTGACGAATCACCAGGGTTAGGGTTGTGAGAAGATGCCTATATAAGGCGCTTGGTTCCGACCAAGAGATAGGACCACGAACCATCTCTCCTCCACCTCCGGCGATTGAAATCTCAACACCACGGGAAATCATCGTCACTTTCCCCCACCCACCTCTCTTCCCACATCATGGCTACTGCCGAGGGGTGGACGTTAAGCCATCTTCCCTCCTCTCCTGGGGCACGCATGCCCCCCCTCCTTGGGGTTCTTGTTCCCGTTCTTCGTGTTCGGTTCTCCCCCTTACCCCGCTTCTGCTTTGCACCTCGCTTAGCATTTTGCACGGTCGGAAAGCTTCTCGCTTCGTTCACGGTCGGCGATATGGCGTCCGGACTCTCGGTCGAAGTAAGGCTTCGGTTCTGCTGGGCTTGTACCTCTGATGGGGAAGGCTTCGGTTAGTAACATCACGGTCCCGCTCGGTCTTGCTGTCGCCCCAAAAGCCCTTGCTATGGCCCGTTAGTCGGTTGTGGCTAGCCCGCTCGCGATCCTTCCTCCACCCCCCTCCCGGTTCCGTCCGCTGGCACCGTACTGCCCCATAAGCTGGCACCTTACTGCTAATCCTCCTCTCCGGCTGGCACCCTACTGCTCCCCACCGGCTGGCACCCTACTGCTACTCACCGGCTGGCACCCTACTGCTCATCATCGTTGGCTGGCATCCCCTCTGCCCGGTGGCCCCGCTCGCCCACCTGCCTCTCTCCCTCCTGCGATTTACTCTACGGTCGCAAACCTCGCTTAGGTTACGGTTGATCATGGTATTGCACTGCCTCCTTGGTCTCTCCTAAACGCCGACGCGTCGCCACCCTCCGGTCAGTCCCGACCGTGAACCGGCCTGCCCCTTACGGCGACTAGCCGCGGGGCCTTTTGGTTAGGCATATTGGCAATAGTAGTTGTATCTAGGCGTTTCTTTGATTCTTTTCTTAGTGTTACCTGGGGGCCTGCTGAAGGGTTTGGGTCTCTCTCCTGTACGTTTCTATGAGTTGTTTCCCTACGTGTCTGAGGTGCGAGTCTTAGGTGCTAGGCGGGGGAGGTTTCTTCTATGGTCTCGGGGGGTTTGATTTTTCCTATGACGAGGTGAAGCGGGCGGGATGACGTTTGCTTATAGGTTTTTTATCTCCATAGCTAGCGCTGCATGAGTCTTTTGTACCTTTAAACATAATAACGATTTGATTACAAAAAAAGAAAAAAAACCGACCAAGAGATAGGACACGAACCATCTCTCCTCCACCTCCGGCGATTGAAATCTCAACACCACGGGAAATCATCGTCACTTTCCCCCACCCACCTCTCTTCTCCCACGATGGCTACTGCCTAGGAGTTGACGTTAAGCCATCTACCCTCCTCCCCTGTGGCCTCGGCCTCCCCTCGTTGGGGTTCTCGTTCCTGTTCGTCGTTGACTCTCGCTCATGATGTTCGGTTCTCCCCCTTACCCCGCACTTGCTTTGCACCTCGCTTAGCATTTTGCACGGTCGGAAATCTTCTCGCTTCGCTCACGGTCGGCGTTACGGTGTCGGACTCTCGGTCAAAGTAAGGCTTCGGTTCTGCTGGGCTTGTACCTCTGATGGGGCAAGCTTCGGGTAGTAACCTCACCGTCTCGCTCGGTCTCACTGTCGCCCCAAAAGCCCTTGCTATGGCCCGTTGGTCGGTTGTGGCTAGCCCGCTCGCGATCCTTCCTCTACCCCCCTCCCGGTTCCGTCCGCTGGCACTGTACTGCCCGTTAAGCTGGCACCATACTGCTAAAAGCTCCGCCCTCGGCTGGCACCCTACTGCTCCCCCGCTCTGGCTGGCACCCTACTGCTACTCACTGGCTGGCACCCTACTCCTGACCTTCCCGGCTGGCATCCCCTCTCCTCGGTGGCTCCGCCGCCCTTCTCTCCCCCTCCGATCGTTCGGCCCTTCCTCAGTTACGCCTAGTCGTGGTATAGCACTTCTTCCGTGGCTTGGTCCAACGCTTGGGAACGATGGAATGACCTGCCTGACCGTACATCATGGTTTTTGGTGGGCCCTCAACCTATGAGTTTTCCCGTGTCGGCGATCATCTATCCTCTCACCCAGGCCCCGAAAGGGCCTTAGAACAGCCGTCGTTTCTTTTATTTTGGGGAGCCTGCTGTAGGGTTTGGGTCTTTCTACCTGTACGTTTCTATGTATTGTTTCCTTACGTGGCTGGGGTATATTATCTTAGGTGCTAGGCGGGGGAGGCTTTTCCTATGGATTCGGGGTGTTTGATTTTTCCCATGACGAGGTGCAGCGGGCCGGATGACTTTGGCTTATAGGTTTTTTATCTCCATAGCTAGCGCTGCATGAGTCTTTTGTACCTTTAAACATAATAACGATTTGATTACAAAATAAAAAAAAAAAACAACCAAGAGATAGGATCTTCACGCAACCATCTAAGTACTTTTCTATACCCAAGATATTGCAATACGATTACGCTTTACTCTCATTACATACGCACCTCGTCTACGAGAGCCTACGCTCTAAGAACCTGGAGACTATTGTGATAGTCTCGACAGGTTGCCCGAACATAGGACTATTGTGATAGTTCTATCAAGCACGACAATCCACCCATCTTACAATCTCAAGAGATAGTACCTCTTACGAACAACCCAAGACAAGCAAGCCAGTTCCGTACTATCTGAAGAGATAGTACATTCCTACGCCTTGGTGCAGAAAAGCGAGACTCGCTTACGCAGGAGACGACAGTCGTTGCCTGTTGCATACGTGCTCAACAATAGGATTGTTACATTTGGTTGCGTCTTTTCGCAACACCCAACGACACTATGGACATCGATCCCACAGAGGACGAGTCATCAACACAAGGATTAGCATTACCAATCGATCTTGACCCGCCAGACGAAGGATCACTTAACCTAGGCTCAGCCTTAGCAGAAGCACTGAACACCGCACTATCCCGTGAGGGATCTCAAAGGACAGCAAGTCCGGTTACACCGGAAGAGGAATCACCCGAAGGAACACTTTCACCAACAACCCCAAAAGCCAGAACCATGAGTACGGTCCCTGGATCCGCATCGGCGCCAGCACCAAACCGGCTAGTTGGGTTGACAGGCGATCAGCTCGCGGAACTGGTAGCCCAAATAGCTACACGAACAGAGCAACGTCCTCGAGTCCAACAACCATCCCTCTTTGAGGGAGAAAGAACGAAATTGAGAATATTCCTGGTCCAACTAGGGATCTACTTCGATGCCCTAGGATGGAATGAGGACCAGCATCACAAAAAGATAACCTATGCCAAATCACTCCTAAGGGGGGCAGCCGGCCAATGGCTGGTTCCCTACGTCGAAGAGAGACTCGAAGAAAACTGGGAAACATGGGGACTATTCGTGGAAACCCACAAGCTACACTGGGGAGACGTGGACGCCAAAGGAACAGCCCGCAACAAGATCACAGGCAGTACGCAAAGCGGAGGAACAATGACGGAATATGCGAACGAATTCAGAATGATAGCAGTGGAGACTGAATACGACGAAGGAACCTTGACCCGACTCCTATTCATCAGCAAAAAAATCATCTTGCGCCCCATCTCTCCCCACTCACCCTGTGCGCCGGACGTTCCAGGCGCTTATAACGTAAACTCGAGTTCTAGGTGCGTCCGCCCGGGTTCATTCCGTCCGGAAGTGAAAGGGACGCCTCTAATGCGTCCGGACGCCACAGGCAGCGTCTGGATGCATTGGACGTGGCCCTTTTGCGTCAGACTCCTTAGACCCCCCCCCCCAGAAACCCTCCCTCCAGCGCCCAGCCTCTTCCTCCCTTCGCGCCTAAAGTCCATGTTCCCATGCTTCCGTTCTGCGGACGCCTTTCAACCGCAACCTCTCACATCCCGGCCCCCCCCCAGACACGCCGGCCCGTCAGCTTTCCTCCCATGGTACCCTCTCTCCTTTAACTTCGTCACTAGCGTCTCTCTGAATCCGTTTCTCACCCGGAACTCGTCCAACATCACCTCTGGTTCTCCCCCACCGCCGGATTCCCTCCGTCTTCTCGCATATCCGGCAGACGTTTTCCAGTCTTCATTTTTTCACCCTATTTCCTCACAACGCCCTCAGCCCTTCCTCCTCCCTCTGATCCCACCCTGTATTCTCCCATATCCGGCGGACGTCCCCCACCCCCTGGCCCTTTCGCTAGGCTCTTTCCTCAGCTCTCCACATCCTATCTTGTTCGCCCCGCTCCTCTCGCCGTCCACCCCCGGACTCTTGCTGTCCGCTCGCGGGCTCCCACCTTCTTCCCTGGCTTCTAACAGTCCTCCAGACACATTCCCGTGCCTCTTCACCCACAACTGCCCGCTAGACTACTTAACCAAGCCTGCCCAGTTTATAACCATCCCCAGACACATTCCCATGCCTACCGAACCTACAATTGCCCGCTAGAGGACCTACTCATGCGTGCACGGCGTATAACTATCCGCCCAGTTCGTTCTCATTCCTTTCCTGCACACCGGCCTGGCCCGTACACTACTATTGTTTGATCATTCCTGACCCTTTTAGCACGGGTAATCCAACTTGATTTTATTACATATATA